>Ga0315904_10008636_pt1 | contig 13435 bp, 11 predicted proteins | sample LakEriMetagenome_6_FD_203529 | JGI IMG/M metagenome (GOLD analysis project Ga0315904, IMG submission 203529) | Freshwater fungal communities from buoy surface, Lake Erie, Ohio, United States - Buoy 12 MA120 | ecosystem: Environmental > Aquatic > Freshwater > Lake | place: USA: Lake Erie, Ohio... | reverse complement strand
CCTCCGCCCCGGCGTCGAGATCAATCCTGGCGCCATCGGCAAGGGCTGGGCGCTCGACCGCGCGGTCTCATACCTCGCGGGTCGCGGGGTAGGCAGCGTGCTGATGCACGGTGGGCAGAGTAGCGTGGTCGCGCGAGGCACGCAGGGGCCGAGCGTCGGCGGCCGCCATGGCTGGCGGGTGGGCCTGCGGCATCCGTTACGGCCTGATCGCCGCCTCGCCACGATCACGCTCGACGACAAGTCGCTCGGCACGAGCGGTTCTGGCACGCAGTTCTTCGTCGATCGCGGCCGCCGGCTCGGCCACATCCTCGATCCGCGGACGGGGCGTCCGGCCGAGGGGGTGATCTCGGCCACGGTGATCGCGGAGTCGGCGGCCGACGCCGATGCCCTGGCGACGGCGCTCTACGTGCTCGGTCCAGCCGGCCTGCCGACGATCGCCCCGCTGGGGGCTGCCGCCGCCGTGCTCGTCCTTCCGGAGGCGGGCGGCACGCGGGTGATCGTCGCCAACCTGGAAGACCGCGCGATCGAAATCGAGGCCGAGCCGGGGCTTCGAGTCGAGCGATTCCGGGCGGCCGCCGCGGGGTCGAATCCGCCCTGACCGTGTCGCCGCCGCGCGGTACACTTCCGCGACCGTCGCCCAATCGTTTCGGCCTTCTCGCCGTCCGACCCTCACTCCGCTCCACACCGCATCCATCATGTTCGACTGGATCGAGCGGGGTTCCTATCTGGGCATCATCTTCTTCCTCACGCTCACCGGTATCGGCCTGCCGATTCCGGAGGAGGTGCCGATCGTGGCCGCCGGGGTGGCGAGCAAGGCGGGGGCGCTCAAGTGGTACTACGCCCTGCCGGCCTGCATGGTCGGCGCCCTGCTGGGCGACAGCCTGATGTACGCCATCGGCCGGTTCTTCGGGGCCCGGATTCTTCGGGACCATCCCTGGTGGTCGGGATTCCTCACGCCCGAGCGGGAAAAGACGATCGAGGATCTGATCAAGAAGCACGGCATCATGGCCTTCTTCGTGGCCCGGTTCCTCGTCGGCCTCCGCAGCCCCTTCTACCTGACGGCAGGAATGCTGCGGGTGAAGTATCGCTGGTTCCTGCTCGCCGACTTCGTCTGCGCGTCGGTCGTGATCAGCGGCTTCTTCGGGCTGGCCTATCTGTTCGGCGACCGGATCACCAGCCTGATCCAGTCGGCTGAGCGGGGCATCACGGCGGTGGTGATCGCCGTGGCGGCGGTCGCCCTGGCGGTGATCGCCTTCTTCTCATTCCGCAAGCGGCGGATCCGGATGCTCGACCAAGACCCCGAGGCGCTCTTCGAGAAGCGGGAGATCCTGCTCGGTCCGGCGGCCGATCGGATTGCCGACGCGGTGGCCCTCGGCGACGTCAACCACGAGGACGCGCCGCCGGCGGATCCCGCGCCGTAGGCCGCCACGCGGTGGCGGCGCGGCGGCATCGGCGGTATGCGCCGGACCGGTCCCATGGAGCCATGCGCAGCGGGTCTTGCCGATCGTGGCGGTTGTGACGGCCTGCGGGTGCCGATCGGGCAAAGATGTCGCCCTGGGGCGACTTTGCCGTCGCCGTTTTGCGACCTAAAGAATCTTGTGCGGACATGCCGCGCCGAGACGCCCAGGAATCTCCCATGCCGATCCGTCAGGAACCTTCGTCCCGCGCCCGTCGTATCCTCGTGGTCGACGACGACCGTCGATCGGCGTCGGCGACGGCCCAGTGGCTTTGCTCGACCGGCTGGCATGCCCTCGCCGCCGGGAGCGTGTCCGAGGCAGTGCGGATTGCCGCCCGGGGCGGCCTCGGTGGCTGTCTTGTCGATGCGGGCCTGCCGGAGGATGGGGCCGCGGTCGTGGCAGCGGCTGCGCGGGCGTCATCGCCTACCGTTGGGCTGGTGGCGGTCGTGCCGCCCGACGCGCAGGCAGTGCTGACGACCGTGCCGCCGAAATGGGCCGATGCGTCGGTGTCGTTGCCGGTGAGTGATGTGGCCCTGCTGGCGGCGATCGACGCCGCGGTGTCGGCCGGCAGCCGCCGCGCCGTCGAGGCCGAATCGGCGGTGCTCGGGAGCCATCCGGCCGTCGCCCGCATTCTCGACATCGTTGACCGCGTGGCTGCCACTCCCGCCACGGTGCTGATCACCGGTGAGAGCGGCACCGGCAAGTCGTTGCTCGCCCGTGAGATCCACCGTCGCAGCGGCCGGGCCGGCCGGTTCGTCGAAGTGGCCTGCGGAAGCCTCAGCGAGTCGCTGCTTGAGAGCGAACTCTTCGGCCACGTCGCCGGCTCGTTCACCGGCGCCGCGGGCGACCGCGACGGCACGTTTCTTCGCGCCGACCGCGGCACGATCTTTCTCGACGAGATCGCCACAGCCTCGCCGGCGATGCAGGTCAAGCTGCTGAGGGTGCTTCAGGACATGCAGTTCGAGCCGGTGGGCGGGTCGCAGACCCACTCCGTGGACGCCCGCGTGGTCCTGGCCACCAACGAAAACCTCGAGGCCCTCGTGGCCGCGGGCCGGTTTCGGTCCGACCTCTTCTGGCGGATCAACGTGGTGGCGATCGAAATGCCGCCGCTGCGGGCCCGGAAGGCCGACATTCCGCTGCTCGCGGCCCACTTCCTCCGCACGTCGGCGGCCCGCGCGGGCCGTGCCGTCGAGGGCTTCACGCCGGCCGCGATCGACGCGCTCGTCGCCCACGACTGGCCGGGCAACGTCCGCGAACTGCAGCACGCGATCGAGCGGGGAGTGTTCCTGGGACGCGGTCCCAGCGTGGAAGTGGGCGATCTGCCCGCGGCGGTGTTTGGGGGCGGCCTCCCAGCGGGACTCGTGCCGGACGCGGCGTCGCTCAAGCAGGCGCTCGCGACGCCGGAGCGCCAACTGATCGTGGCGGCGCTGGAGCAGGCGGGTTGGCGTCGCGACGTCGCCGCCCGGACGCTCGGCATCAATCGCACCACGCTCTACAAGAAACTCAAGCGGCTGGGCATGGACCTGGCCACGCTCGAGCCCGCGCGGTAGCGGCGTGAATCGTCACGGAGCCTCGGGGTACCAGGCCGAACTCCGTAACCGCAGGTTGGTAACCTGCGGTGAGCCCGGCGTGGTGTTGCTGCGTGTGCAGGTTGAAAACCTGCACTTACGTCGGGGCATGGGCGGCCCGCGACGTGCACCTACTTTGGCAGGACGATCTCAACCTCGACGGGGAAGTGGTCGGAGCCGATGTCGGGGCCGACGTCGCGACGGAGCACTGTGGCCTCAGGTGGCACGAGCACGTGGTCGATCGGGATCCGTGGAGCCGGGAGATGCGCATGCCACGTGGGCTGCACACCACGGCCGAGCGCCGAATCGATGAGTCCGCTCGTCGCCACGAGCCTGCGGTAGGGCCGCGACCACGGCGTTGCGTTGAAGTCGCCCGCCACCAGGCACGGCAGCGTGGCGGCCGCGGCAGCTTCCGCCACGCCATCGAGATGCGTTACGAGTTGGTCGGTGCAGCGGGCGTTGAACGGCGGATAGGGATGCGTGGCGATGAACCGGAAATCGCCAGCCGGTCGCCGCACGGTGGCCACGATGCTCGGAAAGCCGGTCTCGCAAAACGCCACGACCTCGACGCCGTCGAGCGGCCACCGGGAGAGCAGCGCAATGCCGAAGTTGTCGATCCGTGGCCGGATCACGCGGTAGGGAAAGAGATCGGCGAGGCCATCGAGCGCCGTCGCCCAGTCGGCATCGACCTCCAGCACCGCCACGACGTCGGGGTGCCGATCACGGAGATACGCCACGGCGGCGGTCGCATCGTCGTTCACGTGATGCACGTTCATCGAGATGACGAACACCCGGCGGTCGTCCCCGGCGGTCGCCGCCGGCGATTGTGTGGACTTCGGCAGCCAGTAGGGCAGCAGATCGCGAGCGTTCATGACGGCGGCCAGCGCGAAGCAGGCGACGGCGGTCGGCCGCCGCCAGCGGAGGCACGCCGCCAGACCGCCGAGGGAGAGCACGAGCCAATACCAGCGGAAGTGGGTGGTGAGGTCGAGGAGCCAGTGCCATGCTCCTGCCCACCCCGCGATGCTCCCTGCGAGCACGCCGACAGCGATGATGTCGAGCCAGTGTCCGCGACGCGGCGGCGCGGCCGCGGGGCCGGTGGACTTCGGCAGATCGGCGGCTGGATCGGCGGCGGGCATTGCCACCTGTTGTAGCCCGGTGCGGTCAGATCGCGGGAGACGTCAGCCAGCCGGCCGCCAGCGAACCGGCGAGCAGGCCGGCCAGGCCGATGCGATAGGCGATGAACGGCCAGAGCGTGTGGCCGGTGAGCATGCTCAGGAGCCACCGCACGGCGATGTAGCCCACGATGCCGGCGGTGACGGTGCCAACGACGAGCGCGACAGCCTGCGGGCCGCTGCCGAGAATCTCGCTCCGCTGCTGCCAGGCCTCGAGGAGTGCCGCGGCCGCCACGGCGGGCAGCGACAGCAGGAACGAAAACCGCGCGGCGGTGCGGCGATCGAGCCCGGCGAGCATGCCGGCCGAGATGGTGACTCCGCTCCGCGACGTGCCCGGAACGAGGGCGAGCGCCTGGGCGAGCCCCATCACGATGCCGTCGCCGACGGTGACTCGCTCGAGGCCGTCGCGGCCAGCCGAGCCCCGCCTCCGCGCCCGCGAGAGGCAGGCGAGTTCGGCCACTGCCATCAGGGCGGTGGCCGTCAGCAGGGCGGCGAGCACGACATCGAGCCTGCGGGCCTCACCCCGAATCAGGTCCTTGAAGGCAAAGCCAGCCGCCACGATCGGGATCGTCCCGGCGACGATCAGCCAGCCGAGCCGGGCCTCGGGCGTCGAGAGCGGGCGGCCGGCGAGGACTGCGGCCAGGGTGCCCCGCAGGACGGCTGCGATGTCGGCCCGGAGGGCCAGGCAGACCGCCGCCAGCGTGCCCGTTTGGATGACGGCGGAATAGGCGGCTCCCGGGTCGTTCCAGCCGAGCAGGGCGGGCACGATGCGCAGGTGGGCGGTGCTGGAAACCGGCAGGAACTCCGTGAGTCCCTGCACGATGCCGAGCACGATTGCTTCGAGGATGGTCATCGGCCGGGGTGCTTCCAAATGCAGCGGGCGTCAGTCATACTTCCCCGTCCCCGACATTCCAACCCGGAGCTCCCTCACGGGAGTGAGAGACCGCATGTTTCGCAACCTCAGCACGATCGGCCTGCCCCTTTCGGGACGCCCCAGTGAACTCATCGAACTGGCGCTGTCCTTCGGTTTCGACGCGATGGACATCGACATCCTCGATTTCCAGCAGCAGGCCGACGCGTTTGGCGTGCCCCATGCCCGCCGGCTGATGGTGAGCGCCCGCCTGAAGAGTGGCACCTTTCACCTGCCGGTGCAGCTCGACGCCGACGATGCCACCTACAAGGAGCAGCTCGCGGCGCTGCCGAAGCGGCTGGAGCTGGCTGCGGCGGCCGAGGCCAAGCGGGCCGTGACGGTCATCGCCCCGGCGTCCGACGAGCATTCGTTCAAGGATTTCTTCGAACTGCATCGCTCGCGGCTCCACGACATCGGCGACCAGCTCGCCCAGCACGACATCATGCTCGGCCTGACGATCCGGCCCGAGGCCGAGGCGCGCGATGGCAAGGCCTCCCAGTTCATCCACACCTTCGAGGGCCTGCTCGGTCTCGTGATGGTGGCGCACGAGCGGGTCGGCGCCGTGGCCGACGCCTGGGCCTTCCACGTGACGGGCGAACCCCTGGAACTCATCGCCAAGGTGCCCCAGGGCAGGCTTGTCGAGGTGCGCCTCTCCGATGCGCCCCGCGAAGGTTCCCCTGCCGAGTTCACGCATGGGCAACGACTCATGCCCGGTGACACCGGCGCGATCAGCATGGCCGCAATGCTCACCGCGGCCAAGTCGGCCGGCTTCGACGGCCCCGTCACCCCGTGGGCCGACCGGGCCACGCTCGTCGGTCGCGGCCGCGAGAAGATCGTGAAACTTGCCGGCGACCGGCTCGAGGCTGCCTGGAAGGAGGCCGGGCTGCCGATTGCGCCGCGCTGGTTCACGCCGGTGCAGCGCGACCAGTTCGGTCGCCCGATCGACGAGGCGAGTTTCGTGGGCGCTGAGTAGGCACAGGCCTACGCCCCTTCGCGAATCCATGAGACGCGCGGCGTTCCGCCGCCGTCCACGGCCGAGCCTTTGATGAACTCCGACACGTAGCGGAGTTGCTTGCCGGGGCGGTCGGGGTCTCGGAACGCGTCTCCCTTCTGCAGGATCGGCAGCTGATCAGGCATGGCGCCGAACGACCGGGTGCCCGCTGCCTGGCAGGGATACCAGTGGCCGGTTCCCGACCCATCGATGAGGTGGAACTCCGGATAGCAGTGCCCCTCGACCCAGACCGTGCGGGCCGGGACGCCCTCAGCCCGGCACATGGCGATGAACAGGCAGGTGAGTTCTTCGCAGTCGCCCCAGCCATCGGCGAGGGCCCGGCGTGCGCCCTTCAGGTTGCCGTTGCGGTATTCGACCTTGTCGCGGACGGTGTCGTAGATCGCCTCGATCTTGTTCCAGCCCTCGCGGTCTGCGGCCGTCTCCTTTGCGAGCCGGACGATCTTCGGGTCGCGGGTTTCGATGTAGGGGCTGGGGCCGAGGTGGGCCTTGAGCCCGCGGTCGGGCTTTTCGGGTGGCCTGAGGTCGGCGGTGTCTTTGGGAGCGAGGATCGCCGCCCGCTCCAGTTCGAACGTGACGATCGCCTTTGCCTGCTGCCCAACGGGCAGGTCGGGGATCTCGACCACCATCTGCTTGATGTCACCCGGCAGCATCCGGTAGCGGAGTGATTTCACGTGCGGGGTGGTTTCCTCGTTGACCACGCGGACCTTTTGCTCGGGCCAGTCGTGCGGCACCGGCAGCGTGGCGTAGATCCCGCGACATGGCCCCCCTTCCGCCGTCACTGCCACACCCACGCGGTACTTCTGGACGCGGACGTCGCCGAGTCCGATCGCGGCGTTTCCCCCCCCGGCGGGCTCCAGGAACTGCCCTCGAGCGCTGGTCCCCATGGCGACCAGGGACGTCAGGCCCGAAAGCAGTGCGCGTCGAGTTGTCATCGCCCGAGGCTCCCGGCGGCCACCCACCCCGCCATTCCATCGGCCCGGGAGGCCTGTCGGGTGCAGCGGCCGTGACGCGCACAACGCTCGGGGAGGCTGCGGCGGCGGGGGAATCAGGCTCGATTGTTCGGCCGTGAAGCGGCTGGTATGCTGCAAGGCTCGATTCTTCGTGGCCCGCATCATCTTTCTTCCCCCAACCCCGTTTTTTCCCAAAACCCCCCACGCATGGTCAACCGCAACCTCATTCGCGAACTGGAACTCGGAGACGAACTCGATCAGGAACTCGAACTCGCCATGGCCGGCGCCCCCGAAACCGAATACTCGGTGGGCTCCGCCACGCTGGCGGTCAACTCCGTGCTGGAAGGCAAGATCCTTCGCGTCGATGACGAGTTCGTGCTGGTTGACGTGGGCTACAAGAGCGAAGGCCACATCCCGCGGAACGAGTGGGACGAGACCGAGCCCCCGCCGCAGGTCGGCGACACCGTCAAGGTGCTGCTCGAGGAGTTCGAAGACGGTTCGCTCGAGGAGCAGCGGGGCCTGATCACGCTTTCCAAGCGGAAGGCCCGTCGGATCGAGGACTGGCTCCGGGTCATGGAGAGCGTCCACGAGAACGACGTGGTCACCGGCTTCGTCACGCGGAAGATCAAGGGCGGCCTGCTCGTCGACATCTCGGGTGTCAACGTCTTCCTGCCGGCCAGCCAGGTCGACATCCGCCGTCCGGCCGACATCGGCGACTACTGCGGCCGCTGCATCCAGTGCCTCGTGCTCAAGATCGACGAGGCGCGTCGCAACATCGTGGTCTCCCGCCGCGCCCTCATCGAGCAGGAGCGTGCTGAGCGGAAGAAGCAGCTGATGGAGACGCTCGAGGTGGGCCAGATCCGCCGCGGGGTGGTCAAGAACATCGCCGACTTCGGCGCGTTCGTCGATCTCGGCGGCATCGACGGCCTGCTCCACATCACCGACATGAGCTGGGCGCGGATCGGCCATCCGAGCGAGATGGTGCAGATCGACCAGGAGATCGAGGTGCAGGTGCTGCACATCGACCGCGAGCGCGAGAAGATCGCGCTCGGCATGAAGCAGCGGACCGCCAGCCCGTGGGCCAAGGTGGCCGACAAGTATCCGGTGGGCACCGTCTGCATGGGCACGGTCGTCAACGTGATGAGCTACGGCGCGTTCGTGAAACTCGAGGACGGCGTCGAGGGGCTCGTTCACATCAGCGAGATGAGCTGGACGAAGCGGGTCAGCCATCCTTCGGAACTCGTCAAGCCGGGCGACGAGGTGGAAGTGGTGGTGCTCGCCATCAACAAGGAAAAGCAGGAAATCTCGCTGGGCATGAAGCAGACCCAGCAGAATCCCTGGGAGAAGGTGGCCGCCGACTACCCGCCGGGCGCGATCGTCAAGGGCGTGGTGCGGAATCTCACCAACTACGGCGCCTTCATCGAGATCAACGACGGCATCGACGGCCTGCTCCACGTCACCGACATGTCGTGGACGCGGAAGGTGACCCACCCCAGCGAGATGCTCGAGAAGGGGCACGAGGTGGAGTGCAAGGTGCTGTCCGTCGATCAGCAGCGGCGGCGGATCGCCCTGGGCCTCAAGCAGATGGCCGACGACCCGTGGACGACCGACATCCCGAAGCGGTACAAGGCCGGCGACGTGGTGAAGGGCACCGTGACGAAGATCACCAACTTCGGCGTGTTCGTGGGTCTTGAAGACGGCCTCGAGGGGCTGCTCCACATCTCGGAACTCTCCGACGACAAGGTCGAGAATGCCGAGGAGGTGGTGAACGTCGGCGATGCGGTCGAGGTGAAGGTGCTCCGCGTCGACACCGATGAGCGGAAGATCGGCCTCTCGAAGAAGCGCGTGGGCTGGTCGAAGGAGCGCGAGGCAGCCGAGGGCGAGCCGGAAGTCTGAGCAGGCCGGGCAAGGGCTTGGTCGAGTGGTCGGGGCAGTCGCCACAGCCTGCGAAAGCGGGGTGATTTTGGTGCCGGCGCCGGCGGCTGCGGAGCCACGGACTCCCGTCGTGAATGCCGATGAACCGGAGGTCGTTCCTGCTTCCGGCCTTCTGATTCGGCACCGACATGGAATCCTGCCGGCAGTTCGTGATGGCCTGCTCGCTGATCCTGACGCTGACCTGCGCTGCGCAGGGGGCCGGTGATTCGTTCGTCGAGCCCGTCGCCTTCCTGAAGGCTCCCGAGTTCGACGAGCCGCTGCCCGCGGCGACATCGGGCGACGACAACTTCGTCTACCGCCTCGTGCAGCGATTCATCCCCGAGGGAGACCGGGGCCGGCCTCCCCCCTGCGACATCACCGATCCCGGACCCGACACCGCGAACTATCCCAACAGCCCGTTGACGCTGCCGAAGGGGCGGTCGTACATCGAGACCGTGCCGGGCACCTACTCGCTCGCGGGTTCCGATGGAACGCCGTGGTCGTGGTCGTGGCCGTTCATGATGCGGACGGGGCTCACCGACAACTGCGAGTTTCGCCTCATCAGCCAAGGCCCGACGGTCGTCGGCGCCACGGCTGATTCCCCGGAGATTGATGGCTTCGCACCCCTCACCTTCGACCTCAAGGTGCACCTCTGGGGCGACAAGGATCAGCTCTACATGCCGATCGTTGGCGTCGAGGTGTTCATCGTCACCGGTCTTGCGTCGGAGCCGTTCGACGTTGGTACGGAGCCTGGCATCGTGCTACTCGTCGATCACAAGCTGCCGGGTGACTGGGTGATCGAGTGGAATCTCGGGCTGTATGGCACCGGCGGCAACGGCATTCCCGACGTTCTCAGTCTGCCCGATCTCGGCGTGCAGTGGGCCGTGCAGAAGCAGGTCACCGACACTATCGCGGTGTTCTATCAGGGCTTCTACAACGGCGCCGGCATCCCGTACTTCCCGTCGGATCTCGTCAGCGGGTTGGGGGTGCAGTGGAATGTCAGCCAGCGACTCGCCGTCTACACCAGCTACAACTGGTCGCTTGATGGCCTAGGGAGTCCGTCGGGAGGCTACAGCGGCTTCGCGTACGCCTACTGACCCTGCTGGCGACCGTCGGTGGCGATCGGCGACCCGGATCAGCGGACCACGTGGAGCGCGGCGACCGGCCCGATCGTCTCGCTGCCCACTCCGTCAGCGGCGACGCCGCGACGCTGGACGTCGATCTGGCCGCGCGTCGCGACCGCGCCGCCGAGTCCGTCACCCTGGAGTCGCACGCGCCGCGGAGGGGTGGCGGTCGCCTGGGGATTGCCATCAGCCGCGAACGACACCGCTTCGTAGGCGAGTGCGTCTCCCGTGTTCGGATCGACGATATCGAACACCAGGCAGCGGTAGGCCCGGCCACCCGATCGGCGGGGCATGACCAGCCAGACCACGACGCGGTTGCCCGCATCGAGTGACGAGAGTGTGATCGTATCGATGCCCTTCTGGGGCGGGCGGAAGTCAGCGTCCCTGGCGAGCGGAGGCTTTCCGGCCGCCGGTCCAGCCGCGGCGGCGGTTTGCACGTCACCGCCATGGACCAGGGCTTCGGCGGCGGCCGCGACCTGCTCTGCCTGGCGGGAAGTCGCTTCGTTCGGCGTGCCGGTGACGGCCGGTGCGTCGGCGTCATCTGCGGTTCTGGCGGCTGGGACATCCCGCGAGTTGACGACCTCGAGACCCCGTTTCGCGAGCCGGCTGAGGTCGCCGGTCAGGGCGAATCCACCGGCGATGATGCCGACGGCGGCGATGCGGGAGAGGATGCTGGACATGGCGGTGGAACCTCGCAGCGACGATCGCGGGCTCCCGCAGACCGTGCCCGCAACTATGCACCATGCCGCGAGCGCGGCATGGGCTTTCCAGCCGGCGGAGGGCAGCGACCTGTCCGGTCGTGACGGCCGTGACGCCCGTGGGGGCAGATGGCCATGGTTCAGAGTTCCGCCAGAGCCGCCAGCACCTGAGCCGCGTGCACGTCGGTCTTCACTGCCTTGAAGACCTTCGCGACCCGCCCGGCCGCGTCGATCAGGAACGTGCTCCGGGCGATGCCCGTCGTCTTCTTCCCGTACATGTTCTTTTCCCGCCAGTCGCCGTATTTTTGGGCCACTCGATGGTCGGGATCACAGAGCAGCGTGAAGGGAAGCTTGTATTTCGCGCGAAATGCTGCATGGCTCTCCGGGCCGTCGGCGCTGACGCCGAGCACGACGGCGCCCGCCTTCGCCAACTTCGCCTTCACGTCGCGGAAGCCGCAGGCTTCCTTCGTGCAGCCGGGGGTGTCGTCCTTCGGGTAGAAATAGAGCACCACCGGCTGGCCTTTGAGGCTCGAGAGTTTGAGCTTCGTGCCCTCGTGGGTGACGAGCGTGAAATCCGGGGCCATGGCTCCCTCCTCGATCCAGTCGGCCATCGGCGGTCTCCTCGCGGGGAATCGGCAATCGTGACGACGCTTTCTAGCACTGGGCCGGCCGGCGTCCAGACCGTGTGCGTCTCCCTGCTTACACCGCCGGGCCGTGGGGCGCTTGCCGTGGTCGGCGTGGCGGGCTCCGGCGCTGCGGTTTTGGTTGATCGGTTGTTCGCAGCCCGCGGCCGTGATGCCGTGGCCATGCGGCCCGATGGAGCGGTTGTGTATGGAACCTGGCGATCGTCGGGGGAGGACGTGGTGGTCGTCCGTCACGCCGCCGACCGCATCGAGGTTCATGGTCATGGTGGCGCCGCGGCGCCGGCAGCCGTGCTTGCGAGCCTCGTGGAGGCGGGCGCGGCCCCCGGCGCGTGGCAGCACTGGCTCGACGGCGGGACGTGCCGTCGAGAGGCGCTCGAGAGCCTGCCCGGTGCGTGGGGCCCCAAGGCGGCAATGATTCTCAGCCGGCAAGCCGCGGGAGCGCTCGACGAGGCCCTCGCGGGGTGTGCCGCCCGGGTGGCCGGTGGCGAGTTGGCGGCCGCTCGTCTGCTTGGCGGGCGGTTGCTCGCGGCCGCCCGCGTCGGCCTGCGGCTGGCATCCCCGTGGCGGATCGTGCTGGCAGGTCGGGTCAACGCCGGAAAGAGCAGCCTGATGAACGCCCTCATCGGTCACGACCGGAGCATCGTCGCTGCTGTGCCCGGAACAACCCGTGACGTGGTGGCCGCTCCGGCCGTCCTTCAGGGGTGGGCCGTGGAACTGATCGATGTGGCCGGCAGCCGCGACGATGGCGAACCGGCGTCGGCCACCGAGCGGGCGGGGATCGCCCGGGCGGCGGCGGCACGTGCGACTGCCGACCTTGTCGTCCGCGTGGTGCCGGTGGAGGACCTCGGGCGGGGCGGCCCTGCGGCCGGAGCGAATGAACTCACGGTGGTGTCGAAGACCGATCAATCACCGCCGGGGCGATCGGGCGGGATGATCGCCACGTCGGCGGTCACGGGCGAGGGAATCGGCGAACTCGTTGCCGCGATCATCGATCGGCTGGTGCCCGAAGAGCGTCGCGACCCCGACCTGCTGGCGGGTCCGGTGCCATGGACGAATCGACAGGTCGAGGTCATCACGCAGCTGATCGCGCAGTCAACGTAGCCGCAGGGTGGTAACCTGCGGAATAAGCCGGCACAGGTTGAAAACCTGTGCTACAGACGGCAGGCACAGGTTGAAAACCTGTGCTACGGAGGGCAGGCACAGGGGACAAGCTGTGCTACGTCTTGTCGGCGTCGTCGCTGGTCTTGCCGCGGATGTAGAGCCGGATCGGCACCTCGCGATACGGCAGTTCCCTGCGGAAGGCGTTGAGCAGGTAGCGTCGGTACGGCTCCGACACGCTCTTGGGAGCGCTCGCGGAGATCACGATCGTGGGCGGTCCCACCTCGACCTGCGTGCCGAAGTAGAGCCGCACCGGTCTGCCGTGCGAGTCGGCGGGCGGCTGGTTGGCCTCCACCGCCTGCCGGAGCACGGTGTTGATGCGCGACGTCGAGGCCCGCTCGTGGCTCTGGCGGTAGAGCCGCTGGGCCGTGTCGATCGTCGCCTTCACGTTGCGGCTCTCGGTGGCCGTGACGAAGGCGACGGGCGCCCAGGGCATCGTGCGGAAGGTGTCGCGGAGGTACTGGTTCCATTCCCGCTTCTTCACGTCGGCCGCGTAGAGGTCCCACTTGTTGACCACGAAGACAACCGGCTTGGCTTCCTCGGTGATCGTCTCGGCGAGTTGCTTGTCGACCTTCCCGATTGGCTCGGTGGCGTCGAAGAACAGGAGCACCACGTCGGCCCGGCGGATGCTCCGCTGGGCTCGGTGGGTGGAGTAGAAGTCGATGTCGGTGGTACGGCTCTTGGTGCGCCGCAGGCCGGGCGTGTCGATCGCCAGGAACGAACGGCCGTCCACCTCGAAGCGGACGTCGATGCTGTCGCGGGTGGTGCCGGCGATCGGGCTGGTGATCACCCGCTCCTCGCGGGCCAGGGCGTTGACGAACGTGCTCT
>Ga0315904_10008631_pt1 | contig 13439 bp, 11 predicted proteins | sample LakEriMetagenome_6_FD_203529 | JGI IMG/M metagenome (GOLD analysis project Ga0315904, IMG submission 203529) | Freshwater fungal communities from buoy surface, Lake Erie, Ohio, United States - Buoy 12 MA120 | ecosystem: Environmental > Aquatic > Freshwater > Lake | place: USA: Lake Erie, Ohio... | reverse complement strand
TGGAAAGCCACGTAATCGTGGCCTATGGAACCGAAGAAGAAAGGGCGATCCAAGCGATCTCAGCCATCGATCAATTTAATGACATCCAGAAACTCCTTGTTTTCGTCAATAGTAGAAAGCAGGTCGACACGGCCGCCAACTGTTTCCAGGTTGGACGTTTTTCAAAATGCCCCGTTTATGGGCATCACGGAAGCCTGTCTAAAAACCAGCGGGAAGCAACGGAGGAACGATTTAAGTCCGACCCGATTGCGATCTGCGTAGCGACGATGACGTTGGAGGTAGGCATCGATATTGGAGATATCGACTTGGTGATCTGCATGGACCCTCCATTTTCTCTCTCAAGCTTTTTGCAGCGAATCGGTCGTGGCTGCCGAAGGCTCAATGGAAGAACCAGAGTTCTCGGCGTCGCAAGAGACCAAGCTGGGAAAATTCTGTTTGAGGCAATGATCCATCAGGCAGCACTCGGTATGCCCTCGGGACCGGTTGCACCTTACCGGCGATCGGTTCTTTTTCAACAGGCACTTGCCTACATGGAACAAGCTCCTTCCAAAAGACGGACGCTACCGCAGTTCGAACGCGCTCTTGGACAAACGAGTGCGCCGAAGGTCGCATCGAAAACCGTCGGTGACGTGATCGATGACATGGTGCAGATGGGATTCGTCGAACAACGAGGCGCCACCTTCACTCCTACTTCGAAGGGCAGGGATTTTATAGAAAGCGACCGGATCTATGGAAACATCCAACCCAATCCACATGAAGTTGCCCTAGTGGATGTCGAAAGCGGGAAGGTGGTCGCGCGGGTCGCTGGATTCGATGGCTCATCGAGCAGCATCAAGATCGCTGGTCGATCATTCCAGGTGATCCCCGGAGGAGATGATGGTCCACAGAGAATCCGAAGTGGTGGCGCAGCGGGAGATGGTCCGCGCTACCACGCACGCAATCTTCCCTACGCATATGACATTGGGGCTTGTCTATCGAATTATCTCCAGATCCCAAAAGGCGAATTGTGGTGCTATCGCCAACAGAATCGAACGATTGTCTGGACATGGTTGGGAAAACTAGTCAACTCAACCTTGGCAGCGTGCATCACGAGCCAAAGGATCGATGTCACAGATGGTCCATTTCATCTGAGTTTGAAGTGCGAAACCCAAGATGCGCTTCCTTGTATTCTGCAAGCGATCGACGATGCGGTGGACAGCAATCCTCTTGGAACATTGAAGCCGGAGCAACTGGCCGATTTGGGGCCGCACTTCCGCTTGCTTTCAGGAATTCAGCAACAGGAATCTCGTGAAGATTGGCTCGACAAAGTTTTTCTCCGCCACTGGCGAGATGGCATTGAAACAATACACGATCTACCGATTGATAGTGAAATTGGCTTAATCCTGCAACAACTCACCTAATTCTTGCTACTTACCGATTGATTTCACGGGAGAGGACGGATGGCATCCTATTTATTTGTGACCGAAGAGTATTTCAGTCCTGAGAAGGTAACGGCCAAGGGTGGGTTTGGTTGGAGTTGCACCGCAAAAACCAGAAGTGGAGATAGAATTCTAGTTTATGTAAAAGGTGTAGGAATCGCATACGAATGGGAAGCACAAACAGATGCCGAACGTACGGCATCGTGGCCATTCATGTGCGACGTTCGCCTGATCGGAAAGTTCAATCCCCCCATTTCCATGGCAGATTTGAAGAATATTTTCCCCAAGGACCAATGGCCGGCCCTGTATACCCATTTTCGTGGCCTAAGCGCATTTCAGATCAACGAAGACATCTTCAACCGCATCCAATCGCAAAAAAAGTAGATACCGTTTACCTCGGCTCGATACAATCTCTAACAGCCTATGCTTAACCTATGAAGCAGGTGATGTGATCCTTGCTCAAGACCGCAACTTTTCGGTTGAAAAAGAAAACATTTTACCCCACGTTCTCTACATGATGACACCTTAGACAAGACCACTCGAGAGATTCCAAAATGTATTCACGCAGGAACGAACGTCTTCTAGAAACGCGACCAACCTTCACAAAATCAAAGGATTAAATGCGCCTTCTTCAAAAACTCACTTAGAAAGATATCCTCCCATTTGCCCCCCCAACTTCTCAATGTTCGTGTTACCGAGCACGCATCAATGAACCTCAATTAGGTCACTAAGCACGGCCCGAAATGTGGGGTCACTAGCACTGCAAACAAAGGTTCATTCGTAGCCCCTCGTATTTTTTCAAAATTCAATTCAACCGGCATTCTTATGGGTACTACCCCGAGCAAAAGTGTATCTTACTCAGGCGCCTGGAAGGCAATGGTCCTCAAGCAGTCCCCTTTGATTCTCGGATGCTTCATTTTTATTACAGTTCTTGTAATCCAATCGCTTCTGAACCTGTCGCAACCATTTTTTTGGCTATTTAGTATGCTTTGCGGTATATCATGGGGATATCTTACAGCCAGTCAACTGAAATTTCGCAGCCACGTAAATCAAATGGACATAACTGAAAAAAAGCTCGCGGAATCTCTAGAATCACACCAACGGCTTAAAATACGCTACTCCGGACTTGAAGAGCACATGCAACTGCTACTGCAAGAGGCAATACAGCCACTGCAAAGCGACATCACTTGCTTGGAAACAGCTCTGTCAAAGAAAGATGATTTAGAAGCGGAATTAGCAAACGCGAAGACGGAACTAGTCTTAAAGCACCAGCTAATCGAAGACATCCAAAGGGAATCGAATTTTAAATTTCAAAAGCTACTTCGAGATCTGGAAGTAAGTCGCAGAGAAGCATTGTCTGCTCAGAAGGTAAGCGAGGAGAAAGCGAAATCCAAAGTTCATGAATCTACTGCAAAGGCGGATGAATTTCGCAGCGAGATGGCCGCTGCGCTGGAAGCGGCCAATCAACGGGCCGGCGATTTAGAAGCACAACTAGGAATCGCGAAGGCGGAATTGCTCGCAGAGAGCCAACTAATCGAAGACGTCCAAAGGGAATCCGACTTTAAACTTCAACAGCTACTTCGAGATCTGGAAGAAAGTCGCAGAGAATCATTGTCTGCCCAGAAGGCAGTCGAGGAGAAGGCGAAATCCATGGTTCATGAGTCTACTGCGAAGGCGGATGAACTACGGGAGCAGATAGCGATTATGTCGGATGAATTGATCGCGAGACAGCAGCGACTCGAATCGATCCAATTGGACTCGGAACAGACCATTCGGAAACTGGTGCAAGAACTGGACGGCTCTAGAAAGGAATCAGCGATTCTTTTGGAATCGATCAGTGCTGAGGCAATCGCATTCCTAAGTGAGGCAAACAGTGCAGAAGTGAAACTGCAATCTCAAAATAGCAGCCTAACACGAGCCCTACATTTGATCCAGAAGGCTTCGGGGGAGTTTGATAAAAAGTTCACCGGCCTTGGCGAATTGGATTCTCTTCCTGACGATGAGCGAGAATTTCTTATTTCAACAGTCGAGCAACTCAATAAACAGCCAGACACATTCTTCACGCTGCCGATAGATGATGGATCCTACACGGCACGACTGACTTCTGCTTTTGAGGCAATAAAAACCACCCATAGAAGAACTAGTGATAATAATAGCTTCGTCTCGAAAAGGGCAGAGGAACTTAGGCGGTTGTTCGAAGAGGAACTGCGGCAGATTACCCAAGAACATGGTCGTGCCGATGGTTCGCAATACCAGCGACAGCATGCAGCGAACCATTTTTTGGCTGACCTGCGGGAACTCCTTTTCCAGAAAGTTGATGCACGGAATCTCGATTTCTGCAAAGCCTCCTTCTTTGATGCAGTGAATCTTGTGAAAGAGTCTGGAATAATCGTAACTGATTACCAGGTGGCTTGTGCTATCTCGGATCTTGAATGTGAACACGAAAACGAGAAGAGAGTTGAAGAAATGAGGGCTGAAAAGGTCAGAAAAATTCTGGACAAGAGAATTTGATATTGCTAACGTAGCCTAGTTCTCTATCAAAATCCTGGCTGCACCAGTCACGAATTGCCTCGCGTGTGAAATTGATCGATTCAGGATTAACTCGTTTACTATTGAATGTATCGATTCCGAATATCCAAGATTTCTTTGTTCGCCTTTTGGAGATTTCCCAAGAGGCTTTGTTGTTTTGCGTTGATCTCATCGACTCGTGCTCTGCCGCTGGCCAGGGTTTTTTCCAAACTATGACGAAATGCGATTATTTCGGCTTGGATCGGTATTTTTTTCTTGAGGTAATTGACGTCAAACCGGTGGTGGAAAGCGCTAGAGAAAATTCCATCCGGATTTTCAACCAATATCGATGTTTTTGTTTGCTTCCATGCCAATAAATCTGAAATCAGGTTTTTCGTTAATCCAGGAATTGACTCAAGTTTTTCTTTCGAGACGTCACTTGCAGCCTCTACTCCGAAACTTTCAAGAAGGATCAAGTCAGCGGAATTGATACCCAAAATGCGGTCTTCGCATATCAATACATCTGCGAGATCGTCTTCAAGAGTGCTGGCAGGGGATTTCCTATTCTCGTGGCCCGAGGACCAACGCCATGCTTTATCGAGTAGCTCAAGTTCGATGCGGGCTTCCCTTGCAAGGCTTTTCAATGCTTCAGCTCGCTTTTCAATAGCTGCGATCTCCACTTGCGATCTTCTGTCTAACTCCATCATCTCGTTTCGGGACTGTTCGATAACGGTTTTTAGATGACGGAGGTCGGAATTCTCATGCGCGAAGTATCCGAAAAGAAAGTACTTCGCCGAGAAAACCAATGCCGCTGGAACAAATGCAAGCCAGAACCCCCACCAATAAAAACCTAGTAAGCTGGCGAAGGTGCTTACCAATGCGGCATACCCCAGAAATCGCTGCAAACCGCCTGCTTTCGTTGCCTTAGGAGATGGGATTGCCTCACAATCCACTAAGGAGATTTGTGGCTGCTTCAGGAATTTTTTCAGATGGACTGGCAAAGCATCTATCGTTTTCAGAATCCGCGAGTCGTCGCTATCATTCCATCGGCTTTTATGCCAATCTTGGGAAACCGATTCGAACAACTTCGGCCCACCGCTGTTTTCGATTCGACACCATGGACACGATGAGCCACGTATCAACCAATGCCCATGATCCCGCTCACATTCCACCAGCGACGACTCCAATTCGTTCAGCGCTTCGCACCACTCGGACGGAAGAGGTCGCTGCGATACCCCACTACCGACTGCAACGAATGCCCTTTCAAAAAGATCGTCAATTTTGGGCGTCAATTCCTCCATCATGAGTGCATATGGTGGCGGTTCCATTTTCAGCAGCGACCGATGTTTTCCGTAGGCGAATCGTCCATTCGCAATTGCTTGCTCTATCGACATCTCGCCCGGTCCAAAGTAGCGCCCAACAAAGGGATGGCGCCCCACAAAAAGCAGATGAAAGATCATCACAGCGAGCCCAAATCCGTCATGGTTGTAATTTCGGTCGATAGAGGAAAAGGAAACACCCAGAAGCTCAGGGGGTGAGAAATGCGGCACTCCTACTTCACAACGGAAAATCCTATTCGCTGATTGAATCTGATACGAATCGCAATCGATGAAATTCACGAGACCATCAGTTCCAACGAGGACATTTCCTTGATTGATGTCCCCCATTACGATCCCATTTCCATGCAGTACCTGAACACCTGCTGCAAAATTATGGGCCACATGGACAAGAAACCTCCAGTCAGCCTCTGGGAAGTGTCGCTTCCTATTCGCTGGCGTGTAGAGCGAATGGATTTCCATCCCTGCTACTCGAGGAAGAACGATGCCCAAAACTTGCTTCCGCTCGGAGTTTGTGACCACCGCCTTAGGCCACGCAGCAAAAGGAGTCAACTTGTCTCCGGCCATTCCTACCATCGCCAAAAGCTTCTTTGCCTTGGTTTGGTTAACCGGTTTATGGTAAATCTTGACGACCAAAGACGGATCTTCACCCATTTCATAGGCCACTGCCTCGCCACCAGCACCGATCCGCTTGCCGAGTGATATTTCCTTGCCTTTTTGGTCAAGAAGTACTGCCATCATCAGCTCTTCTAACTGCTAGGATCAGCGAAGTGTCATCCTCAGTTCTTGAGGTGACCGCCTCGGATTGCAAAAATTGGCCCAACGAATACTCCAGGTCTCTGATTCGCTCTTTTGGTGTCGATGCTAGCTGTCTCAGCATCGGCCTGATCGCTGGCTCATGAACTATCTCGAGATCCCACTTCAACAAAAGTCGCTCTAAACCATCCGTGAAGACAGCAAGTTCGTTCACCCTACCAGAAACCTTGAATTCCATAATCCTTGGAGCATTTTCATCCGTAACAAAATTCGTTGAGTTAATGTACTCCCCACGCTGGGGCCAGAAAACCACCTCCAGGGCCTCTCTCTCTCCAATAACAATTGCGCCATCACCAACTTGCAAGAAGACAGAGCTATGCGGTGAGACGATTCCAGCTAGCAAGGTGCAAGCCAACTCACGCGGTGGCACTTGGGCAATATGAGCCTTCTCGATCAGCGAGGCCCTAATTGTCTCTATCCAACGCATACCGCTTTCGCGACTCAGGTTCGAGGAAAAGCGATCGAATCCCAAGCAGTATCTGCGCGCAAGCTCAAGAAATTTATCGCAGACTAACAAAGCCCCTTCTAGTCCATGGATTGCAGTACCGGCACCATCAGAACAACAGAATGCAAGGAACTGCCCCTCCGATGAATCGATGATTTCAATACGAAATGCATCCTGGCAAAAACCACCTGACTTGAGATGCAATGCACCGGCCTGCGTTTGTCCTATAAACCTCCATTCCTCTCCCATCAAATTGTCGCCCAACCGTCGGGAGCAACTGGGTTTACGAGATTAACCTTTTCTCCCGGAATCGAACGTGAAACCGCCTTCATCGAGCTAGAAAGCCAACGAAATAGATCTCGAAATCGAAGTTCACAGAGTCGGAGCGGATCCCTCGTAGTGAAGAGTCGGAGCGTGTCCGAATTACCCCCGTGCACTCCAACGCAAAACATCAAAAATGCCTTATTGATTTGGGCATTCTTCGCTTCCAATGCCACATCTTGCCAATGATGATCGGTGGGAGCCCCGTCAGAAATTAGGAAAATCCATGGTCGGTAGTAGGCGATACCATTGGCCTTGTAAATCTGTTTTCGAACCTGAATCTGATTCATCGCCATCTGCACCGCCTCGCCCAAGGGAGTCTGCCCAGCAGCTGAAAAAGCAGGGGGGTGGAATTTCTCCACTGATTGAAACTCGTTGACCACACTCACCACTCCACCAAACGTGATGACCATCAACTCGACGCGTTTTGCTGCCAGAGAGTCTGTGAGGAGCTCACGCTGAAATTCCAATAAGCCAGCATTAAGTTCGCGTATCGGTTGGCCCTTCATCGAACCAGAGGTATCTAAAACGAGGCAACAGGGAACCCTTGGCTCCGGATTCTCTGCAAATTCCACCCCCTGCCCGAAAGTGATGCTATCGTCTGAAGAAAAAGGAACCTGCCCGGTCATGAAACGTACTCCCTCAACTTCCGGCTGATCTGAACTCTTCAAATTTATCTTCTTGCCAATGCATTTCGTAGCTGGATCACTTCCCGCTATTTGATGCAAATCAGTTCCGAAGAAACCGCGAGCAGATTATAGAGTACTCGCAGGTATATCGCACTCATGGCATTCAATTTTGAGAAAAAGGGATATAAGCGCTCCTCTCACTCTATCTGCCGAAAGCAGGGCAATTATGACTTGCAAGTTGACGATAGATTTCTTTCAATTCCACTGATGGCCGTCAACGCCGGCACTTTGCTGTGTGGTCCCGCCCACGGAGCCTGAAGAGCACATACGGGAACCGTGGATTACGGCGGGATCACTGACAACGCCATTCTGACTTGGACTCTTTGTTACACTCCAGCGGGCCCCCTGTGCATGAAGAATATCGTTACCGCCCAAACTGCCGAGCTAATGGATTGCTGAATCCGGCGGACCGTGGCTGCGAATCGACTGACTCCTAACTTGCATCTTGGCTGCTGTTCGGAGCCGGGTAGCAGGCCGACAGTGGGAAACGGCAGACGCTTTAGGACCACTATCCGATTGTTTCGGACGGCTCACGCTGGGCCTGCCGCAATGCTGCAGCCTTATTCAATTGCCTGGATTTTCTTAGGGATGGCTCAGGGGTAAAGCCGAAGGGGCTTGCATTTCGAATGCTCCAGGCGGTAGAGAAGCTCAAGATGCATCGGCTCAATCAGCCGAAGAGACTGCCTGCCGGGATGCAATTGCGTTCCAGGACTGGTAAGTTGCTGGCTGAAGGAGCCGTTCGCAAGGGAGGTGAGGATCCAGGAAAGAAATCAGTAAAGAACTCTTTCCTTGGGAAACGGAGCAGCCTCCAAAGATCAACCCGCCGGGTCGGTTCGGACACCGGCCGGGAAGAGACTATAGGCACCTGCCCCCTTCGGCTTGGGCCTATCGTTGCAAGTCATCTTCGGAATCGGTAGTTAGGAAAAAATCCATGACTCTACCTTCAAAGGACGAGTTTCTTCAAGCGGCGATCGAGGAGGCACGCATAGGGCTTGCCGAGGGTGGAATTCCTATTGGCTCAGTGCTGGTCATCGACGGTCAGATCGTTGGACGTGGGCACAATCGCCGGGTCCAAAAAGGGAGCACCATCCTGCACGCCGAGATGGATGCGATTGAAAACGCCGGTCGGCTGAAAGCGAGCGACTATCGGCGGTCGGTCTTGTACTCGACCCTGTCTCCCTGCGACATGTGTTCGGGTGCCGCTCTGCTTTACCGAATCCCGAGGATCGTCATCGGCGAAAATCGTACGTTTCGCGGCCCTGAAGATCATGTTCGGTCGCGTGGTGTCCTCCTGCAGATTGTGGACGACTCGGAGTGCATTCGACTGATGGAAGCGTTCATCCAGTCGAGGCCCGAACTCTGGAATGAAGACATTGGGGAATAATCGGCGGACTGAATGAGAACTGGAGCATCCCACTTGTTCGCGGCAGACAGCAACACCGACTGGAAAATGCTATTGGCTCTGCCCCCAACCGTGAGCCGTAAGCAGAGGTGCCGACCTGACGGCAGGGGTCCTCGGCACAAGACGAGGCAACCATTTTCGACCGAAACTAGCGTCAGCAGCACATGACGATGATCGAGCTATCTAGGGCGAGTCGTTCGAATCTGCGTCAAGGTGCGGTCTACATGCTGGTGGGGCTTGTGTGGGGATTTGTGGTCCCTGCCAGCTTGTTTCCTCGACTTGCCCTCGGCGCCCACATTCAGCTTACTGCGCACGGAGTCATGTTTTTAGTGGCCGGTCTTGTCATGCTGCACTTTCCATTTCCGAAAGGCGGCTTAACGGAAAAGATCTTGATCGCTGGCCCCTGGTTGACATGGCCGGTCATGCTGACGGAAATGGCGAATGGATGGTGGGGTGCAAACAAGACTCTCCCGATCGCAGCCGGGCAGGCGGGAGCGACAGGTTCGCAGCCCTGGCAAGAAAACATCATCGCTATCACCCACCTCATTGGCGGCATCGTCTTAATCGTTTACTGGACCGTGATTGCGGCTCAGTTATTCCGTGCACGGTTAGGAGGAGAGTCGGCCTCGGCCTCTTACCCCGACTGACCGCTTTGGTAGAGGGATTCAGTCTCGACAGGTCCTCGCTGGTTTGCTGAGCTGCGTGATCTTGCAACGGTGTTGACCGCTACACACACCCTACAAGAGTCATGTAGGGTGTGTGACTCGATCGCATAGCTCGCGGGACGTGGTGACTTCACCAGACTACGGGTCATCAAATATCGGCATGAATCCATCGTCGCGATCGGGAACACACCAGAACCAAACGCGGAAGGGAGAACAAAGCCCCCTCTCCCTACCTCTCCCCCATCGCTGCGCGACGGGGGAGAGGAGCAAGAAAAAAGAAGTTGATTGGTCAGATAGAAACCGGTGGCTCGCGCCACCGGCATTTCGATGCCGGCCCTCCGGGCCTGAAGAGCGCTGGCGGGACACCATGGTTCAATTCACGAAGAGCATGGACAAAAAACCTCCAACGCCGACTTCACACGGGCGGCCACAAGGCAAGGAATGGGTCCGCCCTAAGGGCCTGAAGACTAGTTTGGAATCAATGCCTGGCTCTGGTGTGTTTGCGGACAGTTCTTCAAGGCCAACACGTCTTATCTGGCTCTCCGGTCAGCTACCCCAGGATGACTTACCTGCACTGACCGCTACACACACCCTACAAGAGTCCCGTAGGGTGTGTGACTCGATCGCATGGCTCGCGGGACGTGGTGACTTCACCAGACTTCGGGTCATAAAACATCGGCATGAATCCATCGTCGCGATCGGGAACACACCAGAACCAAACGCGGAAGGGAGAACAAAGCCCCCTCTCCCTACCTCTCCCCCATCGCTGCGCGACGGGGGAGAGGGGAAGAAGGAGGAGGTTGATTGGTGAGTTAGAAACCGGTGGCTGTCGCCACCGGCATTGAAAGTGTCGGCCCTACGGGCCTGAAGAGATCAGTGGAGAGATTCCCTTACAGCAAAACACCGGTTGTTTACCTACGACACCAGCCCCGGAGGGGCGGCATCATCTCTGCCGGGGCCGCGAGGCCCCGGGACTCGAAGAAGCCCCCCTCCTATCCACACCGGTGACTGTCGCCGCCGGCAGGGGAAGTGTCCGCCCTTCGAGGCTGAAGACTAGGTTGGAATAAGGGGCTGGCTCTGGTGTGTTTGCGGTCGGATCTGGAAGGCGAACAAGCCTCATCTGCCTCTCCGGTCAGCTACCCCATGATGACTCGCCTACACCGACCGCCACACACACCCTACAAAAGTCCCGTAGCGTGTTTGAGTCGATCGCTGGAAGCGGCCTGATATTGGTGAAAAAAACCTTAGAACGACGGCCGCGATGTCGAGTGAAATCCTTTGAAAAAAGGTCAGTACAACCTTCTGCTGAAAAGCGCCTGGAGGGGTAAGCGGCGATCCGACTCACCCCACTCCAGGTCGCTCGGTGAATAACTGGGTCGGCTAGGCGAGCCCCGCTTCACCCCTTTCGTCCTGACTATCCCTCAGAAGGTTGCTTCCCAGCAGAGCCTTCCTCCGTTTCATCAGGAACTCCCAGCGTCTCACATCGGCTGGGCCCTTCGCAAACCCCTCTCCGCTCAAACCTACGAATACAAACCATTCCGTACCTGGAAGATCGCATCGATCCAACCTATCAAAAAAATTCGCTTAGCAGCTCAGTCTCTGGCATCCTTGCCCGTGGAGAGCAACAGCAGCGCGTGAAGAGGTTGGATGATCTTTCGAAAGGTTCAAGGTGCAATATGAGCATCAAAGAGCGACCGATTCACGAAGTACGTTTTGGTTCTATCAAAGCGGCAATCTGGAGGAACGAAACCGATCTCGGTCCTCGGTACGGCATCACATTCGAACGCCTCTACCGATCCGATCAAGGCTGGAGTTCCACCACGTCCTTTGGACGCGACGATTTGCTTCTGCTGGCGAAGGTGGCCAATGAGGTCCATTCCTTCATACACCAGCAGAGCGACCGCAGCGATCCAGCTCCGGAGCATTCTGAACACCCAAGTTCGGAACGCCCCCGACAGGAACGACAACGGGCTGGCTCGCGCTAACAACGCAAGCCACCGATGACTGACATTCAGGTTGCAACAGGCCTCGGCCTTCGCAATTCGTCTGTCATCCGAGAGGGACCGCTCACTTCACTAAGGTTTCACGCGCTGCTGAACCCTCTCGCCAACTCTTTGGTGTGGGTAGAAGACCTTCGTCCCTGACCTCCGCAAATCGTTCGATGCAATCGTTCGATTTCCGGAGGCCGGGCGTACATCCCAAGGTTTTCCATTGTTTTTCCGTGCCGCTTCCGGGGTCGCTCGATCCCCTCTCTCGCGGCACATCCCCATTTCCACCACTCGTTCGGTTGCCACCGAATGAGCCTTTCAGAAGGAGTTTCGCGATGAATCGCGACGAGGCGCTGCAGGCAAGCGATGTCTCTCTGCACGACCTGGCGACCCAGCTTCGCGCTGGGAAAAGCGACCAGTTGGTTCAGTATCTGAACCTGCTGGCGATGTTCCATTCTTACTCGTTCGGCAATCTGATGCTGATCGCCAGCCAGAAACCTGCGGCCACCATGGTCGCGGGCTTCTCGCGCTGGCGTCAGTTGGGGCGATTCGTCAAGAAAGGAGAAAAAGGAATCGCCATCCTGGCTCCCCTGGTGCTCCGCCGTGGCTCGACCTCGTCGACGCCTAAGCAGACCACCTCACCCGGCGATCGCTCAGCAACATCGCCACCCGAACCAGTCCCTGTGCTCTGTGGTTTTCGCGTCGTCTATGTCTTCGATGTCTCACAGACAGACGGGGCCGAGCTGCCGGCGTTCGCTTCGGTAGCAGGAGATCCCGGACGCAAGCTACAGCTGCTCCAGGAACTGGTCACTGAGGAGGGAATCACTCTTCACATCCTGCCAGAACTGCCTCGTGGCTGTCTGGGGATGAGTCAAGGTGGGACGATCACGATCGCTGCCCACCTTCCCCCCGCTTCGATGTTTGCCACTTTGGCTCACGAATTGGCTCACGAAAAACTGCACTGGAACGATCAGCGCGAGCAGACGACCAGGCAGACTCGTGAGACAGAGGCGGAGGCAGTGGCGTATGTCGTATGCCGTGCCATGGGACTCGACTGTTCGACGCAGTCGAGCGACTACATCCAGCTCTACAGCGGCGATGACAAGGTGCTGCTGAAGTCGCTGGAGCGGATTCGTTCGACGGCGGCGTGGATGATCGAGCGGTTGACGAAGCTGGATGCCGAGTACCAACCAAAATCCGAAGAGCAATCGGCGATGGCTGAATCTTCCCGAAGTACAGACTGGGAGGACTCGCTGCAAAGTCCGGTTGCTGAAGGCCAGTTGGCCGGGGTGACTCCCGCTGCCCAGCATGCTGCCGTCTCTTTCCTTCCCGATCCGTCGGGATCGACTCGGCCAAGGTCTTCCTGAGCCGGAGTTGCTAAGTGCTCAGCCACGAAGTCGAAAGTCCGAATTGGCTGGCAAGGGCCACGGGCTTCTGGCTCGTTGGAGTTGCTGAATGTTGTTGGTTGTCGTTTGTGTTTGTCATCAAGGAGTGAGAAATCATGGAGTTATCGATTCCGTTTCCAGGTGATTTGATCTCAGTGGAGATCAGCCGATGGCCGCCACTTCCCAGTGGTGGTCGGTTGCGTGTCTGCGAACCATCGCAGTGGTTCGAGGAGGGGAATCTATTGACGGTTGCCCCACGCGACCTAGTGTCGACCTTCTGGGGTCCCGAGTCAGGGCCGCCCGAGGAAGGCAAGCCGCTGGTAATGCATAGCGTCGGTGGTCCTTATCGGATCTTGCAGCTAGATAGCCTGACTGGTCTGGTGCGAGCTGGATCGGCGGGTGATACCTTCTGGCACTGGCGCACCCAGGCCCAGTCGGGCGATGGCGTGCAGTACCAACGTGAGG
>Ga0315904_10008630_pt1 | contig 13443 bp, 7 predicted proteins | sample LakEriMetagenome_6_FD_203529 | JGI IMG/M metagenome (GOLD analysis project Ga0315904, IMG submission 203529) | Freshwater fungal communities from buoy surface, Lake Erie, Ohio, United States - Buoy 12 MA120 | ecosystem: Environmental > Aquatic > Freshwater > Lake | place: USA: Lake Erie, Ohio... | reverse complement strand
TCATGCCCGCGGCACAGCCAGCTGCTGGACTCATTCACCGAAAATCCACCACCTAAGCATGAGCAAGAATAAGAAATTGCGCGAAGGCATTGTGTATAGCACAAACCCCGATCACCAGTACGCCTATGAAGGTGATGAAGAGGCCGAGACTCTCCCACCGAACCAACAAACCTTATACCTGCGCCGTGAAAATCGCAATGGGAAACCTGCCGTTATTGTAAAGGAATTCATTGGCAGTGCCGATGATTTGAAAGAATTAGAAAAGAAGCTAAAAAACCACTGCGGAGTAGGCGGAAGCAGCAAGGATGGTGAAATCATCATTCAAGGGGATAACAAAGACAAGATTCAAGCCTTTCTGCTAAAACTGGGCTATAAAACCAAAGGTTAACGAACGCTTGTATGTCTGCCGAATTGGAGTTTCGAAAATTGGACTTAGAGGGTGTACACACCCTTATTGACTGGGCCAGTAAAGAAGGCTGGAATCCCGGAATCCATGATGCAACCTTGTTTTACCATGCGGATCCAGATGGGTTTTATGGGTACTTCGACCAAGGAAATATGATTGCCGGTGGCAGCCTCGTATCCTATGAGGGAAAATTCGGCTTCATGGGTTTGTTCATCGTGGCTCCTGAGTTTCGACACCTGGGCATTGGACGTTCCTTGTGGTTCCAAAGAAGAGATACTTTGTTAGGCAGATTAGCGCCAGGCGCTGCCATTGGGATGGACGGAGTCGTGGCGATGCAAGCTTTTTATGCAAAAGGGGGCTTTCAGGTGGCATTTCGCGATGAACGGTATGTAATCCAAGGCCGGATGGGAGAAACGGATTCACATGTGCATGCCTCCAAAGAAAGTGATATGCCTGAAATACTGCGTTGGGACTCCCAATGTTTTGGGTTTAACCGCGCAACCTTTATTTCCCAGTGGGTAAAGCAGCCTCAATCACATTCATTCGTGTACCATAACGACCAAGGCATGCAAGGATTTGTGCTTATGAGAAAGGCACAAGTCGGGTTCAAAATTGGTCCTTTGTTTGCCGAAAACGCTGCTGTAGCGAAGGCGCTTTATGAAGCTTGTATTCATGCCGCACCTGAAGAAAACATTTACCTAGACATTCCTGTAAATAACAGTGATGCCGTGAACTTGGTACAACAAATGGGTGCCGAATATGTATTTGAGTGTGCCCGCATGTATTATGGTGCAGCGCCCGAGCTGCCCATTTCCAACATCTTTGGAATCACGAGTTTCGAATTGGGTTAAAACAAATACCTGGCTTCGGCGCGACCTACATGTATTAGCTTTATATCTGCGCTTTTCCGCGCTTCATAACTCAGTACGATTTGAACATTTTTATTTGCGCTAAAGCGCAGGTCTGCCGTACCTCTAAAATTGCGACCCTTGCCAAATCCCTGCAATACGTCATAAGCCAAGGCGGTGCCTAAAGGTAAGAAATAATCCGCTTGCAATATTCCGGCCTTAAGCTCCAACATATTGCCTTTATTTAACGATGCGTTTACCTGAAAATTCCCTTCGAGCAAGGTAGCAATTTCCACCACACTTGCTACATTTTGGTACTTTCCACCGAGCCCTATGCGGAAGCGGTTCCCTGGTTGCCACCCTACATAGGGTTCTGCCATCACCGCGCTATACTTGAAGTTATTTGCAGGCACATATTCAGAGAGATAGCTACTGGTTTTGTGGTCTAGCGACAATCGAAATTGCCAAAATTGATTCGCATTCCAGCGAGCCATCACCTGATTTAGCATAGATTTTCGACTGTCGAAACCATTGGTAAAAAATAGACGATTCCCCTTTTTCTGGGCACTCCACTGCAGCAATAATTTGTTTCCTCTTCCTTCAAACTCCACCAAGTTGCGTATAAAGATATTCGCGGCCAAGGTACTGGCATCATCCATACTGCGCAAAAATGGACTCAATTGATTCAACCACTGGGCAGCCTTTGATTTCCCAGTATAATTCCAGCTTAACCTATTTGTGAGGCGGCCATATTTCCCATTCAATACTTTCTGGGGCAGGTAATTTACATTGCCACTAAACTCAGTGGCTTGGGCTTGAATGTAAGTCCCTGTGGGAATCAACAAGCGCACATATTTCGCTTGGTCCTTAAATGGAGTCTCTTGAAACTCATTTACCTCGCGAATGCCATTGCTATTAAAGTCAATCCAGGTATAGAAACCTTGTCCGGCGGGCACCTCGAAATAGCTATACTGTCGCTGCTGCTCTCTTCCAGATATACTTTGATAAAAGATGGTGCCTTGAAGGGCTTTCGCAATTTTCTGAAACTGATATTCCAGGCGCAGTGCAACATGGTTTTCATCCTTATACTTGGTGTTAAACGCGGTATCCAACAATTGGGTGCGTCTGTAGGTGGTACCCAAGCGCAAGAGACCAAATTTCCCGGTTTTGGTATTCCAATCTGCACCGAAATTATCTGCTACGACAGCGTCTTTCAAGGTAAAGTCAAACACATCGCGGTTGCGTCTTCTTCGCGCCTCGAGTTGCAAATCTCCAATAGCTGTAGTCCTATTGACACTTGTCACCCATTCAGAAAACCCGAAACTTTGTTCACCTATTTGACCCAACACATTATTAAAAATGCTTTTCTCTTCACGGGCAATAACCGAATAGCGTGTTTGTTTGAATACTGCACCAACCTCAATTTGTTTGCGATCAAAGCGATTGTCTAGGCCCTGCAGATTTCCACGGCTTTGCATATACAAAGGCTGAATGCGCAAGAACTTCCAAGCATACCGTGCACTAAGCGCAGCATTCTCTGCTGTTTTCCCTGCATTTTCGAGGGCGCCGAGCCGCGCGGTAATTGCAAATTTATTGGCAAAACCCAGCTCCGTTTCCACATTGCCATAGGAAGATTGTGCCGTATTGGCTCCATTCTCAGGATTGGTCAAATTCCGATTCCACTCTCTGCTAAACTCTACGTCGCGGTATCGTTCTACGGTTTGGAAATACTTGGATGATTGTTCGGCTTGAATTTGATTTTTCAAATACCACAAGCTGCTATCTGATTTGCCCAACTTCCTTACATCAGACACTTGCAGCCATGCCGCGTATCCTTTGTTGTCCTTATCATCCAGCGGAGAAAATAGGTTTTTATCGGCGGCAGAGCCTGCGATGTTTGCACGAATTTGGGTTCCTTTTCTCGGTGTTAGGGTCATACCCGCCTCTGCCATTTGCAAACGGGAAGGCGCTTGTATACCAATTACAGGTTCATGATCTCCCGCAGGCACCCCTCCTACCTCACCCACATAGCGATAGACCTTGCCATTTGCAGCAGTACCCGTAAGTACATAATGTCCTTTCCCGGGCCCGGTATATCCAAAAGTAATCCGGTAAAAAACACGATGTGTGTCTGGGAGTTCTACATGCTTATAATACAGCACTGCACCCGTATCAACGGCCACATAATTGGGCTCGGAGTTGGAGAATGCAAGGAGGCGTCTGACGCCACTGATGGCCGCTAAGGATGGATTATCACCCGCACCCTGAAGCACCTGTCGTGCATTTAAGCCTGTGGCTGAGTCCACAGCTTCTAAATCCTGCTGCACGGGCTGATTCTTGGCATCTTGCTCTGAATACACACCCAAATAATAGCTCGCCTTAGACCGTTGCAAGGTGCTTTGTGTAGCCAACACAGAACGGGTATAAAACCTATCGCTGTATTGAAACTCAACCACAATGCGGTTGAAAGCGTTGATTAAATTCCGCGGGGTAAAGGTAATCTCACCTAGGTTGTAGTCAATGATGTAATCCGCTTGGAGACCGCGTTCTAGCTTTTTGCCATCCAAATACACCACTTCGGTGCCTGAAACCACAATAACATACTGTTCTTCACGCGCGCCTTTCAAGCGATACGGCCCTTGCAAGCCTTCTACACCTTGAATTTCATTTCTACTGAAACGGCCACGAGCCAATGCTGCCGAGGCTTCCCAAGAGAGCAAACCCGCTTTCAAGGTATCCGAACCCACGAGTTGTAGCCCCCGATTTTTCTTGGCATACTTCATAAACCGCGAAGCAGAACTTCCATTTGCGGCATGGTCTCCCAAAAGCACTGACAAGCCTGGCATGCGCATACCCACATAGATTCTGTCGAAATCCTGCAAGGTGGTGGTTGTGCCTTCCGGTTGAAAGGGATACTCCTGGTCAGTGACCGCACCTTCTATTTCAATGTCTTTTCCCACCTTACCAAACATCCTCAAGTTCAAGCTGCTATTCAGCACAAGATCTTGGGCATTGCCAAAGGATATTCCACGGAGTAACACACCATCTGTTTGCACGCTTTGCGCTGCGCTTGCGGGTAGCTCCGAAGCGGAAACTGCGCCTACCGCAGCACCCGTGCCAGAGTTATACAACATGGCATAGCGCCTTTGGGTTGTAAACAATTCAGCAGGATAGCATTGATACTGTATATGCAAGGTATCGTAGACCTGGGCGTTCAAGAGTGCTATGGCGGTATAATGCCGCACCAATACATAGTCTGCACCATATACCAAGCGCCTTCCTTGAGATTGAACTAATATCTTTGATGCTGAAATAGGAAGAGAATCTATGACAAGTGTATCGCTGGCGTTTGTGAAAACCTTATGTTGAAGCTGTGCCCGCAGCGGACCTAGTGAGGCCACAAGAAATGCACACAGGCTGACAATCCTCAATATCACCGTTTTCTTCAGACTCACACGGCATTCAAAAGGGGTAAGGTAATAAAGAATGTGGTGCCCTTGCCCTCTGCACTTTGGAAAGAAATTTTACCACCAAATTGTTCCACTATTTTTTTACTCATTGCCAAGCCCAGTCCCATTCCGCTGTTCTTGGTCGAGAAATTGGGACTAAAAATATGCGGGGCCAATGCATCTGGAATTCCTTTGCCATTATCCTCAAAACGCAACACAATATTCCCCTTTTCCACTTGGCCTGAAACACGCAACAAGCCTTTGGTATTCTCGGGAATGGCCTGTGTGGCATTTTTAAAAATATTGGTAAATACGCGGGTCATCTGATGCGGATCTACCTGCACTTTTAATTCGTTGGAAATGGGCGTATAGTGAATGGAGAAATCTTGCTCTTTTGAAAACAGTTGCACTGTTTCATCAATTAGAACAGCCAGTGAAACCTCCTCTAGGCGCGCCTCAGGCATTTTCGCGAATGCGCTAAACTCTTCAGCCATTTTGCTTAAACTATCAATTTGTTTAATCAATAAGTCTGTAGTCTTCTTATACTTTTCATCCAAATTGGGGTCCTTACGTTCAATCGCATATTGCAAATGCTGTAAGGACAACTTCATGGGCGTCAATGGATTTTTTATCTCATGCGCTACCTGCTTCGCCATTTCGCGCCATGCGCCTTGCCTTTCCCCTTCGGCCAACTTATTAGAGCTCACCTCCAACTCATTGATCATTTTATTGTATTCGGCGATAAGCAAGCCTATTTCATCATTGTGATTCCATTCTATAGGTGCATTTCGCGCGCCCAATTTCACCAACCCCATTTGCAAGCGAATGAGATTCAAGGGTTCTGTAATGCGATGGGCAATCACATAAGCCACCAAGGCTGCAATCGCGAAAACCAAGGCAAAGAGGTTAATAATCGTGGTGGCGTAATCCGATATTTCCCGGAATAAATCTTGTCTATTCGTAAAATAGGGCAAATTCAAATACCCTTTTACATTGAGGTCATTGTCAAATATGGTGTAATACGCGGATATGTAGGTCAAATCACCCAATTTTTCCTCCCGAATAAACCCTGATATTTTTTGACTTTGCAATTCTCTAAAGGCACCTGGATTCATTAAAGAACCCATAATGTTTTGGTCGTAAATACGGTCATTGCTCGACACCAAAAGGCGTCCCTGTTGGTCGTAAACGTTAATATCTGAACTGTAATAATTGCTTAAATCATACACCAACCCCGCCTGTCTTTGATCGAATACAGCTTGCAAATTGGTTTGATTTCCAAATGCATTTGCAATCTCATCGGTCTTGTTCCACAAGGACTCGCGCTGGCGTTGCGAATAACTGTTTTTAAAGTAATTCACGGTTACAAAAAGCACCACAATGAATGTAGCAAAAACCACCATAATTACATACAGTTGGAGTTTGGTACTCAAAAACAAGTTCGAGCCTCCGGACAGCGGCAATTTATTGCGCAGCAACTGCAACAAGCGCAAGCGCGCGAAATCCGCCTTACCCAGCGACAAGAAATACTGTCGCAACAACATAATGAGCAAATACAGCAAGGCAGCCACCAAACAAGAGAGTACCAAAATGGTAAAGGCTGTAAGTTCTTGCAGCCAACTCTTTTGCTGTTTAGAAATAATGATGCGGTTGCCTAAGTCATCAGAATACAAGAAATGGCTGTATTTATTGAGCTTCTGCAGATTGGTATCCTGCGGAAATGCATAATTATTGGGATAATTATACTGTCCATATCTGCGACTTAATTTACCGCCCGAATAAAAGGCATAGCTATATTGGTTATTCGAGGAAATGGCCTCCAATGGACTTTTCTGAAACACATCACTCAGGCGGCCACTGGCGGCGGTCAGCTTTGGTTTCAACAGCACAAAATAGGTACCGTACCATTGGTTGCTATCCGAAACAGGGAATTTACCCAAAAAACTCCCCTTGAGCTTGCGTTCATTTACCAAATGGAAGTTCTTCGTCACCGGCTTACAAGCTACCGAGGTGTACAGGGCATTCAGCGTCACATAATCATAGGCATTGGCCTGACGGTATCCCGCGCCCAAGGGATTAAAATCAAACAACTGCAGTTCGTAATCTTCACTGTAATCGCCGAAATACAACTGACGCAATCGCTTTTCAAAATCAGATTTTGAAACATCCGTACAGGTGTAATAATCTACAATTCCCAAGTCGCTATTGAGCTGCTCTTCTGTGCGCTGCAACAATGCTGAAGGCTCTCGTTCGCTTTGAAGCAAGAGCCGGGCAGCCAAAATTTCGCGCACCTCAAGTTCCTTTTGATCTATATACTTGTTAAATATTACCGACAAGGCTACACAAGGGACTACAATGCGCAAGGCCAAATACCACAAGGTTTTATATCCTCTGCTCCAGTTACCTGCAATTAACAAACCACCGGAAAGCACCAAAAACATTGCGGCTAACAATATTTCCCGCTGGTAAATGAGGTAAATCGTCGAAATAGAAATGGCGGTTACATGCAACCAAATGGCCCATTTCCCAGGATGGGTCAATTTTAATACTTCTAAAATCTGTATTAAAATGAGATAACCCAAAGCTGCTGCGCCTAAGCCCAGTATGGTAAATTTACTGATTCTATATATTTCGTGAAAATCAAAAACGATGGAACTGTCTCGCACCAAGAAACCACTTTCTCGGAGAAAGAATACAGAGAACCAACAGAACAAACTCAGTGCAACCACATGCAACAGCAGGGAGGCGCCAGAAGACAACAAGGGCATAGAACGCTGCACCCATCGCTTCATGCCCATCATCAGCACCAAAGAAAGTAAGCCCGTGAACAAGAGCACACCCAAATTGGGGAAATACCAACTCGAGGCATAGATTTCAGGGGCAAAAAGTGAGGCATTTTTTAAATTCCACAGGCTGAGATTTTTGTAGAATAAATATTCTAATACAAACCCGAATAGCACGGGCAATGCATAGCTCAAGAGCCACAATTGCGTGCCGCTAAACATCAGTATGAAACCTAGCGCCACCAGCAGAAAGCCCAATAACACTACAATATCAAAAGCGATACCGGGGGTAAACTCTTCTACTACCAAGTAAAATAACGGTGCTGCGCCATCTGTCATTACGGGCATGCTGCCTTCTATCGGATTGGTAGCAATTCCGAATTTGGTATGTCGTTCAAGCTGCAAACTGCTGCCTGTAATCATACGGAACTCCGGATTGGCAATAATTTCAGTACCTATGGTAAACTCTAGAGAATCCGAATAATAATTCCACAGAATGATATACCGCGAGGCGTGTTTTTGAATTTCTACATTCCCACTGCGACCATAGCTTGAAAGCACATTATACGCATTAGACGTCCAGAATACGGGCTTGTTTTCGCGGAAAACAAATAGATCTACTTGCTTATTTGTGAGCAGTTTAACAGCAGCTTGATTCTCATCAAAACTACGCTGCTTGCGCAATACCGGCATTGCTGAATCGAGCATTCTATGGGCTTCTTTAATGGTATTACCCACCCGTTCTGCTTCGCGCTGCAAGGCCAACTCAGGTCCCAAGTTCTCATTTCGCACCAGCAATACCTGTCCGCCTGCAATGAACAATAAGCCCAATACAATCCAGACAATGCCTTCACGAAATTTAATCTTCATATCAATAGTACGTTTCCGGAATTAAATAATGACTGACGTAGTCCTTTATCCCTTCTTCGAGGGTCATAAATGCTGCGCTGTAGCCCGCTTCTCGCAATTTGTGCATGTTGGCACAGGTATAATACTGGTATTTCTCACGTATATCCGCAGGAATGTCTACGTATTCTATGCGATGTTCCTGCTTCATTGCATCAAAAGTAGCCTTGGCCAAATCTAGGAAACTGCGCGCAGTGCCGGTGCCTAGGTTATACAAATCCGAGTATTTGCGATGCTCCATAAAATACAGCAGCACCTTTACCACATCTTTCACGTAAATAAAATCACGCAACTGCATCCCGTCTTGGTAGTCTGCCTTGTGGCTTTTAAACAAGCGCACATTACCCCCTTGCTGAATTTGGTTGTACGCATGGTATACCACACTCGCCATGCGCTGTTTGTGGTATTCATTGGGCCCAAACACATTAAAAAACTTAAAACCAGCCCAAAACGGTGGTGTAATGGCTTGTTCTTGAACCCAAATATCAAAATGATGCTTGCTCCATCCGTACGGATTCAAGGGTTGTAGGCGCGCAAGTCCTTGAACAGTATCATCAAAACCAAAGGCACCATCGCCATAGGTAGCAGCAGAACTGGCGTACATAAAGGGGATGGAATGTTTCACACACAAGGCCCATAGGGTTTTGGAATAATCCAAGTTTAGTGCATTCAACACTGCATCATCAAATTCTGCGGTGTCGGTTCTCGCGCCGATATGCAGTATGATTTGCACCGATGCGCCATGGGTATTTAACCATGCAGGAAACGCATCTCTATGTATTTTTTCCCGCAGTTTTTTCCCCTGCAGATTGCCCTCTTTTGCGCGCACATCAAAGGCGTCAACAGCCACCAGGTCTCCATAGCCTTGCTCCTCTAGCAGGGCCAGCATGGCTGAGCCAATAAATCCTGCGGCACCCGTAACTACAATCATCAGGTTTCAAATTTACCCATTTTATGCGGAAGACTTTGTAAAAAAGCAATTTGAAATACAATCCAGAAATGACCTTGCAGAATTTGAGTAACTTGCGGCCCTATGCTAAGCGGTAAAAACAGACTCACCCTGTTTATTTTGATAGCCATGGTGCTTGGAATTGCACTGGGTCAATGGGTGCATGTAACAGCAGACGAATCGACAACTAAGAGTTTTGTAACCAATATAAAACTCTTAACCACCATTTTCTTGCGCTTGGTGCAGATGATTATTGCGCCGCTGGTGTTCTTTACCCTTGTTGCCGGCATAGCCAAAATGGGCGACCTCAAAGCCCTTGGACGCGTGGGGGGTAAAAGCATGCTTTGGTTTGTCAGTGCCTCTTTGGTTTCCCTGCTTCTGGGCTTGCTTTTGGTAAACATATTCGAGCCTGGTGTAGGCGTAAATATTGATACAAAAGATACCGATGGAATGAAGGAAATCCTCGGGAAAACTGAAGGTTTTTCTCTCAAGAATTTTATTGAGCATTTGTTTCCAAAAAGCATTGTGGAAGCCATGGCTACCAATGAGATTCTACAAATTGTAGTCTTTAGCATATTCTTTGGCATCGCACTCACTGCCTTTGGCGAAAAAGGAACTCCAATTGTGAAGTTTTTTGACCTTATGGGTCATATCATGCTGAAAATAGTAGGCTATGTAATGTGGTTTGCACCTCTAGGCGTATTTGGTGGTGTTGCAGCTGTATTCGCAAAACAAGGCAGCTCCATACTCTTGGTGTATGGCAAATACATGGGTTCATTTTACATAGGCTTGGCTTTGTTGTGGATTCTCATGCTGGCTGTGGGTTATCTAATTTTAAAGAAACGATTGGTAACCCTTTTACGCAGAATTGAAAACCCGCTGCTTATTGCATTTAGCACCACCAGCAGTGAAGCTGTATTTCCAAAACTCACCGAAGAGCTCGAACGCTTTGGCTGTAAAGACAGAATCGTATCTTTTGTATTGCCCTTGGGCTATTCATTCAACCTCGATGGCAGCATGATGTACATGACCTTTGCCAGCATATTCTTGGCGCAGTTTTACAACATTCCCTTAGACTTGGGCACCCAGCTTACCATGCTCCTTGTTCTCATGCTTACTTCAAAGGGAATTGCAGGTGTGCCGCGTGCCAGCTTGGTAGTAGTTACAGCGACCTGCGCCATGTTTGATATTCCTGCCGAAGGCATTGCACTCATTTTGCCGATTGACCACTTTTGCGACATGGGCAGAAGCATGACCAACGTACTTGGAAATGCCTTGGCAACTTCCGCAGTAAGCAAGTGGGAAGGCGAGTTAGAGCACAGTTGATGTAGAATAAACCAAAATCCCCCATGAATCTGCCTGAAAACCTACATGAAATCACGGATGTGAATTCCACCCCAGAAATGCTATTGCAGACCAAATTGCAAATAGAAAAAGATTTGGGACTTGCTGGGTTTGCTTATTCGTGGCAAGACACGCCCAAGGACTTAACCACCTTGGTTCCAGAATTGTCAGACAAATTGGAACAACTCCGAAATTCAGGTTCTTCTGACATTATGAAGATTGTATACCGTGTAGACCTAACGGAAAAACAGTATAAAAAGGTTTCAAACATGCCGGGAACTTGGCATGAGAACATGGCCAAAGCTATTGTGCTGCGTGAGTTTCAGAAGATTGTAATTCGCAGCAAATTCAAATAATACAATTCGACATCCACATAGAAATTGTAGAATTCTCCTGTAAACATTGGATTATTCTTCCGAAACAGCGAAATTTGCAGTTAATATGGAATTGAAAGATGTGGTATCGGTATCCGGAATGCCCGGACTTCACAAAATAATTGGTCGCAACAAAAATGGCCTTATTGTAGAATCAATTGGAGACAATAAAAAGTTCGCTACCAACTTGCGCCAGCGTGTGAGCATACTTTCAGACATCGCTATTTTTACTGAAGATGGTGAAGCCCGTTTGTGGGAAGTTCTTAAGGCCATTAAAGCACTGGATGACAGCGGAAAATCAATTCCTGATGGCAAATCTGACAATGACGTTGCGCGCCAGTTCATGCAAGAAGTATTGCCGTCTTACGATACCGAAAAAGTATATGTAAGTGATATGAAAAAACTCTACGCCTGGTACCACACACTGAAGCCTGTATTGGATTTCAGCAAATTAGGCGAAGAAGAAAACGCGGATGAATCTGCAGACAAAGCGGGTGATGCACCTGTGAAAAAAGCAGAAAAAGCAGCGCCGAAGAAAGCAACGGCAAAGACTAGCGGTCCTAAGCCAATCGCAGGTGCCAAAACCAAGACTACAACGCCCCGAAAAATGGGTAGCTAAACACTCTTATAGTCCGGTTCGCCGGACTTTTTTTTGCCCTTTTCACGGCAAAACAACAGTGCAAATACTTTTACCTTTCTGTGTAAAAACGAAACCATAATCTTCGTAAAAATGCCCCAAGTCATGCCTAAATTTGTAGCATGTCTGAACGCCAATTTCTGCCGCAAAACCTGCAAATACGCAGCAAAGAAGATATCCTTCCGTATTATGACCAGTTGCTCGAAACTACCATAGAGAGTGTTGAGTCATTCAAAGCCTTTCTTAAAAACGTAAGCGAATTGGACAGCGCTGTAAGTGAAAACTTGGCTTGGCGCTACATCCGCATGACCTGCGATACCCAAAACAAAGAACACGAAACCGATTACCTCACCTTCGTGCAAGAAATACAACCGCATATCGCGCCGTACGAAGACAAGTTGAATCAAAAAATCGTAAGTAGCCCTTACATAGCTGCGCTAGAATCAGACCCAGCCTATCACATTTATTTCAGGTCGCTAAAAGGCGCCGTAGAACTCTTCCGTGAATCCAACATCCCACTTCAAGCTGAAGTGCAGACCCTGGCGCAAGAGTATAGCTCCATACAAGGCGCCATGAGCATTGTGTATCAAGATAAAGAATACACCATGCAGCAAGCTGGAAATTTCCTTCAACGCACAGACCGCGCCGAACGCGAAGCCGTTTGGAAACTCATGACGGAACGCAGAAACCAAGACAGCGAGAAACTGGAATCCCTTTTTGACACCATGGTAAAGCTGCGCCATCAAATGGCCATAAACGCAGGGTTTGACAACTACCGCGATTATATGTTCAAAGCCATGGGCAGGTATGATTACACAGTACAAGACTGCTTAGATTTCCACCAAGCCATAGAAGAACATGTGGTGCCTTTGCAAGTAGCCTTGGCGCAAAAAAGAAAACAACAGCTGCAGCTAGACCAACTCAAACCATGGGACATGGCTGTAGATCCTGAAGGAAGAGAGCCCCTAAAACCCTTCCAAGACGGCAGTGATTTATTGCAACGTTCCTTGCATTGCTTGCAAAAAGTAGATCCTTGGTTTTCTGAGTGCCTAAGCTATATGCACCAACATAACCTTTTGGACCTAGAAAGCAGAAAAGGCAAAGCACCGGGAGGCTACAATTACCCCCTGGCGGAGAGCAATGTTCCCTTTATTTTCATGAATGCCAGTGGCAATTTGCGTGATGTAGAAACCTTGGTTCACGAAGCCGGTCATGCCGTGCATAGCTTTTTAATGGCACCCTTAGAGTTAAACGCCTTTAAAAACACACCTAGTGAAGTAGCCGAATTGGCCAGCATGAGTATGGAATTGCTCTCTATGGATGGTTGGGACGCCTATTTCGCAGACAAACAAGAACTGAAACGCGCCAAATTGGAACAACTTGAAGGTGTTATTGGAACCCTACCCTGGATTGCCCAGGTAGATGCGTTTCAGCATTGGATCTATGAAAACCCAAACCACAGCCAAGAAGAGAGACGCAACACTTGGCTCGCTTTGAGCAAACGCTTTGGCACTGGTATGGTTGATTATACAGGCTTTGAATCAGCCTTGGCTTACAGCTGGCACAAGCAGCTTCATATTTTTGAAATCCCATTCTATTATATTGAATATGGCTTCGCGCAATTAGGTGCAATCGGCATGTGGAAACGCTATAGTGAAAACAGACAAACAGGTCTAGAAGGCTATAAACAAGCGCTTACCTTGGGCTACACGCACAGCATTCCAGATGTATATGCCGCAGCGGGCTT
>Ga0315904_10008627_pt1 | contig 13446 bp, 10 predicted proteins | sample LakEriMetagenome_6_FD_203529 | JGI IMG/M metagenome (GOLD analysis project Ga0315904, IMG submission 203529) | Freshwater fungal communities from buoy surface, Lake Erie, Ohio, United States - Buoy 12 MA120 | ecosystem: Environmental > Aquatic > Freshwater > Lake | place: USA: Lake Erie, Ohio... | reverse complement strand
TAGGTGCTTCAATATCCTCCGGCCGTACTGTAACTAATAGCGCAAATGGTATCATTAACATACTAGGAAACATTACATGTCCTGGAACTACAACGTCTCAAAATTATGCCGTATTAAATTCATTGAATGGCACCATTAATGTAATAGGAAATGTTATAGGTGGAAACAACGGCTCCAGCCCACATGGTATAGTTAATAACAGCAACGGTATCATATCAATAACTGGAAATGTTACGGGAGGTAGCGCTAGTACAACATATGGAATATCTAATGCTTCGGTTGGTACGGTTAACGTTACCGGAAATGTAACTGCAGGAAATGGAACTAATACTCATGCAATAAACAATGCATCAATTGGTATTGTTAATGTCACAGGAATAGTGACAGCTGGCACTGTAGCCGGCGTAGGTATAGCATCAACAACTGCAGGTATTATTAATGTAATAGGTCAATTACAAGCCACTACGCAAAATAATGCAGTTTCATCAACCTCAACCACAGCAACCAACGTATTTTCCGGCCCATTTATCAATTCAGGTTCCCGAAATGCAATATATTGCTATAACGTAAGATTATATGATGATGTTACAACACGTTACACAATAGGCGTTTCTGGCTCTGCCAATACAATATCATTATTATCACCAGATCAAGTTACCGGCGTACCTTCAGGGTCAGATGTTAGATTTGGAACTACGTATGGGCCCGGATCTGAATTAACAGGTTCAATGCAAGTACCAAATCCACAATCTGTATCGGTAGGTGTAGCCGTAGATAATACCGTTGGTACGGCAATTGCAAAACCAGAAGATTTATGGAATTATGCGGTAACGTCACTCACAGCTTCAAATAGCATAGGACAACGCTTAGCAAATGCCGCAACATCTGCCTCTAATGCTGCTATCGTTACAGCATTTGGATAATTGAAATAAAATTCATATAATAAAACAAAAAGGATAACAAGTTATGACTCGTAAACTGGACAAGGAACATTTAGAAGAAATTCAATCACTGCAAGAGGCATTTGCGACAAATGCAAATGTTCTAGGAAACATTGCTATAGAAACTTATGCGGCAAAACAACAGTTAAAACAATTAGATACAGAACAAGAAAAATATCTTGAAGAATTTGAACAATTACGTACTAGAGAAACTACATTAATTGATAAAATGCGCGAACGTTATGGGGAAGGGCAAATTAATATTGCTCAAGGAACCTTTACACCTGATAGCGGTTTGACACAATAACGGCATATTTATAATAAAAAAATCATAGGAGTATAAGAATGTCAGAAAGAATAGTTTCACCTGGTGTATATACACGAGAAATCGATGTATCATTTTTACCCGGTACAATTGCACAAATAGGTGCAGCAATAGTAGGACCAACACTTACCGGGCCTGCGTATATGCCAACTACCGTAACCGGTATTACAGATTTTGAATCAAAATTTGGCGGAGCAACAAATGATTCATATGTTCATTTAACAGTTAAAGATTATTTTGAAAATGGCGGTAATGTAATGACAATTACCCGTCTTTTATATGAAGATGGTTATTCGTTAACTGACGGTGCATTAGCAATTGTTGCACAGTCTGGTTCTCAAAAATATGTAACTCACATATTACATCCAACAACCCCTGTTAGTGCTACAACATATGGCTTAGCTGATTCTGTATTAAATTCAGATACGAATGGTAATTTTGAATTAAAATTGTCAGGATCATATACATCACAAACAATTCCTGGATTTTCATCGTTTAATAGCTATCCTGTAAAAGGTGTTTCAATATCAGCATCAATCGTATTATCGGATTCTGATTATATGACAAAAGTTTTTTCTACTAATCCAAAAAACCAAGATTACCCAGTATATATTCAATATACAAATCCATATACATCTACATTGTTTGGTGCTAATACAAACTTATCAGCAGTATCAATGTCATTGGAAAAGCTATCAACATATGCATTTGTTCAAGATTATAAATCTGCAGCAACCCCATGGATTACATCGCAAAAAATAGGATCAAATGCCATCAATTTATTTAAAATTCATTCATTATCTCATGGTAATGTTACAAATTTTGAATTAAAAGTTGGTATTGATAATATTAAAACATCAGTAACTGATTCAGATGGATATCCTAGATTTGATGTTGTAATTCGAAAAGTTGATAACAAAACGGTAAATGTTTTAAATACGTCACTAAGTCCCGTAACAGAAACTGACAGTCAAGCTTTAGAAGTTGCTAGATTTGCAAATTGTTCTTTAAATAAAGATTCAGCTGATTACATTGTTAAAAAAATTGGAGACAGATATCAAACAATAGATGATGATAATGTAATTTCAATATATGGAGATTATCCAAATACAAATAACTATGTACGAGTTGAAGTATCACAAGGCGTTGCAGATAAAACATATGATAAATCATTATTTCCATTTGGATTCCGTGCATTAACTTCACCAATTCCAAACGTTTCTGGAAGTGTAAATATTTCTGCAGCATCTTATTTAACAACGCAAGTTGATGGATCTGGAGTATATAATAATACAACTTATCATGGATTTGATTTTTCAGTTCAATCAAATTATAACTATCTATGTCCAATACCGACCTCAGGTTCCACCACGGCAAGTAATGTAGATTTTTATTTAGGAAACGTTTCGCAATCAGCTGCAGCAAATTTCCCATCAACATTAGCTCCATATACAAATTCATTACAAACTGCATTAACCAACGGTTTATCATTTTTCAATGATAATATTAAAATAGATACTAAAAAATTCATAATTCCAATGCAAGGTGGTTTTGATGGAACACGTCCAAACTTACCTAAGTTTTCTGGAGAAAATATTACTGCTACAAATACATTTGGTTTTGATTGTAGTAATATTTCGGCAACAGGTACAACGTCATACCAAAAAGCGTTTACATTGTTAAGTAATACAGATTATTATGATATGAACGTTTTAGTTACGCCTGGATTAATTGATAGTTTGCATGATACAGTAACGGGAGCGGCAAGAAATTTATGTAGAGACCGACAAGATGCATTCTATGTTATGGATTCAAATGCAAAAGGAGATACACTTACATCGGTAATCAATCAAGTAAGATCAATTGATAATAATTATACAGCAACATATTGGCCATGGTTAAACATTAATAACCCATTAGGCGGAACAATCAATGTACCACCGTCAGTTTTAATTGCCGGCGTATTAGCACAAAACGATGCAGCAGAAGCTCCGTGGTATGCACCAGCTGGATTATCAAGAGGCGGAATTACAGCAAATAGTGCAGCAATCAATTTAACACAAGCACAACGAGATACATTGTATGAAAATCGTGTTAATCCAATTGCGTCATTTCCTAATTCAAATATCGTAGTTTGGGGTCAAAAAACACTACAAGCTACCCCAAGTGCATTAGATAGAGTTAATGTACGTAGATTGTTAATTGCAGTTAAAAAGTTTATTGCATCATCAACAAGATTTTTAGTATTTGATCAAAACACAATTGATACCAGAGAACGTTTTCTTGGAATAGTTAATCCATATTTGCAAACCGTAAAACAAAATTCAGGTTTATCTGCATTCCGAGTTGTAATGGATGAAACAAATAACACTCCGGATGTAATTGATAGAAATATTTTATATGGTCAATTATTTTTACAACCTACAAGAACAGCTGAATTCATTGTTTTAGATTTCAATATTCAGCCAACGGGTGCAGCATTTTAATAAATTGTATATTTAAACAAAATAAAGAAAGGTAGGATATCATATTCTACCTTTTTTTTATTATTGAACATATTTATATAAAACAATAAAGGAATAAATATTATGCCAACTACATACAACGGCGGCGTTGCAGATAACCAAGGATTATTTACAACTCTAGGAAATCCAGATAATAATTTTCAAAATTCAGCAAATGAATATGGACCATCAGCAGTTTCCGACTTTGGTAATACGGTAGATTTCTATGATAAAGCATTTACATGGGAACCAAAATATCAACATAAGTTTGTATTAAAGACTCAAGATCTAATTCCTGCATTTTTGATTAAAACGGCAGCTAAACCGTCAATGACTAACGGAGAAGTTGTTTTAGATCATATCAATGTCAAAAGAAAATTAAAAGGTAAAAGTGCATGGAATAGTATTGCAATCACAATATATGATGCAATTGTTCCATCGGCAGCACAAGCTGTAATGGAATGGGTACGTTTACATCATGAATCTGCTACAGGTAGAGATGGTTATTCTTCATTATACAAAAAAGATCTTATTTTGCATTCTTTATCACCATTAGGCGAAGTTATTGAAGAATGGCAAATTAAAGGTGCATATTTGCAAGAAGTTAATTTCGGTAGTTTAGATTGGTCTTCAGAAGATGTAGTAATGATTGATGCTACTTTGAATTATGATTGGGCATTATTAAGCTTCTAATAATATTTGAATGGGTGGACTAAAATTCACCCATTTTTTATGTTCGCAATATTTATAATAAAGTTATAATAAAAAAAGGAAAGTTTATGCCAATGACAGAACATTTATCTGACAAAAATTTAGTACAATTAGCAAAGCAACAATACGAATCAAGTCAAAAAAGTACAATACCTACAGTATTAGTTTCATTACCTAGTAAAGGTTTAGTATACCCTGCTTCTAGTCCATTACGTAGCGGTACGATAGAAATGCGGTATATGACTGCATATGATGAGGATATTTTAACTAATTCTTCATATATACGAGCAGGCGTTGCCATTGACAATTTATTACGAGCATTAATTGTTACTAATGTTAGTATTGATGATTTAGTTGTAGGAGATAAAGATGCAATGATTATAGCTGCTAGATTACACGGATATGGCCCAGATTATGCAGTAGTTGTAACTGAACCTAATACCAATAACAAATTGGAACGAGTTTTGAATTTACAAGATTTACAGTTTAAGCCATTTGAATTGCAATCAAATGAAAACGGAGAATTTACATTTAAAGATTCCGGCATTGATATTAAATTCAAATTTTTATGTAAACGAGAAATTGAATCATTATCTGTGGAACATGCACTATCTGATTTTTTACGAGTATCAATTAAAGAAATTAATGGCACTCGTCAACAATCAGATATAGATAATTTTGTTCGTTATCAAATGACTCCGGGGCAATCTAAAAAACTTAGAACGTATATTTCAAATAATATGCCTGGTATTAAATTAGATGCTGAGTTTCAAGGTGAAAATGGAGGCACCTTTACTGCCGGGTTTCAAATTGGACCAGACTTTTTTTGGTTTTAGTCCAAAAGATAAAATAATATTACATGAAAATCTATTTAATTTGATTTGGTTTGGCGAAGGCCGATGGAGCTGGGAAACTGTATACAATTTGCCAGTTCCTATACGAAAATTATGGATTAAAAAGGTTAATGAAATTTTAGATGCTAAACAAGCTGCGGCGCAAAAACCTGCAAAATCAACAACGCCTATAGGTAAATCTAAAACTGTTTCAAAATCTAAATAACAAATATTTATATGTATAATGACGTATCCTATTAACATATTGATTGCACGATTAAAACAAGCTCCTAGACTAGGAACAACCGGTAAAGCTGATAAAACTGCATTTACGAATACCGACACTGCAGATAGAGCTCAATTAGCAGCGGATGTTAAAGAAATTCAAAAAAATGTAGATGGGTTAGTTACTAATTTAGGCATGTATGCAGACGTTGTTAATAAACTTAATACTGAGAATCTTTCACTACAAAAAGGTATATCGGTATTAACTAAAGATTTTGAAGATTATGCAGGAGCCATGGTTGATGTTGTTAAAGGTGCAACATATTTAGAACAACGAAATGCAGCTTTAAACAAAAATTTAGGTATTACGTCTAAAACGGCGGCAAAATTAGGCGAAGCGTTTGATGTGATGGGTGAAGATATAGGCGTTGCTGGATCTCAATTAAGAGTTTATGCTCAAGAATTAAATAAAACATTGCCAGGAATGTCTGGATTTCTCGCTGGAACAAATAAAGCCAAAATGTTTAATGAAAAATTTTCAAAATCATTATTAGGAGCAACAAATTTATTACGAGAACATACAGGATTGACCGAAGAACAAACACAAAAATATCTATTATACGCTGCATCTCAAGGAAAAAGTGCTTTAGAAACCATGACAGCAACTCAAAAATGGGCTGAAGAATTTGAAAGTGCTACAGGAATGACTGGTGTTTACACGATGGCACTAGAAGAAATTTCAAATCTAAGTGAAGATGTTGCAATGACATACCGAAAATATCCTGGAATGTTAGAAAAATCTGTTGTTAAAGCAAAACTATTAGGAACATCGTTTGAGAAAATTGAAAACATGGCAACTAACATGTTGAACATTGAACAGTCTGTTGGCCAAGAATTAGAATATCAATTATTAAGTGGTAAACGATTAGTTAATCAACAAGGCGAAAGTATTACCGAAAATCTACGTATAGCAAAATTATCAGGAAATAGTGCTGATCAAGTAAAGGCAATGAATGATTTATTAACCACACAAGGCGATGTCTTAGATGGAAATAATCATTATGCAAAAGAACAACTTGCTCAGTTAACCGGATACACCGTAGAAGAAATGGCACGTATGCGCCAAACTCGTGCAATGCTCAAAGAAGCTAAAATGAGTGATGAAGATATCAATGGTATCTTATCTTTAGAAGGAGATGCATATCAAAAGAAAATGGCTGAGTTAGCTAAAACCAATCCAGAGGTTGCAGGACTTATAACAACACTTAAAGAAACAACTTCTAAACAGACTACCGATCAACTTTTAGGAGAAATTTTAACATTGCAACGCGATAAGGGTATTAGAGTAATGCTTGGCGGCAAAAGCCAAGAAGATTTAATTACGGGAGCTCGAACGGATGTAATAGGTCAAGGAACAACCTTTGGTACAGGAGGAGCAATTCCTGAAATGACATCTTGGGGACAACAATTCCAAAAGCCAGAAATAGCTAAAATGATAGGAATTCTGCAAACTGAAGGAGAATTATTAACTGCAACAAAAGGGCCATTAAATGCATTTATTGATAAATTACCAATGGGTAATGCAGCTTTAGGTAAGTTTAATACAACACTACAAACCCTAATTGACACCGCATATGGTACTGGTAAAAAAGCTTCAAACGATGCATCAACGCCGGGCGGAGTAATAACAGGTACTACTCCAACAGGAACAACTGTTCCAGATGGAATCGTAGTAAATGACGGTTTAATTAAATTCCATCCTGCCGATAAATTTGCAGCTATACCACAAGGGGCAGCATTATTAGCAAGTACAAGCACCGGAGCATTAGAAGGATCTGTAGATAAAATTATGGGCAAAGGAAACGGAACAGCCGTTGTTGACCCCGGGCCAATTGCTGCAGCAATTATGTCCGCATTGGCTTCAATGAAAGTAAATGTTAATTATGATGTTGGAAAGGCTGCAGAAGCAGCTACGTTTAAATTAAATCAAGGAATTAACGGGTAACTACAATGATATCTCAAGAACAAATAATAAGTTTATCTAAATTACGAGAAAATGCTATTAATAGCAATCGGTTATCTACAAACATTTCAACTAAAAAACAAGAAAAAGCAACTAGCAATAATTCAACTACATCATTCAAAGAAATAGCTAAAGAATTTACTAAAGTATTATTAACACAATTAGCTGCATCATACACCGGAATACCTCAGTTAAGTCCTATCATAAACAATGCATGGCAAAAGGTAGATGCAACTAGTGATAAACCGCTACAAGCAAGTAGATATTCAACATCTCCATTCAATCAATTGAATAATATCCCGGGAGTTCCATACAATGATTTTAGATCAAGAAAATCTAAAGTTGGCTATGGTATATCATTAGATACCCGAATTGATGGATTAGCTGCATCTATTACGGCCGCTCAATTTGATATCGGCGGAGGCGTTAGAACTGGCGCAATTGGCACCTTAAAACGTTATAAAAGTGCAGCGTATGCAGCAGCATCAGCCGGGTTACCTGGTGGCGTTTATAGTGTATTTAATTTAGATAGTGCAGGTACATTTGGATATGGATGGGGTAGTCACGGAGATCCAAATGCAGTACGATTTGACTTTACGTTAAGAAGTCACGTAACAACTGCTTGGAGTTTTGGTAAAAGTAAATGGACAAATAGTTTAGAAATTCTTCGTGCAGCTATACCATTTAGAGGTGATAAAGTAAATGTTATTGATTTTAAAAAGTCTAGTCTACGAAATATATACAGATGGCGAACATTAGAAAGCGTAGGCGGAAAACTTAAAAATATCATATCACAATTAGGACAAACTCAAGATTTTATAAAATTTTATTTTACCGGGCCGAAACTTTCTCCAGCAATGAAAAATACTAATGAAGAAGATGATGTAATAGTTTTTCGTGCAACAATTTCGTCAATTACAGATTCATTTCAACCACAGTGGTCTCCTATATCGATGATTGGTCGAGCTGATCAGAATTATCATTATACATCATTTAGTCGAGATATGAATTTTGATTTTACGGTATATGCTACGGATAGAGATGAATTAAAACCAATATACAGAAAACTTAATGCATTGGCTGGATATACTGCACCTGATTATTCTGCACAAAATAATATTGGTTTAGTAGGTCCATGGATGCGGGTAACAATAGGAGATTTATTTTATCAAGTTCCTGTTGTTATTAGTTCATTAAGTTATACTTTAGGCGGTGATCAAACTCCATGGGAAATAAACATTGAAGACGATGGAGAAAATATGCAAGTTCCATTATCTGTACAGGTTTCGATATCACTCTCAGTTATTTCAGAATGGTTGCCAGAAAAAGGCGGACAATTCTATACGTTATCAAAACGATTTGATGAATCCGGTCGTTCTAAACCTGGAAATGATAATTGGTTAAGTGATACGGTCACTGTTGCTAGCATACCTCCAGATGCAGAAACAACCATTCGACAAACATTTGAAGAATCTGCAGGTATATCTAAAAAGAAAATTAAAGAAATATTTTCACGAGATGCTAATAAAGGCATAACTAATGAGTAGTAATTATGAGATATATAGCTAATACAATAAAAACAAGTACAGAAAAATCTAGATTCCAAACAACTATTTTACCAAATATAGTTGGCGCTAATGATACAATCGTAAGAACTATAGGATTAGAACGATTAGATCTATTAGCAAATGAATTTTATAATGATTATTCAATGTGGTGGGTGATTGCATCTGCAAATGGTATCGGAAAAGGATCTTTAGTAATACCACCAGGAACTGTTTTAAGAATACCAAATATAACTGATGCAATGACATTTGTAACACGTAAAAATGCAATAAGATGAGTCAAATATTTTATTCACAGATTGATTTTAATTTACAAGATGAATTAAATGCACGAGGAGTTGCCGGCATAAGTGATCGTAGCGAAGCTGCATTACGATATATGACAGAAAAAATAGCTAATGTGTCTGTAACTGCATATGAAGGCAATAAACGAGATAAAAATAAAATTGTTCATGTATTAGGAGGACGTACTGTTATAGGCCCTGCATACCAACCCGGAGGACCGGATGGATTTTTAACTGATAAAACATATACATTAGAAGAAGCCCGTTGGGTAACTAATGCAAATTCCGTTAGTAATTCTGCAAATATAACGGCAACTATATCATCTAGCAAATCCGAAGTAACAAATCGTTCTAAACGACTTCCGCCATTTATCACACAAGCTTCTATACAAGTTAATGATAATTCAAAAGGAACAACAAATAAAGCAACTATTAATATAACTATTCCAGATCCCGGCCGAGATCTAAATTACATGGAATCTATATATGCCCGACCTGGAAGATATTGTTTAGTTCGTATTGAACATCCAGATTCTGCATTATTATCATTTCCTTATACCGGTGGTATGTTAACCCCATCTGCATTACCAAATCGAAAACTTATTAAAGAACGGTATCCTGAAGCCGATCAAGAATATGATGAATTACGAAAAATGAACAAATTGCAATTTGAAGGATTAATAACGGCCTTTGAATATTCATATAATCAAGACGGTAGTATTGCAATGACTGTGTATATTTTAGGTACTAGTCAAACATATACGGACATGACAATGATTATGCAGACAACAGAATTCTCTACCACCGGTAGTAATACTAAAATAGAAAATGATCCTAATACCGTACAAGATGCATCTACATTTTACAGTGAATTATATAAAGAAGTAGAATCATTATATAATATTAACGTAGCCAAAGGAAAAGGGGTTCCACCAGAACAAATACCAGACCCATATTATGCATTTGGATTAAAAGAAGATGATCCCGCTTTCGAAGGAAACGTTAACTACCCGGGTTGGTATATATTTAATTATACTACAATACAAAATAACGTAAAACATTACATTACATTAAACTATTTAATAAATTATATTAATGTAAAAGTTTTATCAAAATTAGCATTAACAGTAGATCGACCTGCAATATATTGTGATGCGGCTAATGGTATGTTTAGTAATTATTATCCAAATCTATGTTCAAGCGATCCTGAAAATATTATATTAGCATCTGACGGGTCTTCAATAACTGGACAACAAAATACCGATTATTTTGGAACTACTCCTTATTTGAATAATTCAAATAAATTGCAACAAGCAGGAAAAAAGTTTCCATGGTTTTATAAATATGAACCGCTAAACGATAACGAACAATTTGAACCTATTTATCGAAATCTAGGTGTTCCTGGTAACATGTTTATATCTTTAGATTTAATTAAAACTATACAAACAGACTTAACGAAAACTGATACAAATACATTTAACGTTGGTGCATTTTTAAGTGAATTAAGTAGAAGGATTTCTGCAGCCACCGGTGGTGCTATTTTAATGAAATTAATTACCGATCCAGAAAACCAGACCCTTTTATATTATCGAGATATTAATTGGTTTAAAGGTACTCCGGTACAGCCATATAATTTACCTATGTATGCAACTCATCCATATGGGTCTGTTGTTAGAGAGTTTAAATTGTCAAGTAGATTGCCATCATCTGTACAAAATTTAATGTATTCAATTAATAGTTCAAATAAAGTAACAGAAAGCCAATTAGGGCCATATATTAGTTTCATGTATAATAATGGAACATCCGTACGAACTCCCCCAGGTGACGGGTCAGTTTCAAATTCTAATTATGCAATACAATCAGGCACTATAGAAACTACCACGTATGGAGGCGGCAAAGAATTAACTGAAAGATTAGCTAAAGAATATTTTGATTTCCATGTTAAATATCGAGATGAATTAATAAAAGCCCGAGAAGACTATGGGAAAGATCCATTGAATATGCAAAAATTAGCAGCAGTTCAAGTTGCATTAACTAAACATATGCAATACCCATTTCCAACAATTGAACAAACCAATCAAGTTTCAGCTCCAACATTTCCAATTGAAGCTGAATTTACTATTGATGGTATTAATGGATTAAGATATGGAGATGTATTAGATTTTCCAGCATTGCCATCAAAATATCAAACTAATGCTACATTTACCATTAAAGGAATAAATCACAGTGTTTCTACAACCGGTGAGTGGACTACTACCGTATCATGTTTAATGCGACCAAAATTTGATTAATATGTCTAGATTAAAATTAAAATACCGCGAATCTGAAATACAAAATAATTTGTATACTTTCGGCGATGAATGGATGACTAATGATAATCTAGAATATAAAGGTTTATATCATAGATACATACTAACTAATGAAACTTATACCGGTGGAACATGGGATGCATCTACATCAAAACCATTACGTCCATTAATTAAATTACATCCAAATATAAAAACATATCAAGAATTAAGTAATCAACCACAAGCTACTTATGATGCAATATTACCAATTCAAGTTACTATAACTTCCGCAGATATAAAAAACGGATATATTAATCGATATTTTTTAAAAAAAGTAAATGAGTTTATTTTTATCGAAATTAGCAAACAACAATATGAATCATATCAAAGTAAATTAGATAATAACTTGTATTTAGCTGATACGTGCCAATGGTATATTGTCGGGCCTATAGAATCAACAATGAGTCCGATTAAAAAGCCCGGAGTTATAGAATTAAATACACGAGAAATACAACGTATGGAACAAACATTACCGGGTATTTCTAAAAAATTAACTAATCCTTTACAATTCTATACAGATACAGATTTTGTAGTTCCGCGTGATATCAATCTTGGATAATTGCAATTTTTTTCATATTATGCTAGTATGATACTAGACCATGAACAAGATGTGTTAAACATATTAGAGCAGTGCGTTTCTAATAAGACATTGCTTGTTCCTATATTTTCTAGTCCAACTATACATGTTTCGCAGAATCCACTAGTTGCAATATACATATATACGGCAGCAGATGACGAATGTATTATTCCTTTACGTCATACTGAACAAGTACGGGGGTTCCTAGAACTTGTGCCGCAGTTTTTAGAATTAGAGAATATCTTTATCCATGACAAGAAGCAGTGGCTTCAAACGGGAGGTAAGGATGCTGTATGGGATGTAAAGACTTTGTGGTGGTACACGTATGGAGAAGCATATGAAGAAGCACATTACCCAACAGCAGCTCATCAATTTTATTGGAGGCGTCACGCTGCATTACCCCATGTTAATGCAATTGTTCCTTTGCAGAAACATTTAGAAATGTGTCAAAAGATTCGTCACTATGCTTGGCCAATGTGTGTTAATGCAGAAATGACAACATCATATGTTAAGTTTAATGACACATACCCGCGTGTATTTGCCGATATTGAATCAGCAGGATTACATGTTAATGACGAGTTCAAACTTCCAGACATAGTAAAAGACAATCGGGTTTATTCACAATACAATTATCATACCGTAACGGGTCGACCAAGTAATGCATATCGCGGATTTAATTATGCAGCAATGAACAAAGAAGATGGAACTCGTTCTGCATTTTGTAGTAGATTTGAAAATGGAGCACTTGTAGAAATGGATTTTGATTCATACCACGTTAGATTAATTGCAAAACTTATTGGCTATGAATTACCTGCATCATCAATACATGATTATCTAGGACAATTTTATTTTGGAGTTGACGAATTAACAGAAACACAACGTGCAGAAAGCAAACAAATTACATTTAGGTTACTGTATGGAGGAATTGATTCGGAGTTCTTAACAATACCATTCTTTCGGCAAGTAAACACATTCATATATGAGTTATGGGCTAAATGGAAATCAAAGCATTATGTAGAAACACCTGTTCTTAAACGCAAGTTAACTGCAGATGCCTTAAAGTCAATGACTGCAAATAAATTATTTAATTATTATTTACAGGCATTAGAA
>Ga0315904_10008626_pt1 | contig 13446 bp, 13 predicted proteins | sample LakEriMetagenome_6_FD_203529 | JGI IMG/M metagenome (GOLD analysis project Ga0315904, IMG submission 203529) | Freshwater fungal communities from buoy surface, Lake Erie, Ohio, United States - Buoy 12 MA120 | ecosystem: Environmental > Aquatic > Freshwater > Lake | place: USA: Lake Erie, Ohio... | reverse complement strand
TAGTTTTTTGTGTCAAAAGTGGTGCTGATTTTCGGCTGCGTACACGCGCCGAATTGGATGTGGATTATGCCAAATAAGGTGTTTGAACGTAATCAAAAAAAACATATCTCAATTCAGCTGGCTGCGACAATGGCTCTTGTATGTTCGAAATTGATCCATGTGATGATGGAATTCTGGAGACAATTTGAAGTGAACTGTTCTCGTATGTTGTAAAATTCGATCAAACTATGAGATGTATGAGAATAATTTGCTTGAGGCGGACTATCTTGCTCCTTGTAAATAGAATGCCATGAGTAGCACAAATTCAAACGAAGCCTACATCTTTCCCCTCATTGAAAGCAAAGGGAATATTCAGATTGATAAAATCAGCTCCTACGACCCTTACAAGTTAAGTTCGGCCAAGTATTTCTTGGATGGCTTCAAGAAAAGTTTCGTGGAGTTCTATGAACTGTTCAAGGACAGAATTGCGCATGTTCCAATTCAACGGTACACTGATAGTCAAGCTGCCGATGTAAAACGTAAAATCCAATGTTTCGGAGAAGAACCCTTTGGATGGCTTCCCAACGGCTGGATATTGGCCGATGAACATGTCTACTTCTACTTCGGTAATGAGCATGACTTCCATGCTTCGTATTTATATATGTCGGATGCCGAGTGGACCAAGGTGAGGAAGCTATTTAGCTCTACTTGCAGTATTAAGAGTCCGAAAGGTTTGTATATCGGAATCGATTGTGCTCAAATGGAGCAGTACAAACTGTTTTTTAAGGAGTTGTACAAAGCAAAAAGGGAGTGGACAACCGCAGTATCGAAAGTGAGTAGTCAGGTAGATCAATTGATTCAGATGCATGAAGCGAAGGAGGCCAAACAAAAAGAGCAAAGGGAATATGATCGATTGCGAATTAAAAAACCGAAGGTGAACAACGGTTTGCGTGAATTTGTTATCTCTGTCAAGGATCATGGATACAATCCAATATGGGATGTTTCAAAGATTAATCTGGAGAATGCCGACTTGAGTGAGTTGAATTTAAGAGGAGGAAGGTTCTGCTCAAGTAATCTGCGCAATGCCAATTTGCGCAACGCTGATATATCACATACCGATTTCAGTATGGCAGATTTGTCGAACGCTGATTTACTGGGCACCAAATTGGGAAAATACACAAGTTTTAGAAGTGCTAACCTATGTGGCGCAAGACTCGGCGGCCTCAATTTTTCCGGAGTGAGTTTAAGCAACGCAGATCTCACAGGGGCTGATTTGACGGATGCTAGTTTGGTCGGAGCTTATATGGAGAACGCAAAATTTGACGGTGCTATCATGACTGGAGTTAGTGGGAATCCGAGGAATTGAATTTGCTTTATTTTAAACATTAAGTTTGAGTAGTCAGCTTTAGGTCAAAATCCGGAAACGCCATGGGAATGTCGGCGAGTGTAATTACCACGAATTTCTGCATCGACTTTCGAAACTGCTCATACATTTTGTTTCTCTTTTATGATAAAAATAGGAATAAAAAGAAATGAAAGTGTTAAAATGGCGGCTTTACAGTGGGAAGTGATCATCCTCGGCAGTCGTCGAAGACCTTGCAGATACGGCATTTGCTACTACCGAAAATTCAGTGCGTCTGTTTCTAGGAATCATGATTTCTGAGGATGCAAAGAGGAAGTTGAAAGAGATGGAAGCGAGATAAATTGCTTCTCACTCAGACTAGTAGCCTCGGATTAAGAGTTATCAGCTTAGACACCACCCCCGCTTGTTATTAGTCATTGAATCGTTGGGCTCGTTCACGCATGCCTGGGTGCAGTTGTTGAAAAACCAATATAGCCGGTTATCCGAGACTTATGCAAATCGATTATTTTGCACGCACATAATTATCCCGATAACGAAATAACCATGGCTAAGAAGAAATCGCTCATCAGCATGCTGGCTGATAACAACATCAGTTTTGATTTTATACAAAATGATCAAGGAACTCTTGTCGCGGTGGATTAATGTCTATGCAATGATACCCCGTTATGAAATGAAACTAGGTTCAACGATATTTTAAATTCAATATATACTTTAACAACAGAAAAATATTCGATATGCCAATGAAACCAACCATTCAAGACCAAACCTTCCTTTTCACAGGAACCCTCACCGAATTTACCCGCGACGAAGCCGAAGCTTTGGTAGAAGCCAATGGCGGTAAGGTGCTTTCAGGTGTAAGTGCTAAACTCAACTACCTGGTGGTAGGTGAAGACGCTGGGAGTAAGCTAGCTAAAGCTAAAGCGCTAGGCACCGTAAAGATTATTACAGAAAAGGACTTTTTAGCTATGACTTTGGTTGAAGGTAATGGCACGGAAACATCGAAGCAGAAAGCCTCACCGGTGAAAAAACCTGTTTTTAAGGGTAAGAAATTACTGGATGCAAAGACGGCGAAAAAATCTATTTCAGAATACTTGGACTTAGATGAATATGATTCTATTGAACCTAAGGCGGCAGCAATCCTAGCAGGCGAAGACTCAGATTTGTACCTTGATGGTATCAAATTTCTTGATAAGGAATCTGCAAAAGCTCTCTCTAAGCATGAAGGTGAGAATTCGTTGTCAATGAATGGCTTGGAAGAGTTAGAGGAAGGTGCATTTGAAGAATTACTAAAACATAGCGGATCTATAAGCCTTAACGGATTGCGGAATCTATCGAATGAAGATGCAAAGGCACTTTCTAATTTCAGTTTTGATATATCATTGGACGGAGTCGAAGCGCTGGAAGATGCTTCTGCATTTGTAAATCACTCAGCATCTCTAAGTCTGATGGGTGTTAAGGTCATCAGCGATAAGGTTGCAGAACAATTGGTAAAGAAAAAGGGGCCCATCAGCCTTGCTTATGACTTAAGTGATTCTCTTGAAACATTAAGTCCCTCGTTGGCTAAGCTGCTCGTAAAATTATATTCCGATTCAGAAATTACACTAGATAAAATAACTGTGTTAAGCGTAGAGTCCGCGAAAGAATTAGCCAAGCATAATAGCTCGATTTCACTCGGTGTTACGACAATTTCTGATGAAGTACTTAGTAGCTTGAGTAAGGTGCAGTTGCATATGAACAACTTATCTTCGTTAAGCTCCAAACAGTTGGGGATAATATCGTCATTCAAAAAAGGTGTCTCACTCAATGGGCTCCATGAAATTGATGTAAATACCGCGACTCAACTTGTGAAGGTTGGCACACAGCTTTCGTTATTAGGTGTCGAAGCTATATCTGATTCTGTAGCCGAGGTTTTAGCCGGATACAAGGGCGAATTGCATTTGGGGTGTTCATCGTTATCAGAGAAGAGCGCACAATACCTTGGTGACGCTAAGAGAAAACAGGGTAAGAATGAATTAATACTGCCTAACATAGGTTCTCCTTCGGCCATATCTGGTAAGGGTTTAGATTATTTAATGAAGGAGAATATTGCAATTCTGAGAGATTTTCCAAAACTCGATTTTAATGCTGAGCGTGTTATTGGAATCTGTTATGCACTTAAGGGTGGAATCGATTATGCATGGCAAATTGACTCAGATGTTTGGGAATCAGTGAAAGAAGACGATGAAGAGTTTGCCACTTTCAGAGAAATTGCAAAGCTTGGACAAATTTATTGCGATGACTGGATGCCATATTTCCCCGACACACTCAAAGGAAATATAGAATTCTACGTTCAATTGGCAGAACAATGCAAAGAAATTCCAATCGAGTTTATTAAACTAGCAGACAAGAAAATTAAGGCAGACAAAGATTTAATGCTAAAATTCTTAAAGCCTTATCAGAGTATTCATTCCTTATTGGAGATCGTTGACAAGAAATTGCTGGATGATAAAAACTTTGTCATTGAAGCAATAAAAGCCAGTGAAAGAAATTTTCACTTTGCTTCGACCAAATTGAAAGATGATCAAGATGTTGTCAATTGTTTACTTCAAAATAAAGATGCGGGTTATCAAATTCAATATGCATCCGATCGTTTTAAATCAAATAAGGAATGTGCGCAAGAGGTATTGGCATTTAACGGTAGTGCCTTGGAGTATTTTAATGATATCATCAAGGGAGATCCGGAACTAGTTAAAGTTGCGGTAGATAACTATCCGTCAGCGATTCAATACGCCTCAAAAGATTTACTCAGCGATAAGGCTTTCTTATTGAGTACAAATCGATTCGCTCTAGACCTTGTTCCTCGTAAGTTGTTTAGCGACAAGGATTTTTTTCTGGCGAGTATAGAAAAAATTAATCAGAGTTTTCTGATGAAAGGAGATAGCCTTAGTGCTGAAGAGGAGGAACTAATCAACGAATTGATAAAGAAATTAAAACTTGATGGTGATGATTATTTGAACTTAATCCAATTGTCGGATTCTATTGTTGAGTCTTTGCCCGATCAGATTCTGGAGAATCTTGACACAGCCAAAGCTCTGATTGCAAAGGATATGTCTAATTTGGAGAGAGTGTCGGCCCCGGTTAGAAAAAACAAGGAATTAAAATCCTTCATCAATTGTTTGGAAAGTGGAGCATTTGAGAAAATGAGCGAAAGTGATTTATTAATTGTTGCGAGATTTTCAGGATATGGTGTAGTAAGCAGCGAAAATGTTGGACGATTCGCAAAGGCAGTGCAATCGAGCACGGATGCTCTGCTTTTGGTTAAGAAAGAATCTTCTGGTTATGAATATCTCGTGGCAGAGTATAAAACAAATGAAAGTGTTTCCGAATTGGCAATAGCAGATTTGGAAAATGTGAGGAAATTACCCAAAGAACTTTTGAACAATAGTCAGTTCATCAGAAAAATTATGGAGAAGGATCCAGGTGTAATTCAGAATTTACCCTCCTCCTTCAAGAAGGATAAACAGCTCGTTATGATTTCATTGAGTCAGAATGTTAGTTATTTTGAAGATATTGATAGTTCATTGCAATCGGATCCTGAAATAATTGAATTTGTCTTAAGCAACGGTAAAGATTCTTCTTTGAGTTGTTTAGAAAAATGTTCTAGTAAATTAAAAAGTACCCGTGATTTCGCATTGCGTTGCGCAAAGAAGGGGTATGTTTTAGAAGCATTTCAAAATGACAAAGAGGTTGTTACGGAAGCACTCAAGGTTAATTCCTACGCTAATATTGGTGAAAATTGGAGTAATGATATACAAATAGCTTTACTGATAAATCATAGCGGTGTGGAGCCAATAACTCAAGAAAGTCCTTTATACGGGCGTCCAAGTCTATTGGCAGTGAAATTTTTGGAAGCTATTCGTGATATTGACTCAGATAATCTTGATAATGATACTGTAGAATTTATTCGTGCGTCTGGATATGATTGTTTTACGGATAATCAAATTCCAAGGCAAGACTACGAAGAAAACGACTATGATGAAGACGATGAAGAGGACTCTGATGATTCAAGCGAAAGCGAGAATGAAGATTATAATTAAGAGGGATATTGTTGAAAGATTTTAAATGAAAATAGTAAAGGATAAAATAGTAGACTTGAGTTACCTCGAAGATTGCTCTTTCACGGAATTGGAAATTCACTCGCCGGGATTTACGAATATTCGAGTATTAAATGGGAATAAGAAGCTAAAGTCTGTTTCTATAAAAGGGGCATACAGTAAATTTTATATTCCAGCATTTGGTACTGATTTTCCCGGTTATTTGACAGAAACAATGGATTTAAGCGAGTTAACTGATTTACCTGGGTTAAAAAAAATGGTATTGGGTCCAGGTATTCGAAGTCTACTTTTCTTAAAAAAACTGCCAACCATTAATGAACTTGAAATTGAAGATGCGAAAAGTTTAGATGGACTTGAATCGCTCGTGAAACTTAAAAAACTCAGGATTGGCGAATGTTCGGGACTTGCCAGTTTAAGGCAAATTAAAGAATTGAAGTTGAAGTCGCTCGACTTTTTTACAACTCGTTTCAATAAGGAACTATGGCTTGATTTTATTGACCTTCTGGAAGTTGCAAATGGAATTGAGGTTAGCGTTGAGAAATACAAAAACATTCCAAAGAAGCGTATTCTTTCTTTGGCAGAGATGGATGGTATTACCGATTTTTATTTCAATGAGGACAGTTACTGGGGAAATAGTTTTAGTTTCAAGATTAAACGTCGGAAAGGATGAAGAGAATACTCGATAGAAATTTAGTGTACGGTTATACTAAGAAGTTTGATGACTTCAAGTATCCATACGAGCCATACAAGAGACTGGTTTGGGATAAAGTAAAGCTTACGAATAAATATTCCATACTTGGAGCTTGGAAGACGGGGTGTATGAAAACAGAAAAGGGTAAAGGATACAAGTCGGTTGATTTTGAAGACAGGACATACTACTATACCCGTCGCTGGAAAGATGGAACACCTGCTCAAAAGCGTGCCTGGGAGAAATTGAATGGTTCAAATTTTCAACGTAAGCTCCTTGAAGTATCTGGCCTAGATAAATGCGGTAAACCGACAATATTCAAAGATATTAAAGCCATTGATGGAATTGGATTCGTGTATGCATTGTTTGTTTTACATTGCGAAAACCCTCGTTTATTCCCTCTTTATGATCAACATGTTTGGAGGGCGTATTTGTATTTCATAAATGAAGATTATAAGTCAGCGAAAACTGCAAGTCAAAGTTGGGGGTCTTTTGAGAAATATTCTACTTGGTTCAAAAGTCAATTGAAGTCTCTCGGAGACGTAGACCCAACCGAATTAGATAGAGCCCTTTGGACTTTCGGAAAAGAACTAAAGAAAAAATGACCCTATCCACACCTAAAAAATCAAAATTCAACCCACGTTTCAATCTCGAATTTTGCAGTTTATTCATAAACACTACACAATCATGCCAGCCAAACCAAATATCCAAGACCAAACCTTCCTATTCACAGGAACCCTCACCGAATTCACCCGCGACGAAGCCGAAGCTTTGGTAGAAGCCAATGGCGGCAAAGTGATTTCAGGTGTAAGTGCTAAATTGAACTACCTCGTGGTAGGCACTGATGCTGGCAGTAAACTCGACAAAGCCAAAGCATTGGGAACAGTGAAGATTCTTACAGAGAAAGAGTTTTTGAAAATGGTGCCGAAAGCCGGTAAAGCAACTACTGCCCCCGCAAAAAGTGCGAAACCCAAGGAAACTGCTGCCCCTGCAACAGGTGCAATTTTAATTGGTGATTTTGAGGTATACGAAAAAGATTTGTCTTTGGCCATATCCTATGGTAACGCACTTAAGGAGGTTAAAAAACTAGGCAAGGGCTGGAGTATACCCGACATGGATCAGTTGAAGTTGATGTATGCTAATCGCAAGAAATTAGGTTCTTATGCGAAAGATTGCTATTGGAGTTGTGCTCCTTCCGGAAGCGGTTTCGGTGGAGGAACGAAGTATTGGGTCGTGAATTTCAAGAATGGCGATTTCAGAGAATTTTTTGAAGATGTAGAAAACGTTTTGCGACCTATTAAAATGTTGAATAAATAAGGTAATCGATTAATAGAAAAAACATATGCCAACCAAATCAAAAATCCAAGACCAAACCTTCCTGTTCACAGGAACCCTCACCGAATTCACCCGCGATGAAGCTGAAGCATTGGTAGAGGCCAATGGAGGCAAAGTGATTTCAGGTGTAAGTGCTAAATTGAACTACCTCGTGGTAGGCACTGATGCCGGCAGTAAACTTGACAAAGCCAAAGCACTGGGAACGGTAAAGATTCTAACCGAGAAGGAGTTTTTGAAAATAGTGCCTAAGGCCAAGGCAGCAACGAAGAAGTCAGTTGCCCCAAGCACTGATCAATCAAAAACATCAATAAAATCTGTTTCAAAGCAATCATTTAAAAGTGAAGCAAAATCCAAGGTATTAACATCTGATTCAGAAGAGATAAAAATCGGCGAGCAGATTTGGATGACTAAAAACTTAAAAGTAGAATTCACAAGGTCTGGCGAGAGATTAAATATTAAGAAATTAAAGTGTGATCCAAACGGCGTCAAATTTGGTTTTTTGTACCACATTGAAGATATCTACAATTTTTACGATGAGATAGCTCCAGAGGGTTGGATAATTCCATTGGCTAAGGAATGGTATTATCTGGAATCAATTTTAAGTAAAGATTTGGGATTAAAAAGAAAATGGAATGAGAGCTTGTATAGTAATTATAAGGAAAAGGGTATTAATGAGTTAATGAGTGAAACATATTCAATTAGGTTTTGGAATGGTTATGCATACATTCCTGATGGTGAAGATGAGATATGTGCTGAATTTGTCACCCTTGATCGGGATGATAAATTGGTAAATATTGAATATGCTGGAAGTTATTTTGAAGGTTTAGAATATTTACCAATCAGATGTCTAAAAAAGGCAGAATACAAAAAAGGATCCGGTGCAAAGGCGGCACCCAAAAGGAGCAAATTATAGCAAACTAAGAAAAAAAAAAAAGAACTTAATCCTTATTTTTTTTAGTGTATATGAATGGAAATTTAATTAGAAATATCACATAATTGAAAATGGACGAGGCCAAATTGATTCAATTGATAAGTGCTTTTTACACGAAAAGGCAGAAGGAATTGAAAGTTAAATATTGTTGGGCAATTAAAGAAGATTTTTTACCATTTAGTTCTTCGAAATACAAGGGCAATTCTATGCTTGATAAAAATATTGAATTGAAGAGATTTCTAAACGGTAAGTATAAAAAAGCCGATAAAAAACTGCAATTAGAAATTACAAAGTATTACATATATGATTGGGGACACGTTCATACCAATACTCTTGGAACATTGAAGATTTATGCCCATGAAGAGTCAGAGGTAATAATTAATTTTGGGAAAAAGGGAGTTGCATCTTGGTCGAAGGCGTTGACTGCAAGAGATTCTAAGAAGTTTGCAATCTTTGATGCGCGTGTTTCGGTAAGTTTAAACGGCATAATATTCCAAGAGTATGGAGTTGGCGGCTGTTTCTTTCCTCTATTACCAAGTAGAAATGAGCGAATTATTTCGTTTCAGAATAGTCTAAAGGGAAAAATTAACAGAAATGGATATTTTGCGTCAGAGACTTTTTACAAATTTTATTTAAGACTTATCCAATCAGTTGCAAATAAATGCAATGTCACCATATCTGAAATTGAAATGTGTCTTTTTACTTACGCAGAAGAGATAGCATTAGAAACGTTCAAATCAAAATGACCCCCATCACCACCTACAAATCCAAAATCGCCTCGCGATATATCCCGGTGGCACCGGAGCATATCGGGCTGAAAATAATGGAGAGCGAGTATTACCTGGCTTCGCTTAAGCACGACGGACATTTGGTGTTCGTGTCGGTAACTAAGGATGGCGCTCGGCTGTTCGATGCTACGGGCGATGAGCTGAAGGTGCCTGCCATTGTAAAGGCTGCTGCAGCTATCGATGCGCCCGCGATATTCGCCGGCGAGCTATGCTGCTTTGTGAACGACAAGCCCACCTCGCACCGCGAAGTGAGTGCCGCACTCGATGAGCCTTCGAAGCACGACCTGCGCCTTGGGGTGTTCGACATTATTGAACATGTTGACCTGCCCGAACAGGCCACGCCTGCCGATAAACTCAGTTTGCTGAAAAAGCTGCCTGCAAACGGTGCGGTGTTTTCCATTGCGCAAACACACTACGAAAGCCGCAAGGACCTCATTGCCTATTTCAACAACCTCGGCCCCGACGACGAAGGCATGGTGGTGAGAGCCGCCAACGGAATGGTGTACAAGGTGAAACGCTCCATCACTCTCGATCTGGTGGTGTTGGGTTATTCCGTTTCAACCGACGACCACGCTCGCATGCGCGATCTGCTGCTAGGGTTCGCTCTCGACGACAACCGTTTTCAGGTGGTGGCCAAATGCGGCAACGGCTTCTCCGACGAGGAGCGAGCGCAATGGGTAAAGCAACTGGAAGGCGATACCGTGAGCTCGGATTATGTGGAGGTGTCGGGCGCGAAAACGGCCTTTGTGATGGTGAAGCCTTCGCATGTCGTTGAGCTGAGCTGCCTCGACTTAATAGCAGACACCACCGATGGCCCCATACGCAAGGCCGTGCTGAACTACGATGCGAAACAAGGCTATCGCAGCGAAGGAACTGCACCAACACTCAGCCTCATCAGCCCGGTGTTCGTTCGCGCTCGTGCCGATAAAAAGGTGAGCTCAACCGATGCCGGCACGGCACAAGCATACCACCTGAAACCGCCTGCACAGAAGGTGAGTGACTTTTCTGCAGAGGAATCTACAATCGTCCACCGCGAGGCTTTCACCAAAGTGACCAAGGGTGCCACAGCAGTCAGAAAGTTTGTTGCGCTTAAAACCAACAAAGAACAATCGGGCGTGTATGCGCCATTCGTGGTGGTGTATAGCGACTATTCCGGCGGACGCAAAACACCGCTGGAGCAAGAGGTTTTTCTATGCACTTCGGAAAAGGAAGCAATTCAAAAAGTGAATGAACTGAAGGAAGAGAATATTAAAAAAGGGTGGGAGGCCCACGCATAATCCATGGCTAAGAATATAACATTTCGCATGGGGCAGCATTCGTTTGCGGCTGCCATCAACAAGGTAGATCGCGACAAGGTGTATGGTTTTGTGGAGGAGGTGATCACAGACGAAAGCGGTAAGATCTGTGTTTCGGGCAGTTTGCTCGACGACGGACAGACCGTGGTGCTTTCGGGTGCAACAGCCCTGAAAACGGTCGATGCCAATCACGCCGAGGTCGATAAGAAAGCCCTGAAGATGGTCTATGCCGATGGAACGGATGCAGTGCTGGTGGTATCCTCCTACGACGGGGAAGTTGAGTTGAAGGCGGCAACACAGGAGGAGCTTTTCGACTTGGAGGTCAACACCGTTTACCAATTGCAATGGGAAGACGATGCCGCAAAGCAGGCAACGCTGAAACAGCTCGAGAACGGCGCCTTGTGGAAATTTGTGTTCAATTACCGCGCGGACTATGAAGGAGCCGATGCCATCATGCTCAGTGCACAGAACGAAGTATTCGTTCTAACAGGAAGATTGCTGGAGTTCGATTTTCTGGAAAACAAAACTGCTGTGCCTGTTGCGGAGCCTGAGGTTGAACAAGAGGAAGATTCAATGGATTTTGGAATGCTTTAATAACGATAAACGATGTCTAGATACATTCATATAGCCGATGCCAAGAACCGCGATGCGGAAGTCTTGTTTACGAGCAAAACCAAAAAGCCGTTGGTACATGCGGTAACTGCTGAAGGCAGTGAGGTGCAAACGCTGCGTGTGCTCAAGGGCACCGCGAAGAATAGCTATGAAGGAATGCTGAAGCAGTTTGGCGAGGCAGAAGCCATAGCACAGGCCATGCTGCAGGGCGATCCTGAAATTGACCTGCAACTGACAGGACGGTTCATACAAGGCAGCACTAAAGTATATGTAGACTCCGATCTAAAGCCGGTAGCGCGTATTCACCGCAAGGAGATTGTGCACGCGCCCGATGGCAGCGTGAAAGAAGAGCGCATACCCAAGGAACTGTTGTCGAATATTCTTACCGAGCACGCCATCAAGGGCAGTAAGCTGTTTCCTAAAAAGGACGTGTACAACAAGTTTGTGTTTGCCAAGAAATACCAGCTGCATCATGTAAATGGATTGACCTTCGATTTTTTATTCGACATAGCGAAGGAGCTCCACGAAAAGGAATCGCTCATGATGGTAGGCGGCGGCGCTAAAGGCAATGAGCCGCTAGTGTTTCAGGATGGAGGTAAAACTTACCGCGCCTTTCTCGAAGGACGCGTGAAGGGTCAGGCATATGTTCTATTGCTGCATTTGACGAATTTGGAGTTGAAGGCGCTCAGCGCATAGCAATTCCTTGAGTTGCGCCAAGCGAATATGCCAATAAGTAGGACGCTTGTTAGTTGTTGGGCCCGCTGTTCTTCAGGAGTTCTTTTATTTCCTTGATCTCCTTCGAAAGGGCCTCAATTTGAATATTGTCTTTTTGCTCTTCTACTCGAATTGTTTCGATATCGCTCTCAAAGTCTTTTACGCGATTATTGATTTCACGGGAGAAACGCTGCTCAATTTGTGATGTCATGACCGCTAAGAAAACATTGAGTGTGAAAATGACGGCGAAGCCTATGAAACTGAAATAATACAGATCGATGATGAGCGTTGGAGTGTCGTGAAATTGGAGTCGAGTGGTTCGCCAAGCATCGGCCCAATCGTTTGTAATCAGCACGAACATGCTAATCATAGCCTCGTACAGATTTTCGAAGTTCATGTTGCCGATGTGCTGGAACGAAAAGAGGTTCATCCCTACCACTGCATAAACGTAAACTATTAGTAGGGAGAAGAAGCCAAACAGCACAACCGTTTCCAGTGTTCCCAGAATTTTTCTTTCGATGGAGCGAATACCCGGGAAAATGGAGAACAGTCGAAAGAGACGAAGAACCCTCAGAATTCGAAACACGCCCAAGAGGGAAGGGTGATCAATGAAGGGAGCAAACAAAGACAGGGTGCAGGCCAGCGTTACAAAACCATCGAACCAAAACCAGAACTGGATTTCCTTGCTTTGGGCTTTCCAGTCTGATGTTGCGATGGCTCGGTAGAGCATTTCAAATAGAAAGTACACTACAAAAACGATATCCAAGGTATAGAGCACGTTGCTCACCTGATTGTGCATCGATGCCTCAATACCGAGCACCACGACGCACGCCACAATAACCAGCGGACGAACGATTTCGCCAAATAAGATGGAAAGTATTCTTTGCATAGATCTGGGTTGAAGGTTCGAAAATACAGGATTTGTGGTAAGTGCAGTGTATGTGCTTCAGCCATTCACTGTTGCGCTATTACTAAAATGGATGCGTTGCGAGGGTAGTCGCTACGACTCGACTCTTTCCCCTTGTACACATCTCTGATTTTTATTTGAAATGTGTACAGAGTTGTACACAAAATGGAATAAAATTTAAATCGTGTACAAGGTTGTAAACAAAATGAAAAAAATAATAAAATGTATACAAGGTTGCAGCAACTGTTAATGGAAGTTGAGTGTTCGCACGTTCGGAAAAAGACGAGGCAGATTAGTCTTGTATTAGAAGTGATCTTCACTCAATTCGAGTTGGATAAGTCGCTGAAACATGTTGTAGCGTTAAGTCAAATTTCTTGAGAATTTGTCACGGAGTGAGGGCAATTTCATCTGGATTTTGGAACAGAGTGAGTTCAATTTTAGCCAAATCGTGTAACAGAGTGAGGGCAACTTGTGCTATGGAAAGTGTAAGCGACTGAAAAACAGCGATTTTTGTTCTTGGCTGTTTTCACTTTACAATTGCCGCGACATATGAGTTTAAAATCGGTCAATGGTCCGAGTTGCTGCGTATTCCCCCAATGGTATTATGTATCCCGTGATCTTTTGGGAACTCGGGTCGAGTGCATTATTTACCCTCGTTGTGACTTCGAGAGTAATTTTTCGTTATTTTTACCCTCGTTCATGATTTGAATGTAACAGTTACTCTTGTCTAATTGCTAATT
>Ga0315904_10008625_pt1 | contig 13446 bp, 26 predicted proteins | sample LakEriMetagenome_6_FD_203529 | JGI IMG/M metagenome (GOLD analysis project Ga0315904, IMG submission 203529) | Freshwater fungal communities from buoy surface, Lake Erie, Ohio, United States - Buoy 12 MA120 | ecosystem: Environmental > Aquatic > Freshwater > Lake | place: USA: Lake Erie, Ohio... | reverse complement strand
AGCAGGACAGCATCTCCCGGTCGTCCCGCCAGGGCCACACACGCTCGCTGGGAGCCCCTTGGTGCATCGCCAGCATCTGAGACAGGGCTGCGGTGATCGGCCGCGTAATCGTCTCTCTGTGGCCCTTACGCGACGCCGCCAAGAACGTCAACGTGTGCTGCTCAAGATCCACCTGGGCCCACCGGAGTTCGAGCACCGCACCGATCCGCTCCCCGGTCTGGAACATCGCCAGCAGTTTCGTGATCCAGTACCAGGCGGCCGGTTTGCCCGCCACAAGCCCCTTGCGGTGCCGGGCGGCCTGGATGAGCCGGCTGAGCTCCTCGGCCTTGTAGGCTTTCGGTACGGGCTTTGGCACCCTAGGCCGGGCGTAGTCTGGAAACTCCAGCAGTTCGCCGTTCGTCTTCTTCCACCGCTTCTTGGCGAGCCACGTCCACAGACTCCGCAGGTGGGCCGAGTCTTTCGCCAGGCTGGCCGGCGAGATCAGGCCCCGCTTTTTGTCGTGGACCGTGGCGGCCCGCCACCGCAGGAACTTGGATGCCACCAAGTCGTCGAGGTCGTCCACGGTAGGCTCATGGCCTAGGTAATCTGCGAACCTGTCCAGCGTGGAGCAGTACATCGTTATGCTCCGGTCGCTCAGGTTTTTCAGCGGGGCAATCCGATCAAGAAAGAGCTCTCTGAGTGTCATGGCCAAGCACCTTTTGGTTTGCCCCAAGGATACCCATCTGTACAGGTGTACACAATCACGAACTACACCCCATCCGCTAGAAAGATCGCCGGTTTCGGCCGGCTGCGATACTGTACAGAGATTCGAGTGAGAGCGGCAAGGCGAGTCGGTTTGACGCAGGTGACGCTTGCGTTACTATGGGAGCATGGTTGCATTGGCGAGCCCGGACAAAGAGTGGATCACGATTGCCGAAGCGGTGAAGCTGGCGGGCTGCACTGAGGGCTACCTGCGCCGCCTGCTGGGCGAAGGGGACACCAGGCTGCGTGGCTGGAAGGCAGGCGAGCGGGCGTGGCTGGTGTTCAAGGCCGACGTGCTGACCCTCAAGGCCAGCCTGACCACCCGCTCGAACCTGCGGAAGGACGAGCGGCCGGCTGATCCGAAGCCCAAGCGGAAGCGAAAACCCCAGTAACTCACGGGGAAAACCGCATCCAAAAAAATCTTTTCAAGCCCCCTTGCCCCAAGTAACGATACCGCTACACTAGGGGCATGCGAGCGAATGAGACTCGCAGCCGCTAACCGGGAGACGAAACGATGAACACTGCAACGCTCAAGGGGATTCGGATGGTTGCCGACGAGATGGCCGCTGGTGGCTGCTCGATCAAGGCTGGCGACAAGATTCGCACCAAGAATGGCGGCGGCCACTACGTCGTCTGCAGTGTTGAGTGGGCACAACTGATCGGTGAGTACGTCATCACCGTCAGCCCTGACTTTCGTTCGATTGGCCGAGGGATCGACAAGGCCACCATTCGCCTTCCGCTCAGCTGCTTCGCGGCCTGAGCAAATAAAGGGTGGGGCCACCCGGCCTGCCGACAGCTGCGAAACGGGTGGCAATCGCTCACAGGATTCTCGGGCCAAGGAGGGCCACGCCATGCACCGCCACTGGAACCACGCCATGCAGTCGCTCGTGCTGATCCGCATTGGCCAGGAGCTCGGCACCGATTCACCGGCTGCTCGAGCCCTGCACGACCTGCTCGAACTGCTGGCCGCCATCCCGTTCAGGTTTCTTGGTTGACAGAAGTGACGCTAACGCTACCCTATCCACGGAAGTGACGGTAGCGGCACGCCGCATAGGGGAGGACTAACACCGCAGAACTGGAATCTTCGTACAGCATCTTGCCCGCGTAGTGGACACCCGTACACTACCTAACTCAAGGAGAGAGCCCCCATGATCACGAACCCCAGCAGCCCGTCGGAAAACGAGTACCTCGCCGCCATCGCTGGCCTTGGCGAGCAGACCCCGAGCCCTGCACCGAAGCCCACCTACGCCGTCGGCGACTTCGTGAGCGGCCTGTCCGGTGGCAAGCGGTGGTCTGGCCGGATCTTCGCCGTGGATGGCGACCGGCTCAGTATCGAGTTCCCGGGGGCGTGGCTCGCCGTCTCGGCCCGTGACGTGCTCACGGTTTGGGCCCGGGACGTGACGCACTAGTTCGCATTTCGCGAATCGCGAAAGGACCGGCGGCCAGCGGAGCTAGTCGTCGGAAGGAGCCCGGTGGAACCGGGGTTGCAAGGACGCACTGACCACCCGCAACGCAGGACGCCGAGCGGGACTTTTCACACGCAGCAAAGGACGCAGAGATGACCACGGAGATTTCCACAAACACGACGCCAACGAGGGGGCTGGCCCTCGCCACGTTCGACGACGCATTCCGGTTCGCCAGCATGGTGGCCAAGTCGGACTTCGCCCCGAAGGACTTTCGTGGCAAGCCCGAGTCCTGTTTGCTGGCCATCCAGCACGGCAGCGAGATCGGGCTGAGCCCGATGCAGTCGCTCCAGAGCATTGCAGTCATCAACGGCAGGCCGAGCATCTGGGGCGATGCGGCCCTGGCTGTCGTGTCCGCAAGTGCAGTTTGCGAGTACGTCACGGAGGAGATTGAGGAGGGCAAGGATGGTGAAGCCCTTGTCGCAATCTGCACCGCAAAGCGACGCGGATACCCAAAACCAACCGTCTCACGGTTCTCGGTCGCCGACGCCAAGAAAGCCGGCTTGTGGGGCAAGTCTGGCCCGTGGACGCAGTACCCCAGGCGGATGCTGCAGCTGCGTGCCCGTGGCTTCGCCCTGCGTGACGCCTTCCCCGACGTGCTCAAGGGGCTGGTGACGGCCGAGGAGGCCCAGGACTATCCGGCCAACGAACCGGCCAAAGAAGCGGCCAAACCGGCCACGCCCAGCGTCGTGAAGGTGACGGCTGCGGCCCCGGTCGTCCCCGAGGATCCGATGGGCAAGGCCCGCCTGGCGGTCAGCCGGGCCACGACGTTCGAGATGTTGGACGCTATCCGGTCGCTCGTGGACAAGCGGCACGCCGAGGGCGTCTTCAGCGAGGCCGCCAAGGACGAGCTCGTGGCCCTGATCCACCACAAGGCCGAGATGCTGATCGGCTCGGAGGACAGCGGCACGGAGTTCCCCCACGAGGCCGCCGAGCACGAGGTGGCATCGTGAAGAGCCGCTTCGATCCCAACATCGCCAAGTCGCACGAGCCGCTGACGATCACGGCGTACGACATCGCCGGATTCTTGGAGCGGTGCAACCGGCCCCGGGCTGCGGCGTACGTGGACGAGATGGGAGGCAACTACGACCGAGCCTTGCAGACCATCAACGAGTTGCGGACGCAACTCAACGAGGTGCTCAATCGGCTGCACAAGTACGAGCCGCCGGCGATCAGGTTCAACGAGGCACCACACAGCAACAAGAGTCAGTGGGAATAACGCTGGGCTCGCAGCGTGAACCGGCCTCGACAGCCGGCGGGCAGCCATCGCACTCCAGAGGCTACGTATCAGTGCAGCGTCGGATTGGTCTTAACACTTCGCCAAGGCCGGCGTCGTCCGCTCCACGTCACGGAGCTAATACACGGAAGGACTCGTGATGAACTACTACGGCATCGAAGACGCCCCAGCTGGCCCGCTGTTCACTCAGCGTGCCCCGTCTAACGGCACGGTCACTTCGGCCGCAGCGGCAGACTCGCTCAGCCCGGCGACGCTGAACGCCATGCAGCGGCGCGTGCTCGAGCTCCTGGCGGCGTGGCCGCAAGGACTTACCGACGAGGAGATGCAGCACAAGCTCGGCATGAACCCCAACACGCAGCGGCCACGACGTGGAGAACTGGCACGGTTCGGGCTCGTTGTCGAGTGCGGCACCAGGCGGACGACGAGCGGGCGGATGGCGAGCGTGTGGAGGGTGGTGTGATGGCAGAGAGAGCGCTACTAGGAACTCTTCCTAAGTCAATGGTTGAACGTGCCGCGAGGGCTCGTTCACTGGCGATTAACGACGCGAGCCTAGTTGACGTTGATGACGAGATGCTGCCGTGGGTTTGGGATTGTGAAGACTCGCTTTGGTACAGCTTCGACGGAAACTATAGCGCGTCATCGCCAGAGGAAAAGCGGGAGAAAGCGAGGGCTCGCCGTGAGCAGGAGCAACTGTGGCAGCACAACGCGCAGGAACGTGCGTCGCTTCAGATGGCCTACTCGCTCGTCAGAGATCAAGTGCTGAAGCGGGACAAGAACAGCTGCCGGATGTGCGGCGCGAAGCGTCCAACTCCATTTCATGTCCATCACATCTTGAAGCGGCGCAAAGGCGGCACCGACACGCTAGACAATCTGATAACTGTCTGCGCTGGATGTCACAAAAAGGTTGACGGCGACGAGTTTGAGATTGGGTGGGATAAGCACCAGGTCATAGACGGGAAGGATTGATCCTGTGGATCTAGCTGGTGGCATTAAAGAGCCTCTTCTGACGCGAGCCTCGGACATTCCACGGGCGTCGCCCGAAGTGATTGAGGCTTCAGAGAGCAACTATCGAAGAGGCTATTGGGACGGCGTGTTGGCTGCGTGCAACGAGATAATCATGGGTGCAACACAGCATGACGTTCGGCTTTGGTTGTTTCGTGAACTTAAGGAATGGGCGGAGCGTGGATACGAGGCGAAGTGCTGCAAGGGAGAGTATCCGCCAAGCTGCAAGCACAAACGGTCATACGAAGAGGCATCCATTGCGCCGCCTACAAAGTCTGCTGAAAGGTCTGGCGGCAGATGCTTTGTTTACGCGATTGGCGACGGGCACGGAAACGTCAAAATCGGAGTTGCGACAAACATCAAGCACAGGATGCGTTCGCTTCAAACTGGTAACGCAAGCCGCCTGTATCTGATTGCATACGTGCCTGTGCAGAAACACTACGACGCATACCGCATTGAGGCAAAGGCTCACTCGTCCGAAGACTTAGACAAGAGGTGCGGTGAGTGGTTTGCGATGGCTGACCTTGATGCAGTGCAAGTGCTTTTTGAGGCCGCAGACGAATGCGGCTTTGAGATTGAGCCTGTTGAGATCGAGCATCGCGTTTATTGAGGGAGGCCACGGATGGCCAGGACCAGACTTCTTAAGCCCGGCTTCTTCTCCAACGACCAGCTGGCCGAGTGCGACCCGCTCGCCCGCCTTCTGTTCGCTGGCCTGTGGACGCTTGCTGACCGTGACGGCCGTCTTGAATGCCGCCACGCCAAGATCAAGGCCCAGGTGCTGCCGTACGACGACTGCGACGTGGCGGTCCTGCTTGAGCAGCTGGCGGCCAGAGACTTCGTGCAGGTGTACACCGTGGACGGACGCACGTACGTCCAGGTGAACGGGTTCGCCAAGCACCAGAACCCGCACCACAAGGAAACGTCCGACGGGCTGCCGGAACCCCCGAAAAACACGGGCGAAACGCAAAGCCCCGGAAATACCGCGACTAGTCCGGGCATTTCCGAGACTAGTCCTGGAAATACCGGAACTAGCCCTGCCTTAACCCTTAACCCTTTACCCTTAACCCTTAACCCTTCAGATACACACACACACCGCGCACGCGAGGCAGACAGCGAGTTTCGCAAACCAGGCTGGGCCGCCACCGAGTGGGCTGCGTTCGTTGCCGCCTGGAACTCGACGCAGCGTGCCGCCAAGTGGGACGGGCTGACGCCGCCCGATGGCTGGGTGGACGCCGCTGCGAGCCCTGGGTGGCTCCAGAAAGCCAGGCAAGCCGTCCAGCGGCTCCCGAGGTGCCAGTACTTCGGAAACCCTCTAGCGGTCACGCAGTTCATCCAGCCTGGGTGGGCCGACAGGATCCTGGCCGGCGAGTTCGACAACGCCAAGGCCAAGCACGGACGCAACGGCGACGAGAGGCCGCCGCCCGTTGACCAGGCGAAGCGTCGCTTCTACCGGGCCGACGCTGGCAAGCAGATGACCGACGCCGAGCATGCGGCGTGGATTCGTGACCAACGGAGCGGTGGCATCGTCTCGACGCTTGCCACGGCAACCAGACTCAAGGAGGAGGATCTATGACGCAGACAGCCAAGGAGCGGCTCACCGCTCGCCAGCAGGAAGTGCTCGATTTCATTCGGGCAAACATGAGTTTGTACTCGCCGACGGTCAGGCAGATCGCTCAAGCGATCGGGGCGAAGAGCCCGCACGCCGCCACGGTGCATCTCGACGCCCTGGAGAAGAAGGGCTTCATCCGCCGCACGCCCGGTAAGCCCCGCAACATCGAGGTGCTGTCATGAGCATGCGTCCGCACGAGATCGTGGCCAGCCTGCGGATCTACGCCGATGCGATGGCGCAGGCCGCCGTGACCAAGGCCAGCGACGGAGCCAGCCGGGCCCGCCTCAACTTCGGGGCGTCGCTGCTGCTGGAGACTGCCGACCTGGTGCTGCAGCTGCAGACTCGGCTAGTGCAGCAGGCGGTTGCCTACGAGCACGGGGAGGCAGCCAGCCAGGCAAAGTGGCCGCTGCTCGAGGACGACGACACCGACCCGGGGGCCGCACTGTGAGCATCACCGATTGGGTCTGGATCTCTGTTGGCCAGTTCACGCTCGCTGCGACGTTCGCACTGGGCATTTTGGTGGGTGTGTCTCTGACGCGAAAGGATTCGACGCATGGCGACGGCAACTAAGGAACGGAAGTCTGCGATTACTTTGGACAAGGCTACGCTGCAGCATGCACTCGCCGATGTGCTACGGGCGGTGCCGACGAGATCAGCCAAGCCCATCCTGCAGAACGTCCGCCTTGGGGACGGGCTGTTGACGGGCACGGACCTAGAGATTCGCATCGACCGTGAGATTGACTACCACGGCGATGCGTTGCTGCTTCCGGCTCACCGTCTGTCGGCGATCCTTCGGGCCGCCACCGGCGACACCGTGACTCTGACGCCGAAGGACAGCAGTGTGGTCGTTAAGTGCGGCGGCGGTTCGTGGACGCTGCCGACGGAGGACGCTGCGGAGTACCCGACGTGGGAGGCCGCCGCACTTGAGTCGATCTGCCGTCTGCCGGCTGACCAGTTCGCCAGGGCCGCCAAGGCGACCACGTATGCGACCGACAGCCAGAGCAGCCGCTACGCACTCGGCGGCGTGCTGATTGACGTGACGCCGACTGAAGACGGCTCGATGCAGCACTGGGTTGCGACGGACGGACGCCGGTTGGCGTGCGTCGAAACAGAGAGCGATCAGGCCGTGGATTCGTCTTCGACTCTCGTGCCTGCTCGTGTCATGGCGACGGTTGCGGCAATGGCGACCGGCGACGGTTCTGTTGTTGTCGAAGCCAACACCAAGGAAGTTGTGTTCGCTCTCGACGGATGCACTGTGACGGGCCGCCTGGTCGAAGGCAGATTTCCGCCGTGGCGTGACGTTATCGGCGAGGCTGAAGGCCAGGCCAGCGTGATCGACACCACCGAGCTACTCCAGGCGGTGCAGTCGGCGGCTATCGTGACCAGTGAGCAGTCCAAAGGCGTTTCGTTGACGTGGACTTCCAAGGCGTTGGTCTTGGCTGGCCGCTCAAGCGAGTACGGCGAGAGCACCGTGATATGTCCTGTGATCGCCGCCGGCAGCACGGCAAGCGTAAAGCTCGACCCGAGATACCTTGCGGACTTCTTGGACCCTAGGCACCTGCCGGCCGACGAGCAGCCGCACGTTGACCTGTACATCAAGGACGCTCAAAGCCGCGTGCTGATGAAGTGCGGCCCGTACACCGGCGTCATCATGCCGCTGGCGGAGGACGCATGATCCCTGGCAACCAGTACGTCAGTTCGCACAGCCGTGCCGACGTGGCACTGCTTCATCAGCTGTGGTCACAGGGCCTGTCGGCTGGCGAGATTGGCCGACGCATGGGCGTCTGCCAAAGCACCGTGTCGAAGTGGGCCCAGCGGTACAAGCTGCCGCCTCGGCCGCCACTTGGCACGCCAGAGTATGAGGCACCGTCTCAGGAGGACGAGGTTGCATCGCAGAGCGGGCTGGCACTGTCGCCATGGGTTGCCGAGCGAGCCAAGATCGAGCGTGAGAAGCACATGGCCGAGCGTCGTGCTGAGGCACCCGAATGCACCAGCAGCAAGGTCAGTAAGTGGCGGCTAGGGATCTGCTCGCCGCGAGGAGGTGCCGCATGAGCGAGTTCATGACGCTGGTGGATGCGATGCCGCCGGACTCGTGCCTTGCTGCGGTTGTCATCATGTGGGTGGCGGTGGAGTACTTCGCATGAGCGACTACCAGGTAATCAAGCAGCTGCACCACGAGATCAAGGAGCTCGCGGACGAGATCGAACGGCTGCGACTCACCGACGAGGAGCGGGAGGCGATTATGGCCGTGACCAGAAACTACCAAAGATTGTGCGATGAGTACGGCCCAAGCGATGACGACGACAGCATTCTCGCCACGATTAGGCGGCTGCTGGAGCGAACGAGGTGAGGAAGAAGGTTGAAGTAGAAGTGTGGCTTTACGCCCTGCTGCTGTTCAACTCGGCGGCGATGGCCGTTCGCCTCGCATTTAGGGTGGCGGGTTGGGTTGAGTGAGAACACGCGAGATCAACAGCCGCGAACGAAGGAGGCGGCAAGCATGAGCGATACGAATGAGCGGTCTGTTGCATCGGCTGGTTCTCAGCCGGCGGCATGGGCGGTGACTGACGGCCCGCCGGGCGATCTGTCGGTCTATGAGGCATTCGCGGACCACCAGAAGGACGAGGCCATGAGTCTCGCAAGAGAGTGCCTTTTTGGCGAAACCAACCGACCGCTTCCGCTCGCCCCGCTGTATTTTGCCCCCACGCTCACCGACGAGGAGCGGGAGGCGCTGCGTCATGCGGAAGAGGCAACCGCAGGAATGCTGCACGTTTACACAGACGAGCGACCGGGATTCGACATTTCCGAGAAACTGCGTGGGCTTCGTGAACGGTTGGGCTGAGAACGCCAGAGATCAGAAGATCGCGACCATGGAGACTGACAACATGAACGACGACGCTCGCGATTCTTCTGCATCGCGTGGTTCGCTGCTGCTGTGTGCGCGAAGTCTGGCCGGCTTGACGGTGTGCGGCCTCGCGGTGTCATGGCCGCTGCTCGTCGCCATCGGCATAGTGGTTGCGGTGACAGTCGATCACAGGCCGCATTGGGTTTCAGTCCGCGAGAGGCTCCCTCCGGCAGACGACGGGACGCCGGACGCGACGGTTCTGGTGTGGAATCGAACGGATGTCATACAAGCATGGCGAGAGCATGACGGCAGGTTCACGGGAGTCACTGGCGAGCATATCCCCCGCGTGACGCACTGGATGAAAATGCCGGAGCCACCGCGCGAGTGATTGGCAGCGAACACGGAAGATCAACAGCCGCGAACAAAGGAGGCGGCGACTATGAGTGATGAAAATGAGCGGTCTGTTGCATCGGCTGGTTCCACGGCAAACGACGGGCAGGTGTCGCGACGAGCCATACTCGGAACGCCGAAACCAATCTTGATTGCATTGAAGATTGACGCTCCGCTCACGACAGAGGCACTGCGCCGGATTGACAATCACATGCGGCCTATCGTAGAGCGATCCGGCGTTCCGTTTGTCTTGGTGCCTTATGGCATGACGCTGGAGGCGGTCGTTGACCCGAGAGAGCGCGGCGAGTAGCCGTGGAACCAGTGAGTATGCGGTTCTCGATAGCGTCCCTCGTTCCGCATATCACCCCGCCGATTCCGCGCCGCACGGCCGCGTGACGCTGACCGCCGCCGCTATCAGTGCTGCATAGTCCGCCGGCTTGACAGGCTCGCCACCATGCGGGCATGTCGATCACGTTCTCAGTGCCTGGCGAGCCCGTCCCGCAGCCGAGGCCACGAGTCTCGACCCGGGGCGGGTTCGCCCGTGCCTATGTGCCGAAGGAGCACCCGGTGCATGCGTACCGTAAGGCGATTGCAGAGGCGGCCGACGAGGCTGGGCTTGTTGCTCAAGACGAGCCGCTGAACGTCGTGATCGACGCTGTCTTTGAGCGGCCGAAGTCGCACCTGAACAAGGCCGGCGTGAAGCCCACGGCACCACGGCTACCGAGGCCCGACGTGGACAACCTGGCGAAGGCCGTGCTGGACGCACTGCAGGACGTGATCGGCGACGACACGAACGTGGCCCGCCTGGTGGTGGAGAAGAGCTACGGACAGGAGGCACGGACGACCGTGCGGATCTCGTGATCATCTGCGACAACCGAAGCGAGCTCTTGCTGCTGGTGCAACGTGGGCAGCCGTGCCTGGAGGTTGGCGTATTCGCTGGCGACTTCGCCCGGCAGATCGACGATATCTGCCGGCCGTCTCGGCTGTGTCTGATTGATGCCTACGCTGGGCAGGTGTTTTCTTGCGACGAGCACGGCGGAAACCCACGTACGTTTGATGGAGACTCCCTGCACGCTCAGATGAAATCCGAGTGCGGCTTTCACGGGTGGAGTCTTCAACGTGGCGGCTCTCAGGCAATCATGCCGCAGCTGCCAGCCAATGCTTTTGAGCTTGTCTACATCGACGCCGACCACTCAGAGGCTGGGTGTCGTGCGGACCTCGAGGCCGGGTGGAGGCTGCTGCAATCCGGCGGATGGCTTGCCGGGCACGATTACTCAATCACGCCAGGGCGGTGCGTCAATCCGATGCACTACGCCGGGTTCGGCGTCAAGGCCGCCGTGGATGCGTTCTGCGAGAGCCATGGCGTCAGCATTACCGCCATGGCCATGGATGGCTACACCTCCTTCGCTATTCGGAAGCCGTAAATGGGTGCCATCGTCACTGGATACTGCGGCGACGAGTGGCGTGATATCGCCGCAATCACTACGCCGCTCATGAAGAAGTACGCATCTCGCCACGGCCACTCGTTTGTGGCGTACGAATACGGGAATCCACAACGCCCGCCGTCGTGGCAGAAACTTCTGGCCGTAGCCTCTGAGCTTGAGGAAAGCGACGAGGTGCTGTGGCTAGACACCGATGTCGTGATCGTTGATGGCACCGCTGACATTTTCCGTGACATTCCGGCTGGCAAGATACAGGCGATGGTTCGTCACACCACGAACGAAGGCGACGTGCCGAACGCTGGAGTCTGGTACGTCACTCGGTCCATGCTTGGCACGCTCATGGCGTGCGCAATGGACGACCGGTTCTTGCATCACAGATGGTGGGAACAGGCGGCAATGCTATCCCGCATGGGATTTGAAGAGGAGGGCGGTATATGCAGGCACGTCATTAGCACTCCGTTGTTTTTAGGCACGCATTGGCTGGACGAATCATGGAACGTGTGGCGTGGTTCTCCTTCCTCGATCAGCCCTCGTTTTGCACATGCGTGCGGCGTCGTTTCCGGCCGGCTTGATTACATACGAGGGCTGGCCCATGCCTGAGTTGCCTTACAGGCTCTGGAAGCCTCACGATCCATTCGTCACCGCTTACCATGAGCGCGTCGAAGAAGGTGCCGCACGGCTGCGTAGATCCAACGTCGCTTTTGTGGGCCTGGCCCGTAACTGTGCTGTAAGACTGGCTGAGAACCTTGGCCGCCTTGAGCATCTGCAGGGCATTGCTGGGCGGTGGTCGCTGCATATCGAATCCAACGACTGCGACGATCAGACGCTTGAGGTGTTGCACGCCTACTGCCAAGAGAAGCCGAGGGCCACGTTCCACTATCAGGTTCTCGGCCGTGGCAGTTACGGAGCCGAGTTCGCCGGCCGCCGCACGATCGCAATGGCTGAGTACCGAGACGCTTGCCAGCGATGGGTGAGGGCGTGCGCGAAGGACGCCGACTACGTCGTGGTGGTTGACTTCGACGCATGGGGCGGATGGAACGACGACGGCGTGCTCAACGGACTTGGCTGGCTCGTTGAGTTGCCGGGTGCCTACGGAATGTCCAGCGTAAGTCTCTTTCAGTATGACTTCGGACACGGCCCGCAGTGGCATCACTACGACTTGTGGGCTTTGCGCGGTGTAGGCCAAGCCGACTGCTACTGGGACACGTACCAGAGTGGATACGGAGGATTCGGTTACACGTGGCTGCCTGCCATTGGCTCGCCGCCGGTGCTCGTGTCGTCTGCGTTCGGTGGCATGGCGATCTACCGCACCGATGCGTACCTGCGAGGGACGTATGACGGCACGGCAGACTGCGAGCATGTGCCATTTCACCAGAGCATCGCCGATGCGACGGGGCAGCACCTGTACCTGAACCCGTCGCAGCGGATGCTCATGTCTTGGATGCCGGAGCCATGCGAGGCGACACCGCAACCATCAGCCTGACGGCGTTCCGTGCTGACTGGGCGACGCACATGCCGATGCGGGCATTGTGCGAACGCTGGACTATTTCCCGTGACCAAGTCATCCGCCTGGCCGTCGTGTGGCAGCTGCCCCGGCGGCACGACCGCAAGCTCAGGGCGAAGCCGGTACGTCAGCGGGATCCGACGACCACCGAAATCCGAGACGCCTGCCTGCAAATCCAGGCGACGTGGAGCGACGACACCCGTGAGGATCGCCGGGTGACGAAGACTAGGCACGTCAGCATCCAGCGGATCCCGCTTGATCACGAGACGAAAGAGGCGGCTGGGTACGACGGCGACGCAGACCTGTGGGAGGCCAACCGATGACCATGGCACCGAAGGGCCGGGAGGACGTGCTGCGTCGGATCGTCGTGGAGTACGGCCAGCAGTACGCCTACATCTACATGACCGACGGCAGCGGAAAACTCATCGACGAAGAGGTTTTCAAGCAGCCGTTTCGCCTAGACCGCAAGGACGCCTTCGAGGAGGCGAAGGATTCCTACGACGCAGCGTACGACTGGCTGAACGAGACGATCAACGTGACGCCACTGCAAGAGGATGCCGGGGGGGAGGCAGAATCCGATGAGGAGGACTAGCCATGCCCGACTACGGTGCCACGCCCAAAGAGCTCGAGCAGTACGGTAACGGCCTGAACCTGTGGCAGTCGCTGATGCTGCTGCAGCGATGGGCCCCGCTCATCGGTTACGGCCAGCGGTTCGTGGCGGAGCCCGACCCGTACCGCCGCTCGCTGATCGTGGCCGACGCCGTCGAGTGGCTGGCCGCACAGACGCACGCCAAGGTGGACGACCAGTTGGTGAGCAAGCTGGCCGCCGTGCTTAAGACGCCTGCGGGCGAGGATCTCGTGCGTTGGGTGATGCAGCAGGTGGAGGCCGTCCGGTGAGCCATGAGTCACTCATACGCACCGCCGCCGTGGTGGCGGCAGCTGCTCTCCTCGCTGCGCCGTACCGGAAGCAGATCGCTGGGTACGTCGCTAAGGCCACCGAAGCCGCCAAGGCCAACGGAGCCCTCGCCGGCCGAATCGCCGCAGCGGCCCTCCTGATCGCCGCAGCCTGGGGCAAGGTGCCGCTTCCGAGCCTGCCGAGCACGCCGGCCGTGCCGTCCTATCCTGTCTCGACGCCGAGTGATGAGATGCAGCGACTCGTGACGCCCGTGGCCAAGGCCCTGGCGAACCTGAACCCGGCCGACCGTGCCCTGTGGGC
>Ga0315904_10008623_pt1 | contig 13450 bp, 9 predicted proteins | sample LakEriMetagenome_6_FD_203529 | JGI IMG/M metagenome (GOLD analysis project Ga0315904, IMG submission 203529) | Freshwater fungal communities from buoy surface, Lake Erie, Ohio, United States - Buoy 12 MA120 | ecosystem: Environmental > Aquatic > Freshwater > Lake | place: USA: Lake Erie, Ohio... | reverse complement strand
CCAACGAGCCCTTCTTGGCCTCCATGGCATCGCCGCGGTTCAAAAAGCCATCTCGATTAGCGACCTGAACTTGGAAACCTTACATCAGCGAAAACACTGGCCAGCGGGAATCGTGGGCAAGGGCTCTGGATTCCCATTCGTAAGGCACGAACAAAAAAGCGGAGTTTGCAGGTAGAGTCGCCAATCGCAAATCGTCAGGGTATCGCCATTCTTGTTCCCCAGTCCAATCGCGGTCCTTGGGCCGATCGGGCAGCGGTTGGCAGAAGGCCTGTTCTGCGAGTTCAAGCTGGGCGATTTCCGATTTTGCTAGGTAGCGGACCGGTCGGCATCCGAGCTGCATAAGCGCCGACTTGAGAATGGCGATACCGTAGGGTTCCCAATCCCAACGGGCCAGGTGGGATTGGAAAGCGCGCATACGAAGAAGTTCGACTAGTGGGTTTTGCGTCAAAGAGACGGAGCTTAGGGCTCCCCGTTTTCGAGTGCTCGTCGCGATAAGTCGCTGGCTTACGACAATACGATGGAGAGTTTCCAGGGGACTGGGATTTGGATTCCAGTCGAAACGAAACGCTTCATCGAGCAGATCGCGTTGGGATTGATCTGGCCATTCGGATTGCCGTGCGCGGGTCGTATGGATGAGGTATCGGTCGCTGTTCAACAGAGGGCTTGGGATAGGACCTGCTAGTTGAAGTGTCGAGGGGATAGCGCGTCGAGAGCAGGACCAAGACGATGTGCAAGGGTTGGGTGGGGCGCCTGGAAACCATAGGATCGCTCCGAGATCGCTCCAATTTTTTTGGTCGATTTTCTTTGACCTCGATGGACTCGACTCGGCGCAGATCCAGAGCGTGTTTGGGGAAATGTGGGGGCATCGCAGGCGTTTCTCGAGTACCGAGGCGACTTTGCCACCGGGAGAAATATTCAAGGCTACGAGCCGATCCGCAAGTGCACAGACTGCGAGGTCTTCCGATGGGATGATTGAGTTTTTTGGATTCTCCTTTGTCGAGTGGATCTGGCAGTGCAGATCGAGGCGGCAAGGATGGGGCGGATCGGTGCTGTTCTTGTCCAGGGGTGGTTCATTGGCGTGAGTGCAGATGGCCAAGGATTCGATACCAAAGCGATCGCATGCGAATTCGATGGCCGGTCCGTAGGGGGCCTGGTGAGGATACAGGATGACCGCCGATTCACGTTTGGCAAGCAGGAGGATCGAGTCGAGGGCTTGTTGCCATTGGGGGTTGCGAAAGGCGTTGCGAGTCGGGTGCGAGGAGAGGATTCCCAGGAGTCGGCGGTTCAAGAGTCTGATAGGAAAACCGCAGGTGCGGGTATCGAGATGCAGGGAATCGAGCAACGCGTTTGACCAGCGAACTGACCAATCCTTGCTGAGGATCGCTTTGGCGGAATCCGATGGGGTGTAGGAGGCCATGACGGAGCTTCGCATTGAAATTTTACCAATCGCACCCAAATGGCTTGAGAATAACGTAAAATGGGGTTTTGGGGTTGGTTTTGGTTCGTTGGATTCCATGTCGCCCTAAAAGCACCAACACCCCGTTTTTCCGCGCTCCGGCCGGCGTGATCTTGAACATGACAGATTCGAACGCAATGTCAGAATCGAAAGATTCGAGTATTCCTATGGATGACCAAGCCTCTGCGGATGCACAGAAGCTCGGAGCGGCAAGCAACACCAGCGATGAAGTTCGAGTTTTTTTTGACCGTGTTTCCAGCGAAATCGCCAAGGTTGTTGTCGGACAAGAGGAGCTTGTGACGACAGCCCTGATCGCATTGGTTTCTGGAGGCCATGTTCTGATCGAGGGGGTACCAGGGCTAGGCAAGACTCTGTTTGTCAAAACGCTTGGTCGAGTTATCGGATGCAAATTTGGCCGGATTCAGTTTACGGCAGATTTGATGCCATCGGATGTCACCGGAGCGCCGATATTCGACATGAAATTGCAGGATTTTCGCTTTCGTCCCGGTCCGGTTTTCGTGCAACTGCTGCTTGCAGATGAGATCAATCGGTCGCCTGCCAAGACGCATGCGGCGTTGCTTGAGATCATGCAAGAGTCCCGGGTGACGATCGATGGAGTGACCCATCCGGTGCCGAGTCCATTTTTGGTTTTTGCGACTCAAAACCCGCTTGAGAGCGAGGGGACTTATTCGCTTCCCGAAGCCCAACTCGACCGTTTCATGTTCAAAGCGATGGTCAGTTATCCTAGCGAGGAGGAGGAGGCCAGGGTATTGGAGATGCACTCGCGTAAGGTTGACATGGCTCACCACCTGGAGAAACAGGTGGAGAATGTTTCCAGTGCCCAAGCGATAGAGGACTTGATACACAAGGTATCTGAGGTTCGCATTGAGCCTAAGCTTCTTCAGTACGTCAATCGGATTGTGCGTGCCACTCGAACTTGGCCTACCTTCCACATTGGTGCATCGCCACGAGCGGGTTTGAGTTTGGTTCAAGGTGCCCGAGCCTTGGCAGCCTTTCGTGGCCGGGACTATGCGGTTCCCGACGATGTGGCTGAGATTGTTTTACCGACATTGCGACACCGCGTGGTCTTGGGGGCCGAGGCGGAGGTCGAAGGATTGAGCATCGATCAAGAGTTGCGGACACTCCTCAAGAGCATAGAAGTCCCGAGGACCTAGTCGCCTTATGGAACTCCAGGGACCGTTCTACGACTGGCTCGGAAGGTATCTGTTTTGGGCACCATGGGTGGGGCTGATCGCGGCGATTTCCCCTTTGATGATCTTGGCACTCGGATGGCGGATTTACCCCACGCTTCGCGCGGTTCGATTGCTGATCCCCTTGCTTGTCCTCTCGGTGCTCATGGTCGCCCTACCACCATTAGCGCAGATGCTCGATCCGCAGGGCAAATCCAGTTTTTTTTGGATGCTTCAATTCAGCTCCAAGCTCTTGATTTATTTCTTGATCCTGATCGATTTGATTGTTGTTGCATTTCTGTGGATCGATCTTCTGACACTCACGGCCCCTTCAGGGATTCGCGTTTCACGCAAGATGCTTCGAAGTGCCTCGCTAGGTGGGCAACATGATGTCCGTTTAGTGGTCGAGAATTTTGGGGATCGAACCCATCGACTCGACATTAAGGACGACATACCAGCGACGATGAAGGCCGACCCGGAGACGCAGGAGGTGGTATTGGCTCCGAGGAAAAGGGTTGAGATCGAGTATGCGCTCCAACCATCGCAGCGTGGTGTTTTTGGCTTGGAGAGCATTTTCCTGCGATTGCAAAGTCGGCTGAATCTTTGGCATCGGTATGTGGAACGCGAGTGCAAGTCGGAATTGTTGGTCTATCCGAACATGCAGCAGCTTCAAGAGTACGCGCATTTGGCTAGGACGAATCGGCTCAGTCTTATCGGAGTCCGCAAGACCCGAAAGATCGGCCAGGACAACAATTTCGAGCGACTGAGAGATTACAACCAGGACGACAATTACAAACACATCGATTGGCGAGCCACGGCCCGACGGCAGAAGCTTACCGTTAAAGAATTCCAGCAGGACCAAAGCCAGCGAATCGTGTTCATGCTCGATTGTGGTCGATTGATGACCAATGAGTACAAGGGATTGAGCATGCTCGATTACGCCATGAATTCGATCCTGATGATGAGCTATGTCGCATTGAATCAAGGAGATTCCGTGGGATTGCTCTGTTTTTCGGACAAAGTCGAAAAGTATGTTCCGCTCCGGGGTGGTCCAAGGCAGATGAACCACATGCTTCATGGGTTGTTCGATCGTTTTCCGCAGGTCAAGCAATCGAATTTCGATGATGCGTTCTTGTACTTTTCCAATCATTGTCGAAGAAGGACATTGGTTGTCCTGATTTCGAATGTGATCGATGACATCACCTCATCGCAGATCACCAGCTACCTAACGACCCTTTTGCCCCGTCACCTGCCTGTTCTATGCCTGATGCGAGACCGCAGCGTCTTTGAACTTGCGGACAATCCGGCACTTGATGAAGAGGTGTTGTATCGCAGTGGAGCGGCGGCGAATCTACTCCTTTGGCGACATGAGGTGCTCAAGAAGGTTTCCGATAGTGGGGCATTGGTCGTCGATGCGTTTCCGGATCAATTGACAGCACCGTTGATCAACCGCTACCTTGAGGTAAAAGCCAAACACCTGCTGTAGTACTCACTTCGCAACCCAAGGCTATCGTGCTTACTCCGCAAACGAATGACCCAACGAAAGCCAGCGAGCTTTCAGCCAGCCAACCACTACCGATCGGGGGCTTGGTAGACCGTTTTGGTCGGATCCATACTTCGTTGCGGGTATCGGTGACCGATGCTTGCAATATCCGTTGCACCTACTGCATGCCCGAAAAGGTGTTGGGTTTTTTGCCCCAGGACCGGTTGCTTAGCTTCGACTCGATCGCTCGGATGGTGCGAGTGCTTGTTCAAGCCGGGGTGCGCAAAGTTCGGTTGACGGGTGGGGAACCACTGATGCGTCCGAACTTGAACCAATTGGTCGAAAGTTTATCGGCTATTTGCGGGCTCGAGCAGATTGCCTTAACGACCAATGGCATGCTCTTGTCCGATCAGATCGATGGCTTGGTCGCAGCTGGGTTAACCCATATCAATGTTTCGCTCGATACGCTGCGTGAGCCCGCATTTCGTCAGATATCCAGAAGAGATGGTTTGGATCGCGTTTTGGAGGGAATTCAAGCGGCTGTCGAGAGCCCCTTGAACGTTCGAATCAATGCCTTACTCCTTCGAGATATCAACTTGGAGGATTGCCTGCCGCTAGTCGCTTATGCACGCAAGTTAGGTGTGATTTTGCGGTTTATTGAGTTTATGCCGTTGGATGCCAATCGTTCTTGGAGCCTGACGCAGGTCGTCAGCGGCGCGGAGATTCGCCGATTGGTAGAAGGCCACTTCGGGGCCTTGGTTCCTCAGGATCGAACCGATGCCTCGCAGCCCTCGCAGGACTTCCAGTTTTCAGACGGTGTTGGCGGAATTGGGTTCATATCCCCGATTTCTGAGCCATTCTGCTCGAGTTGCAACCGTTTGCGGTTGACGGCTGACGGCAAGTTTCGAAACTGCCTTTTCGGAAAGCAGGAGTGGGAGGTCAAGCCGTTGCTTGAACCTTCCTCGGGCCAGTTAGGTTGCACCGATGAGGAACTCTTGGCCGTCGTGAAAGCTTGTGTGGATCATAAGCATGCTTCGCATGGCATTTCCGATAGTGACTTTGAGCCGCCGGCTCGAGCGATGTACCAAATTGGGGGATAGAGTGCGATGAAACGGTATGATATCTGCGGATTAGGCAATGCGATTGTCGATATTTTTTTACAAGTCCAAGACGACGAATTCAATGCCTTGGGCTACGAGCGCGGCACGATGCGACTGGTGGAACTGGACGATCAAAAGACCCTTTTAAATCGGTTTGCTAAGGGGACCCATGAGTTGCAGTTGGTCAGCGGTGGCTCGGTAGCCAACTCCGTGATCGCCGCATCGCAACTGGGAGCTCAAGGAGCCTTCATCGGCTGTGTAGGGGATGACCGCTATGGACTCCACTATGCCGAAGAGTTTCAGGACTTGCGAATCCACATGGGCAATCCGGTGATTGTCGGAGAGAATACTGGGACGTGTGTTGCGATCATCACGCCCGATGCCGAGCGAACGATGCGGACTTGTTTGGGGATTTCGAGCCATTTGTCCGACAGGCATATCGATGAGGATCGAATCGCTCAGTCGACTTGGCTGTTCATCGAAGGGTATGTTTTTGCGAATCCTCAAACCGGCCAGCATGCGATCCGCAAGGCGATTGAGGTGGCAAAAAAACACGGTACAAAAATCGCGGTGACCTGTTCGGAGCAATTCATCCCAGCAGCATTTGGGGATGCGTTTGGCGAGGCGCTCAAAGCGACGGATCTGCTCTTTTGCAACGCTCCAGAATCTTTGGCTATCACCGGTAAGGAAAACACAACGGATGCCTTTGCGGCCTTGAAGGAAATCGTTCCGAACTGCGTTCTTACCGACGGGGCGCAGGGAGCCTACGTGCGTTATCAGGGGCAGGAGTCGCACGTTCCGGCTTATGCTTGCCATCCTAAGGATCTCACCGGAGCAGGGGACATGTTCGCAGGCGCGTTTCTTTTTGGAATCACTCACGGGTACGATGCAGCGATCGCAGCCCGAGGCGCCAATTACTTGTGCTCGAAAGTGATCAGTCAAATCGGTGCACGGCTCCAAGACGACGCGGTGGCACTCTGGAGAGAGGCGCTCGAAGAGACCCGCGCGACGGACGTCGGCGGTTGAACTCGGATCCAACTCGGATCAAACTCGCCCTGTCGGTAATCGGCGATCCATGATCGAGAACCACAATGGGGGTACGAGAGCCAAAAGGACCATGCCCGGATAGCCGTTGGGCATCTGCGGACTGGCAGGCTCATTGAGCAGGACTTGATAAGGTTTCTCGGCCGACATGTGGTGATCCGAGTGTCGGCTGAGTTCGAAAAGCAGCATTCTGCTGATCCGATGGTTGCTGTTCCAGGAGTGGGATTCGCCAACGGATTCCCAGCGGCCGTTGGTACTTTTCTCTCGCCGCAGGCCGTAGTGTTCGATGTAATTAACGATTTCCAGCAAGAGAAACGACAGGATCGCCACGGCAAGATAGACCGGCAGGAAGGCGGTTCCAAACAGGTAGGCGATCAGAGCGATCCAGGCCGCTTGGATCATCAGGAAAACGAGCATTTCGTTATGGAGGCTCCAAAGGCTGAGGCCATGTTTCGCCAATCGTTTTGCTTCGAGGCGCCAAGCCGAACGCCATTGTCCAGGGACGGTGCCGAGCATGAATCGATAGACCGACATGCCTTGGGGTGCCGAGGCAGGATCCTGATCCGTGGCGACCAGTGCGTGGTGGCCACGGACGTGCTCGATCGCAAAGTGCATGTAAAGAACGCTCATGAGAATCCACCTTCCGATCCAGCGTTCGGCCAGGGTTCGGCGATGGATCAACTCATGGGCGACGGTGATTCCGATTCCGCCAGTGCTGAGCATGACCGAGAGAATCCACCCCAGGCGTACCATCGGATGGGCTTGGGAGTGATTCCAGGTTGTACCAAGGTAGAAAATTAGCAGGATCTGGACTGGCAAATGCGCATAGAGAATCCAACTGTAGAGCCGATTCGCGCGAGCGGCTTGGATCGAGGTTTCCTCGAAGCTATTTTCCTCGCGATTCTCTCGTACACCCACCCAGGCATCGAGTGCTGGGATTGCGATGAACACACCGGCCACGGTGAGCCAAGCCCAAGGTCCTCCGAGAGCTAAGCCAAGAGCGGCAGTTCCCGGTACGAGGAAAGAAGCCAGGTAGTGCCAGGGTTTCACGAGTTACATCCAGGATCCGAGAAAGAAGAGAATGTCGTTGCGGAATGCCAGCAGCATCAAGCTTAGAAGTGCGACCATACCGCCGATGGTGAGTTTGACTTGCAGATCTTCATTGACGGGCTTCCCGGTGATCGCTTCGGCGGCGAGGAAAACCATGTGACCGCCGTCGAGGGCTGGAACGGGCAGGAAGTTGACGACCGCGAGGTTGGCGCTCAGGAGCGTCAAGAACATCAGCAGAGGCGATACACCTTGTGAGGCTGCCGAAGTGGCTTGGGCGGCGATGGTCGCTGGCCCACCGATATAGTTGAAAGCCTTGCCCGTGACGATCAGTTGCAGGAATTCCAGGACATCGCCGATCCCTCGTCGGATTTCCTGTAGCCCCTTCGGCAGGGCTTGGGCCCACGATTTGGCGACGTAGGTTTGGCGATAGGGGCTCAAGGCGATTCGACGATCGGGCGAAAAGACGTCGGTTTCATTCATAACCGATGCGGCAGCGGTTTGGATTTTCGAATCGCGTTCGACCACAATTTCCAATGGCAGGCCGACGGGTAGTGCCTGAACAACCGCGTGGATGTATTGGAGGTTCCGAATCGTATCGATGGGGACTTGTTTAGCGAAAAGCGTTTCGATCCTAGACTCTTTAAGGTAGGTTTGGTGCTCTGGGGTCAAATTTCCGAATTGCATTTGTTGGATGATATCACCGGGACGAAGCCCGCTCTGTGCAGCGGTGGTGTTCGGGACGACCGAAGCGATCTTTTTGGATACCGAGTAAACCAACCCCGAGCCCGGCAGGTCCAATCCGACCGAGCCGTAAGTGGGTAGATCATTTTCAAGAATGAATCGGGTCGGAACGGTCCATTCGAATTGGATCGGATCGCTGTTCTCTCTGGAGAGTTCGAGGGTTACCTTTTGACCTGCCATGGTTGCGATACGGTTGGGCAGGCAGATAGCATCTTCAATGGGTTGGCCATTGAACTTCGTGGGTTTGTCGCCGAGTTGAACACCGGCCGCAGAGGCTGCTGAGTTTTCTGCGATGGCCGTGACGGCATCGGGTTCGAAGCGCAGCCCGAGGGTTTTCAGGGCAACGGGCTCGACCCGCACCGAGAGGGATCGTTTGCTGTCGGCGTCTTTTCGCTCGACAACAAGTTCGACGGGTTGGTTGAGTTTTGGGTGGAGAAGTTCATCGAGTTGGTAGCCAAAAAAGTCGTTGCCCGAATCATTGGCTTCGAACAGGACCCCATCGACACCCAGGATCCGATCACCGCGTTGCAGGTCGCTCGGTTTCCTTCCCTCGAGTTTCAATAGGCGGCTGTAGGTAGGAATTTCTCCAACCTCGGTGACCGCCGCGGATCGGATGCCGATGGTTTGGAAGTTGTGGCGAGCTTCTGGGTCTGCATGCGCCATACTCCCAGCGATTTGTAGGGTCTTTCGTTCACCTTGGCGTTCATAGGTCAGATCGATGGGAGCTTCGAGTTTCCGAATCCCGCCGATGGCAACTTTTTTGCGGATTTCGTCGAACGACATTTGGTCGTCTTGGGACGTTTCGATTCCGACGATTCGATCCCCAGCGCGCAGGCCAGCTTTCCAAGCCGGATCGCCGGGCATGGTACTTCCGAGGACCGCTGGGGTGTAGGGGACACCGATGCGGTATGCCGTTGCGGCCATCAGGACGCCGAAGATGAGGTTCATGACGACCCCGGCGCTGATGATGATCATGCGAGCAAAGACGGGTTTGGCAGGATAGGATCTCGGATCGAGTTTGGGGGGCTCTGGGGTGGCGGATTTCTGGAGGCTCAGATCGGTAGCCTGGTTGTCCCCTGCGAGGATTCGTTGGTTTTCCTCTTTGAGGTTGCGTGGATCGTCGTCTTGCCCAAGCATCTTAACGTAGCCACCTAGGGGGATGCTACCGATGCCGTATTCGGTTTCTCCCCATTGGAATCTCGCTAGGCGCGAGGGGAGACGGATTGGTCCGATTTTCATCGGCACGTCGAAGCCGATGTAAAACTTCTCGCACTTGACCCCAAACATCTTGGCGGCAAGGAAATGGCCTAGTTCGTGGACAAAGATGACAAATCCCAGACCTAAGAGCATCAGTGCGATGTTGTAAAGACGTGTACCCCAGACTCCGATCAGTGAGGTATCGGCCGCAAGCAACCAGGGAGACCAATGCCCTAGGGCCCTAGGGCTCATTGCGTTCGAGTCGAGCGTCGCGGCAAGGATAGAGTCCCAGGTGATCGTTACCAGGGAGAAACCAAAGTCTAGCATAGTGATCTATTCCATCGCATCACTTCATGACGAGCCCAACGGTCCTGCTCGAGCAGTTCGTTGAGGTTCGGAGTGGGTGCGAAATTATGGTGTTGTAAAACCGAACGACATATTTTAGCGATGTCTGTGAGCCGAATATGACCCGAGAGAAATAATTCGACCGCCGCTTCATTGGCTGCATTGAGCACGGCACCGCAGGTTCCGCCCCGTCTGGCGACTTCAAAACCTAGTTCCAATGCAGGATAGCGTTCTGGGTCGACAGGATACCAACTGAGCGTCTGGCTCATGTTCCAATCCATACGTTTGGCTGGGCCCGTGGTTCGTTTTGGGTAGGTCAGGGCGTACTGGATTGGCAGTCGCATGTCGGGGGGACTCAGTTGCGCGATGACCGAACCATCGGTGAATTCCACCATCGAATGGATGATCGATTGCGGGTGGATGACCACTTGGATTCTTTCGGCTTCAAAACCGAAAAGCCAATGCGCTTCGATCACCTCGAGGGCCTTATTCATCATGGTCGCCGAGTCGACGGTGATTTTGCGTCCCATCGACCAGGTTGGATGGGCAAGGGCATCTTGGATCGTTGCCTTTTCGAGATCTTCCAAGGGCCAATCCCTCAAGGGCCCTCCGCTTGCGGTGAGAATAATCCTCTGGACCGATGGGCCCGGATTCGCACCGGACCGATCGCACTGGAGAGCTTGGAAGATCGCGCAGTGCTCGCTGTCGACTGGGATGATTTCGGCTCGGGATTCCTTGGCGCTCGAGAGGAGCAGTTGGCCGGCGACGACGAGAGATTCTTTGTTGGCCAAAGCCAGCCGCTTGCCGTTTTGAACTGCGGCCAAACTCGATTCGAGTCCGGCCACGCCGACGATCGCTGCGATGACGATATCGACTTCAGGACCCGAGATCGATTGGATTAGGGCCTCGGAACCTGCAGCCCGTCGCATGCCCTTAGAGTCCGAGCCAGCAAGCCATTGCTGGGTCGAAGGGTTAAATTCGTCGGTGACGATGGCCAGGGCTGGTTGGTGCTCGAGACATTGCTTTTCGAAGAGTTCGATTTGCTGATGGCACGACATGCAGGTCAGTTCGAAGCCATCGGACTGCGACTGAAGAACTTCCAAGGCTGAGCGACCGATACTGCCAGTGGAACCCAGGACTGCGACTTTCTTGGGCCGATTCACGCCATAGGCTCCGGAGCGGTGCGCAAGTCCCAGATCGCGTCGTTCGAGCGAACGAATTTGCGGTTCGGTCGGCCTCGGGTAAAAAGGTCTCGCATGATCCGTCCTGAGTGGTCGATTCGCCGAAGTGGCCATTGGGAATAAAATGAATTTATTCTAGGAATTTTAGTGGCTCTCATCGGATTCCTCAATGTCAAACCCTGCCAAGGGGTTATCCCGTGTGCATAATAACGGGAGGTATTTTGAGCCGACACGACTCGGTTGATTTTTTCTCTCTGAGCCCTTTGCGGGTAACGATGCATGGCAGACGACAACAAATCGGATAAACGTTCGAATTCTTCAGGCAATTCCCAACCGGGGAACAGTTGGCTGATGTACGCCCTTCTTGCCATGCTTTTGGTCATGGCTGCCTTTAGCTTTGTTTCGTCGGCCATTTATCAGGAAATTCGGTATCCGGATCTGATCGAACTGATCGACGCGACCAAGTACACCGACGCCTCCCAGAGCCAATTGGAGGAAGGGTCCGAAGGTAAAAAGATCATAACCGTCGATTCAGAAAAGTACGAACTGAGCCGGATTCGCAATGTTCAGGTCGACAAGGAGACCGTACGGGGAGATGTGACGGTATCGAAGATCGTCGACGGAAAACCTACTGCGGCTAAAAACAGGATTTTTCAATCGATCAAAGACAATTCCGAAGGGACCAACAAAGAACTCAAGGAAAAACTTACGGCGTCGAAGATCTCTTGGGGCAACGCTCCTGGACAGAGCATGCTTACCCAGTTTTTTTGGATGTTCTTCTTGCCCTTTTTCTTGATCTCAACGCTCCTGTACTTCGCCATGCGTCGGATGGGTGGCATCGGCTCGCCGATGCAATTCGGTCGCTCTCGTGGCAAACTCTATGCCCAGGAAGACATCGGTATTACGTTCCATGACGTTGCCGGGATTGATGAAGCGGTCGAAGAGGTTCATGAGATTGTGGATTTTCTCAAGCACCCAGAGAAGTACCAGCGACTCGGCGGAAGAATACCCCGTGGTGTGCTGCTCGTGGGTCCTCCAGGAACTGGCAAAACATTGCTTGCCAAAGCGATCGCCGGAGAAGCTGGGGTTCCTTTCTTTTCGCTTTCAGGTTCAGACTTTGTCGAGATGTTTGTCGGCGTCGGTGCTGCCCGAGTTCGGGACATGTTCCAACAAGCTGTAGCCAAATCCCCGTGCATCATCTTCATCGACGAACTCGATGCACTGGGCAAGAGCCGAGCGGGGAATATTGTCGGCTCTCACGATGAGCGTGAACAGACTCTCAATGCATTGCTTGTGGAGATGGATGGTTTCGACGCGAATTCAGGGGTGATTGTCATGGCAGCGACCAATCGCCCCGAGACGCTGGACCCCGCCTTGCTTCGTGCCGGACGATTCGATCGCCACGTGCTCGTAGACAGACCCGACAAGCAGGGACGCGAGGATATTTTGAAGGTGCACGTCAAGAACGTCAAACTCAGTGGAAATGTTGAACTCAAACAGATCGCTGCGATCACCCCAGGATTCGTAGGAGCGGATCTAGCCAATCTGGTCAACGAAGCGGCTTTGCTCGCGGCCAGGAAGGGTAAAAACGTCGTCGACCAATCGGAATTCAACGAGGCGGTCGAACGGGCTTCGGCCGGACTTGAGAAAAAGAAGCGGGTGATGAACGAAGACGAAAAGCTCAGAGTAGCTTATCACGAGGCGGGTCACGCTCTGATCGCTTATTCCATCCCCAATACCGATCCGGTCCACAAAGTTTCTATCATTCCTCGGGGAGTCGCTGCACTGGGTTACACCATGCAAAGACCAGAAGATGATCGGTATCTTGTTACCCAACCGGAACTCGAGGCACAGATGCAAGTCCTCTTGGCCGGCACGCTGACCGAGGAGATGATTTTTCGAGACGTTAGCACCGGTGCATCGAACGATCTGGAGCGGGCCACCAACATCGCCCGAGCTATGGTGATGCAATACGGCATGAGTCGCCTAGGTCGTGTCAATTTCCGCGAAGGAAACCGCTCGGCGTTCTTGGCAACTGGGGGCGGTGAGTCCTATGGACGGGACTATTCCGAGCAGACGGCCCGTGAGATCGATCAAGAAGTCAAGCGGCTGATCGATGAATCCGCCGGACATGCCAAAGCGGTTCTTACCGAACGGCGTGCGGCTCTCGAAGCGCTCGCGAAAAGACTCATGGAGGTCGAAGTCGTCGATGGGGAGGATCTCAAATCGATTGTCGATGCGACCATCGACGGTCCTCGCGTCGTGCCGGGAACGGTGCCGATTGCTCCTTCGATCGTTTCTGGAACCTCAACTCCCAACTCATCGACGCCAAGCAGCGAGGTTGTCCTCAAACAATCTACAAGCGGGACAGGAACGCACGGACAGAACTCGTCAGAATTTGAACAGTAGCAACGCGGACTCTTGATCCAGAGAGTGGCTCAAGGATCCAGTTTCGAACCCCGATAGCTAGGTTTCACTTTCTGGCAGAAGCTCTTGAGGCAGAGGATCTGAGGTTGAAGGATCTGAGGTTGAAGGATCTGAGGTTGAAGGCTCTGAGGTTGAAGGCTCTGAGGTTGAAGGACCAGGCGGGCCGGGTACCGATTGCTGTTCGATTTCAGGTGAGCTAAGGGGCATCGGTTCGGGCTGGCTCGCTTCGGTGGGAG
>Ga0315904_10008618_pt1 | contig 13457 bp, 12 predicted proteins | sample LakEriMetagenome_6_FD_203529 | JGI IMG/M metagenome (GOLD analysis project Ga0315904, IMG submission 203529) | Freshwater fungal communities from buoy surface, Lake Erie, Ohio, United States - Buoy 12 MA120 | ecosystem: Environmental > Aquatic > Freshwater > Lake | place: USA: Lake Erie, Ohio... | reverse complement strand
TGCGAGTGCAGCCGGCCGAGGCGCGGGTGCACGCCGGCGGCCTGCTCGCGGTGCACTCGCTGCTCGAGCGCATCGTTGCCGACACGCCGGGCGGGCCGCGGCTCCTCGAATGCGCGGCCACCAACGCCTACGTCAAGACCGTGCGTGGCTGGCGCCTCGTGCTGCATCACGCCAGCCCGCCGCTCGAGCAGCCCGGCGAGCCGCCGCCGCCCTCGGCCTCCAAGCTGCTGCACTAGCCGCGCCGTCGTGACCGACCTGCCGGCCTACCGCGCGCCGCGCTGGCTGCCCGGCGGGCATCTCCAGACCGTCTGGCCGGCGCTGATCGCACGCCGCGCGCGGGTACCGATGCGGCGCGAGCGCTGGGACACGCCCGATGGCGACTTCATCGACGTCGACAGGGTCGATGCGCCGCCCGGGCGGCCCGCGCCACTGATCGTGATGTTCCACGGCCTCGAGGGCGATTCGGCCAGCCCCTACGCGAGCGCGCTGATGGCGGCGGTCGCGGCCCGCGGCTGGCGCGGCGCCGTGCCCCATTTCCGGGGCTGCAGCGGCGAGCTGAACCGCGCGCCGCGCGCCTACCACTCCGGCGACTCCAACGAGATCGACTGGATCCTGCGCCGTTTCGCCGCCGAGCCGGCGTCGGCGGGCCAGCCGCTGTTTGCCGCCGGCGTGTCGCTGGGCGGCAACGCGCTGCTCAAGTGGCTGGGCGAGCGCGGCGAGGCGGCAGGCTTCGTGCGTGCCGCCGCCGCGGTGTGCCCGCCGCAGGACCTGCACGCTGGCGCGGTCGCGCTCTCGCGCGGCATCAGCCTGGGCTACGCGCGTCACTTCCTGGTCTCGCTCAAGCGCAAGAGCCTGGGCAAGCTCGCCCAGCACCCGGGTCTGTTCGACCGCGAGAAGATGCTCGCGGCGCGCGACTTCTTCGACTTCGACGAAGTGGTCACCGCGCCGATGCACGGATTTGCAGGCTGCATGGATTACTGGCGGCGGTCCTCGTGCCGCCAGTTCCTGGGCGGCGTGCGGGTGCCCACTCGGGTGCTCAACGCGCTCAACGACCCCTTCCTGCCGCCGCAGGCGCTCGCCCGCTCCGACGAGGCGGCCTCCTGCGTGCGCCTGCACTACAGCCGCCAGGGCGGGCACGTGGGCTTTCACGCCGGTGGCCGGGGCGGCGCGGGCCGCTGGCTGGCCGACTATCTGCTGGAAAGTTTCGATGCCCATCGATGAGCAGGTCGAGCGCGCGATGCAGCGCTGGCCGCAGGTGCCCGCGGTCCACGGCTGGCTGCGCCTGGAGCGCCGCGGCCGCTGGCTGCTCGTCGACCGCGGCCGCCCGGGTTTCGACGAGGCGCGCGACGGCGCTGGCAGCGAGATCACCAGCCCGCCCATCCTCGACTTCATCGGCCGCAACTACGGCGCCGACGACACCGGGCGCTGGTACTGGCAGAACGGGCCACAGCGGGTCTATGTCGACATCGACCTCGCGCCGCTGGTGCTGCGGGTGGTCGGCGAGGGGCTGGCCGCGAGGCTGGTCACGCACACCGGCTATCCGCTCGACACGCCCGGCACCGGCTGGATCGACGCGTACGGCAACGTCTTTCTCGAGACCGCGATGGGGCCGGGGGTACTGCACGACCTCGACCTCGGCGGGCTGGAGATCGACGAGGGCGAAGCGGCGAATGGTTGCGTGCGCAACGATCCACCAGGAGCCATGGCCGGTATGCGACTGCGGGTGGGCGCGACATGGATCGCGCTCGCGCCGCTTGCGGGCGACGCCGATGTCAGCCTGGGCTTCGTGCGGCGGCCGAGGGCCTGAATCGCGGGGCAGAGTGCGGGAACGCCTCTCGCGCGCACCAACGCCACAGGCTCAGCCTACAGCTGATGCGCAGAGCGCATCAGCTGTGGTGCTTTTCTTCGTTGCGCCAGATACCGCCGCAGACGCACCATCGCGCATCTCCATCCCCGCCGCAGCTCCCCGGGCGCATCATGAAATCGCCGTACGTCATTCCGATCATTCTGCTGCTCGCTGCCCCGCTCCACGCCCAGACCGTCGACCGCCAGGCACGGGCGTGGGCGGCAAGCTGCGCCGCCTGCCATGGCACTACCGGACAAAGCCAGAGCGGCATACCGCCGATCGGCCGCGATGCCGACACCATCCACCGTGCGCTGCTCGAGTTCAAGAACGACCAACGTCCCGCTGCCACCGTCATGCACCAGCACGCCAAGGGCTACACCGACGATGAATTGCGGCGTATCGCTGCGGTCTTCGCCACCCGGTAAGGAGCACGCGATGACCCTGGACCGACGCCGAGTCCTGCTCGCTGGCCTGGCCGGCTCGACAACGGCACTCGCTGGTTGCGCCGGCGTGGGCAAGGAAAAGCCTATCGCGCGCGTCGTTGTGATCGGCGGCGGCTTCGGCGGCGCGACCGCCGCGAAGTACATCCGGATGTGGGAGCCTCGCATCGAGGTCACCCTGGTCGAGCGCAATCCGACCTTTGTCAGTTGCCCGATCAGCAACCTGGTCGTCGCCGGATTCCGCCCGATCAGCGAGATCACGATCCCCTACGACGGTCTGAGCAAGTACGGGATCAGGCTCGTGCGCGACGAGGCAAGTGCCATCGACCTCGAACGGCGGCAGGTCCGGCTGGCCCGCGGCGAGTCACTCCCCTACGACCGCCTGGTGGTAGCGCCCGGCATCGACTTCCAGTTCGACCGGATCGGCGGCCTCGCCCAGGCGGCAGCCTCCGGGGAGGTGCTGCACGCCTGGAAGGCGGGCGCCCAGACTACCGAGTTGCGCGCGCGGCTTCAGGCGCTGCCCGATGGGGGCGTGTTCGCGATAACCATCCCGAGGGCGCCGTACAGATGCCCGCCGGGACCGTACGAACGGGCCAGTGTGGTCGCGGCCTACTTCCGCAAGTTCAAGCCGCGCAGCAAGGTGCTGGTGCTCGACGCCAACCCCGACCTGGTCTCGAAGAAGGCACTGTTCCTGAAGGCCTGGGAAGAGTTGTACAAGGGCATCATCGAGTATCGCCCTAATGCCGAACTCGTCGAGTTCGACGTGAAGCGCAACGTCGCGAAGCTTCAGGTGGACGACGTCAAGGCCGACCTCTTCAACATCATCCCCCCGCAGCAGGCCGGTCGCATCGCCCAGCCGCTGATCAGCGTCGACAACCAGTGGGTCGGCGTCGAGTTCCAGACCTGGGAGTCGAGCCGGGCGCCGGGCGTGCACGTGATCGGCGACGCGATCGCGGCAGCACCCGGCATGCCCAAGAGCGGCTTCCAGGCGAACAACCACGCCAAGGTGGTGGCAGACGCCATCGTCGCGCGGATTACCGGCCAGCCCGTCAACGAGGCGCCGATCATCGCCAACACGTGCTACAGCTTCGTCAGCGACAAGGACGTCGTTCACGTGGCGAGCGTCCACAAGTGGAGCGCCCAACAGAAGACCCTGGTGCCCGTCCAGGGAGCCGGTGGCCTGAGCAGCGTGCGCAACGAGCTCGAGGGCATCTACGCGCTCAGCTGGGCGCGCAACATCTGGGCTGATGCGCTGAGCTGACGGCTGCGCGAGCGGCACCAGCGCCGCGGAGTCTGCGCCTTGCCGCAGCGGGGTCCGAGCCCGACGGTGCGCGCGGCCCACCAGCTGCCGGAACCGGGCCTCCGCGCGGCGGGCAGCGCCTGCCCTATCATCGACAGCCATGACACCCGCCCGCCCGCTGCTGCTCAATGCCTTCGCGATGAACTGCGTGGGCCACATCAACCACGGCCTCTGGACGCACCCGCGCGACCGCTCGGCCGACTACAACGACATCGCCCACTGGAGCGGCATCGTGCGCACGCTCGAGCGTGGGTTCTTCGACGGGCTGTTCCTCGCCGACATCGTCGGCGCCTACGACGTCTACCAGAACTCGCTCGACGTCACGCTGCGCGAGTCCATCCAGCTGCCGCTCTCCGACCCCATCCCCCTGGTGGGCGCGCTGCTGCCGGCCACGACGCACCTGGGCTTCGGCATCACGGTCAACCTCACCTACGAGCACCCCTATCTGCTCGCCCGGCGCTTTGCCACGCTCGACCACCTGAGCCGCGGCCGCGTGGGCTGGAACATCGTCACCGGCTACCTCGACAGCGCCGCCCGCGCGATGGGTCTGCCCGCGCAGCCCGAGCACGACAGCCGCTACGATCAGGCCGACGAATTCATGGACGTGGCCTACCGCCTCTGGGAAGCCAGCTGGGACGCCGACGCCGTGGTGCGCGACCGCGCGGCGCGCGTCTACACACGGCCCGACGGCGTGCGCCCGGTGCGCCACCGCGGCGCGAACTACAAGGTCGAGGGCGTGGCGCTGTGGGAGCCGTCGCCGCAGCGCACGCCGCTGCTCTACCAGGCGGGTTCATCGGGCCGCGGCCAGCGTTTCGCGGCGCGGCATGCCGAGTGCGTGTTCATCTCCGGCCAGTCGCGCGACGGCGCGCGCGCGCTGGTGCGCGGGCTGCGCGAGCAGGCGGTGCGCGAGGGCCGCCGCCCCGAGGACATCAAGGTGTTCATGGGCGCAAGCGTGGTGGTGGCGCCCACCGAGGCCCAGGCTGCCGAGAAGCTGCGCGAGTACGTGCACCACGCGAGCCCGGAGGCCGGGCTCGCCCACTTCGCCTCGGGCACCGGCATCGACTTTTCGCGCTACGGGCTCGACGAGCCGGTGGCGCCGCCGGGCAGCGGCCGCGCCGGTCAGGGCGACGCGATGCAGTCGGCGGTCAAGCTCGTGACCGGCGGGCCGAAGCCGCGCACCCGGCGCGAGCTGCTCGCCGAGATGGCCCTGGGCGGGCGCTACGCGCTGATCTGCGGGTCGCCTTCCCAGGTGGCCGAGGCCATGATCGACTGGGCGCAGGACACCGGCATCGACGGCTTCAATCTGGCGCGCACGGTGGTGCCCGAGTGCTACGACGACTTCGTCGACCTCGTCGTACCCGAACTGCAGCAGCGCGGCGCCTGCAAGACCGCCTATGCGCAGGGCACGCTGCGCGAGAAGCTCTTCGGCGAGGGGCCGCTGCTGCCGGCGCGCCACCCCGGCGCGGCCGTGCGGCCCGGGCGCGGCTGAACGCTGCGCGACCCGAGGCAGCCCCCAGCCCTCCCGACCCCCATCACCCCCCAGGAGTCACCGATGAACGCCGACGAACTGCGCGCCCTGCAGGCGCCCCTCAAGGACCAGTACCGCCAGCAGCCGCAGGCCGCCTTCATCACCCTGAACGCCGAGGGCCGCCTGGGCGAAGGCGTGACCTGCAGCGTGCAGACCGGCCAGGCGCTGGTGAAGGCAGGACTGCATCCCGCCTCGGGCGGCGACGGGCTGTCGGCCTGCTCGGGCGACATGCTGCTGCAGGCGCTGGTGGCTTGCGCTGGGGTCACGCTCAAGGCGGTAGCCACCGCGCTGGGCATCACGTTGCGCGACGCCACGCTGCGCGCCGAGGGCGATCTCGATTTCCGCGGCACGCTGGGCGTCGCGAAGGATGCGCCGGTGGGCTTCAGCGCGGTGCGGCTGGCCATCTCGCTCGACACCGATGCCAGCACCGAGCAGGTGCAGACCCTGCTGCGGCTCACCGAGCGCTACTGCGTGATCTACCAGACGCTGGCGCGGCCGCCGGCGCTCGAGGTGACGGCGCAGACGGCGGGCGAGGCGGGCTGAACGCGCCGCGAGGCGGCCGATCGAGATCGCCCTCGGCGCGAGGCGATCGGGTTCGAGCGCAACCAGACATAGCACATAAGTGCTATATTTCTTGTGCCGATCAGGAGCCGCAGCATGTCCACGACGACCATCCGCATCGATGAGGAACTGAAGTCCCGCATCGCAGTTGCCGCTCAACGAGCAGGCAAGACGGCACACGCGTTCATCGTCGACGCGATTGCGCAAAAGGTCGAGCAGGCCGAGCTCGATGAGGCGTTCGATCGGATCGCCGATGAACGGTGGGCCGCGCTGCTGGCACACGGAAAGTCCGTCGCCTGGCCCGACGCCAGGGCATGGCTCGATGCTCGTGCACGCGGCGAACGGCCACGTCGCCCAGCCGCACGCTTGCCAAAGCGCTGAGTCCATGGATGGCCAGGATCGAGTTGGCGCCCGAAGTCCTGGACGACTTCGACCGTATCGTTGATCACCTGGCAACGTTCGAGGTCGACCACATTTCGCAGCGTCTCAGTGAGATCGCCGACGCCGTCCAGGTCCTGGAGCACAGTCCCCTGATCGGGCGTCCGGTCAAGGGCGGCAAGCGCGAACTGGTGATAGGCCGTGGGGCGCGGGGGTACGTCGCGCTCTACCGCTTCGTGACCGCGATCGACACGGTCTTCGTTCTCGCGGTGCGTAGCCAGCGCGAGAGCGGGTACAGGCACTCGACCTGAAGTCACCGACCCGTCTGCGGCCGCCTACCGCGGCTGCTCGCGCTGCTCCTGCGCAAACGCCGCCTCGAACTCGCGCATGCGGGCATCGACCAGCGACCCCGTATAGAAGTCGAGCGTGCCCAGGCGGCGCGCGATGCGCAGCTGTTCCACCGCGGCCCGCCACTGCCCGGCCAGCCCGTACTCCTCGCCGGTGGCCACGTGCGCGAGCGCCGTCTGGCCCAGCATGGCATGCGCCCGCGCGAGCTGGCGCCACAGCCGGGCGTCGGTGCGCGCGGCCGCGATCTGCTCCTTGAGGAACTGCACGGCACCGGGCGCATCGCCGGTGGCGAGCAGCGCCTCGGCCTGCAGGTGGACCAGCGCCCGCGACTGCGGAAAGCGCGCGGCGGCCGCGGCGGCGAGCTGCAACGCGCCGGCCGGGTCGCCGGCGCGCAGGCGCGCCTCGGCAGCCAGGCGCTCGACCATGGGATGGCCATCGGGCAGACGCAGCCGCACCTCGCTGAGCGCGCGGCCGGTGGCGGCGAAGTCGCGCTGCGCGAGCGCCGCGGTGGCAACGGTGAACCACGCGGCAAGCTCATCGTTCGTCGAGCGGTCGCGCAACTGCCGCTCGTGCAGCGCGCGCGCATCGCGCAGGCCATCGACGGTGGTGGCGGCCAGCGCACGCAGGCGCGCGCGCACCAGGCGGAACTCGACGCTGTCCGGGCGCTGCCGGTAACGCTCGTCCTGCACGCGCAGCTGCATGTCGGCGATGCGCTCGGCGGTGAGCGGGTGGCTGCGCATGTAGCCCGGGGCCGAGCTCTCGGACAGGCGCGAGGCCTGCTGCAGCCGGCCGAAGAACGCGACCATGCCCGCGGGCTCGAAGCCGGCCGCCCGCAGCGTCTCGAGGCCGATCCGGTCGGCCTCGCGCTCGGCATCGCGCGAAAAGGCGAGCATCTGCTGCTGCTGCGCACCCCCGGCCATCGCGGCCACGCCGGCCATCGCCTGCGGGTTGGAGCGCGCGGCCAGCGCGCCCAGGATGGTGGCGGCCAGCGTGACCATCGAGGTTTGCCGCTGCTGCGCGAGCATGCGTGCGATGTGTCGCTGCGTGACGTGGCCGATCTCGTGGGCGAGCACCGAGGCGAGCTCGGATTCGGACTGCGCGGCGGTGATCAGGCCGCTGTGCACGCCGATGAAGCCGCCGGGCAGCGCGAAGGCGTTCATCGAGGGATCGCGCACCAGAAAGAACTCGAACGAGAAACCGGCCACCGATGGCGCTTGCGCGAGCCGCGCGCCCAGGGCGTTGAGGTACTCGCCCGCCTCGACGTCGTCGCCGACGGCAGGGTCGCGGCGCAAGTCGCGCATGATCGCCTCGCCGAGGCGGCGCTCGGCTGCCGGGGAGAGCTCCTCGCCGCCAGCATCGCCCAGCCTGGGCAGGTTGTCGGTCTGCGAGGCGACGCCCATCGGCGCGCCCGCCAGCGCGAGCGCCACCAGCGCGGCCACGGCGCGGGCGAAAAGACGGGGGGAGTGCTGGCCGGACAAGGCGTCGAGGGGGTGCTTGCCCGTCTATCATAGACCCAACCGTTCCAACGCCCGGCCGCGCGACAGCGCGCGGTGTGCCCATCTGCCAATGACCTCTCCGCTCTCGCACTTCGACGCCGCCGGCCAGGCCCACATGGTCGACGTCGGCGACAAGGCCGTCACCCGCCGGGTGGCGCTCGCCGAAGGCCGCATCCGCATGCTGCCGGCCACCTTCGCGCTGGTGCGCGACGGCGGCGCCCGCAAGGGCGACGTGCTCGGCGTGGCGCGCATCGCCGCGATCCAGGGCGCCAAGCGCACCGCCGACCTGATCCCGCTGTGCCACCCGATCGCGCTCACGCGGGTGACGATCGACTTCGAGCTCGACGAGGCGGGCAGCCAGGTGATCGCACGCGCGCGCGTCGAGTGCAGCGGCCAGACCGGCGTCGAGATGGAGGCCCTCACCGCCGTGCAGGTGGGCCTGCTCACCATCTACGACATGTGCAAGGCCGCCGACCGGGGCATGACCATCACCGACGTGCGCCTGCTCGAGAAGCACGGCGGCAAGTCGGGGGATTGGGTGGCGCCGGGCTGAGCGCGGGCGCGGCGCGCGGGGCTGCAGCGGCGTACCGTCAGAGGTACTCGAGGCCCGTCGAACTCAGCCCGACGAGGCCGACCCCCGCGCGGTTCGGTTCCAGGGCGATGGCCGCGCCCAGCAGGCCGGCCTGCGTGAAGAGCCCGAGGTCGAGCAGGGCCGCCACGCCGGACACCAGGTCGGGCGCGGGCGTGGTGCCCAGCACGTTGCCCAGGAGGTGGCGGGCAACGACGGCGTTCCCCGAACCGCCGGCGATCGTCGCGAGCAGGCCGCTCGAGACGACGAGGTCGCAAAGACCGGCGAGGCTGACGCCGGAGTCGAGCAGGCCGAGCACAGCCGTCACCGTCCCGGGCACGGCCACGGCCGGCCGCCCCGCGACCGCGCCGATGAACAGCGCCGCCGAACCTGCGTTGCCATCGAGATCGAAGGCGAGCTTGCGGTCGGCGAACACGATGCGCTCGATGCCGTCGAGGGTGTCGACGCCATCGACCGTCGAGGCCACCTGGAATCCGGTGGCGCTGCGGGCGACGGTGGCCTGGGCTCGGGTCGCCGAGAAGGTCGCGGTGTCGACGCCCGCGCCACCTTGGAGCATGTCGTTGCCTTCCGCGCCGACCAGGGTGTCGTTGCCGTCTTCGCCGGCCAGCAGGTCGTCGCCGACATCGCCCCAGAGCGCGTCGTTGCCGCCCGCGCCGTAGAGGGAGTCGCCGCCCTCCTGGCCTCGCAGGACGTTGGGCCCCGCCGATCCGCGGATGGAGTCGGCAAGCGGGGAGCCCCGCACGTTCTCGATGTTCAGCAGCACGTCGGTGCCGTCGCGGGCGTCCTGGGCGCTCTGGCCGGCGAGGTCGACCACCACACCACGCGTCGCCCCGAACGCGTAGACCAGCTCGTCAACGCCGCCGGCGCCATCGATGGTGTCGTTGCCGCCCCAGTCCTCGAAGGCCTCGACGACATCGGTGCGATCGCTGCCCGTCAGCGTGTCGTTGAAGCGCGAGCCGCGGACCTGATTGATGTTGACCAGCGTGTCGTTGCCACCGCCCCCCGTGGCGATGCCCGTCGCTAGCGTCACCCGGACCGCGGCCGGCGCATCGGCGTAGCCCACCCGGTTGAAGCCGGCTGCCGAAAGGGCTCCACCGTCGATGAAGTCGTCGCCCGGACCGGGCGTGAAGAACTCGAACACCGGCTCGCCGGATCCGAAGAAGGTGTCGGCGAACGGGGTGCCGGTGACGAAGGTGATGTTGCGAACGACATCGGTCGAACCATGGCCGTCGACGACGCGGCCGGCCTGAAGGTTGACGACGACCCCGGCGGGCGAACTCGCGTAGTTCAGGATGTTGCCGTCGGTGTAGCGGACGCGGTCGGTGATCGCGCCGCCATCGAGCGTGTCGTTGCCCGGGCCGCCGACGAGTTCGTCGCGTCCCGGACCGCCATCGAGACTGTCGTTGCCCGCGCCGCCGACCAGCAGATCGTCGCCGCCTTCGCCACGCAGCGTGTCGTTGCCGAACCCCCCGGCGTCGAAACGGTCGGCCTGTGCCGATCCGGTGAAATCATCGTCGTTCCATGCGACGCCAGCGATGAAGAGCCAGGTGGGCAGCGCGACCCCGAAGAAGCTCACCCGCATGAGCTCGTAGACTTGCGCCCCGGCGCCGCTGGCCGCGTTGCCCGCCGCAGCTCCAGCGACGATCGAGACCGTCTGCATGCCGGCCCCCCAGCTGATCGCGCTCAGGAGCTCGACCGAAGTGCCCACGGGAGGGTTGAACGAGGCGCTCTTCCTCACTTCCGCGACGGCGTAGTCGGTGGCGTAGCGCAGGCTCGCGTAGCCCGACGACGCCGACGCGCTGTACCGGGGGTTGGGCTCCAGCGGCGTGGTCGTGATCCCCAGGAACACGGAGTCGGCGCTGCTGCCGACGACGGTCAGCGTCGGCGGCGGCGAGTTGTCGGCGTAGACGTAGTAGTCGGGTTCGGGGAAATCGGGGCGATCGGTGATGCCGAAGCTCGCCCCGGCCAGGGCGACGACCTGCCGCGGTGGCACGGCCGTCGAGACCAGCGCCTGCGCGGTCGTCGGAACGTCGGCCCCGTCTTCGGCCTGCAGCACACCCTGGGTCTGGTCGCCCGGGGAATCCTGATAGGCGACCCTCACGACGGCCCCGCTCGGAATGGGGTTCGCGAGGCGCAGGAACACCTGATCGCGAACGAGGATCTCGGCGATGGCCGCCTGCGCCCCGTTCACCGTCACCGAGAAGCGGCCGGCATCGGGCTGCCCGGACAGGGCCGACCGCGGAATGCCGTCAGTGGCGAGAAAGAGCGCGAGCACCGAGCTCGAATGGAACACTCGTTCGATGACCAGATCGTTCACGGACGCTCGCCCTTTGCGAAAAGGCCGGATTGTCGGCTCGGCGCCCTTCCCGAGACGGCAAATCCGGACGGCCGCGCGGGGTCTCCCCGCAGCGCTTCACGCGCTGCGGCCCGACGCGCCTCACGCCATCGCGCGCGGCGCAATCACCGGCGATCGATCAGCCCCACCCTCCGCCCAGGGCCTTGTAGAGCCCGACCAGGCTTTGCGCGAGCTGGCCGCGGACCACGGTCAGCGACTGGCGCGCCGCATAGAGCGAGCGATGCGCATCGAGGACCTCGAGATAGCTGGCCGCGCCATTGCGATGACGGGTCTCGGCGAGCTCGGCCCGGCTGGCCTCGGCCTGCACCAGCGCCTGCTGCGCCTGCTCCTGCTCGACCAGCGTGCTGCGGGCGACCAGGGAGTCGGCCACCTCGCGAAACGCCTGCTGGATGGCGCGCTCGTACTGCGCGATCGCCTGCTCGCGGCTCAGGTTGGCCGACTGCAGGGCGGCCTGGTTGCGACCGGCATCGAACAGCGGCGCGACCAGTTGCCCGGCGATGCCGGCGGCGAAGGTGCCGCCGCTGAACAGGCTGGTCAGGCTGCGGGTGGCACTGCCGGCGCTGCCGGTGAGCGTGATGCGCGGCAGGAACGCGGCGCGCGCGGCTTCGATGCCCGCTTCGGTGGCAGCGATCTGGCGCTCGGCCGCGCGAAGGTCGGGGCGACGCACCAGCAGATCGGAGGGCAGACCGGCATCGAGCGCCGGGAACACCACCAGCTCGCCCAGCGGCGAAGCGCGCACGCCGGTCGAGGCATAGGGCACCCCGAGCAGCAGCGACAGCGCGTTCTCGTCCTGGGCGCGCTGGCGCTGCAGCTGGGCGAGGCTCGCCCGGGCGGCCTCCCGCAGCGACTGAGCCGCGCGCACATCGAGCAGCGACCCCGCGCCCAGGCGCTGACGGGTCTCGGCCAGCCTCAGGCTTTCCTCGCGCGAGCGCAGCGTCAGGCCGGCCAGCTCGAGCAGCGCCTCGTCGGCCCGCAGGTTGAGCCAGGCCTGCGCGACCGCGGCGACCAGGCTGATGCGGGCGGCCAGGCGCTGCGCCTCGGTGGCCTCGAACTGCGCGGCCGCCGCCGCGCTCAGTCCGCGCAGACGCCCGAACAGGTCGAGCTCCCAGGCGCTCATCTGCAGGCCGCCGAGGTACAGGCTGTTGAAGCCGCCGGCGCCGTTCGGATTGCGCGAACCCGACAGACCCACCCCGACGGTGGGCAGGAGGTCGGCCTCGCGCAACTGCATCTGCGCCCGGGCCTGCTCGATGGCGAGCGCGGCCAGCCGCAGGTCGCGATTGTGGGTGAGCGCGGCATCGATCAGCCGGTGCAGGTCATCGTCGCGAAAGAAGGCGCGCCATGCGATCGAGTCGGCGGGCTGCCCGGCGGACGTCGCCGCCGCGACTGTCGGAAAGCTCGCCGGCAGATCGGGCGCGGCCTGCCTCTAGGCGCGCGGCGGGGGCAGCCCGGCGCACGCCGACACCATCGGAAGACCGAGCGCGGCCAGCAGGTGACGACGGTTCATGCCCCACCCTCCCGGTCCGACGAGGATGGCGACGAGGGCGACGGCGTTGCGCGCCGCCCGCCGAACAGCCGGCGCACGACGACGAAGAACACCGGCACCAGGAAGATGGCGAGCACGGTGGCGCTGATCATGCCGCCGAGCACCCCGGTGCCGATCGAACGCTGGCTGGCCGAGCCCGCGCCGGTGGCGAGCACCAGCGGCATCACGCCGAGGATGAAGGCAAGCGAGGTCATCAGGATGGGCCGCAGGCGCAGGTGGGCCGCCTCGAGCACCGCGTCGACCGCGCTGCGCCCCCGGCTCTGCAGGTCGCGGGCGAACTCGATGATCAGCACCGCGTTCTTGGCCGACAGCCCGATGATGGTGATGAGGCCGACCTTGAAGAAGACGTCGTTCTCCAGCCCGCGCATCGAGGCGGCGGCCACCACGCCGAAGACCCCGAGCGGCACCACCAGGATCACCGCCAGCGGAATCGTCCAGCTCTCGTACAGCGCGGCCAGGCACAGGAACACCGACAGCAGCGCGAAGGCGAACAGCAGCGTGGCGGTGGCCCCCGAGAGTTTCTCCTCGCGCGCAAGACCCGTCCACTCGTAGCCCAGCCCGGGCGGCAGGCCCGCGGCGATGCGCTCCATCTCGGCGATGGCCGCGCCCGAGCTCACCCCGGGCGCGGGCTCGCCGGCGATGCGCATCGCCGGATAGCCGTTGTAACGAATGGCCTGCATCGCGCCGCTCGCCCACTGCGCCGAAGCGAAGGCCGACAGCGGCACCGGCTGACCCTGCGCGTTGGGCACCGGGATCTTGAGCAGCGCATCGGGCTGCATGCGCGCCGGCGCATCGGCCTGCACCACCACCCGCTGCACGCGGCCCTGGTTGGGGAAGTCGTTGACGTAGGAAGAACCGAGGGCGCTCGACAACGTGGCGTTGATCGCCGCGAAGCTCACCCCCAGCGCCGCCGCCCGGTCGCGATCGATGCGCAGCGCGAGCTGTGCCGCGTCCTCCAGACCGTCGGGGCGCACGGCCGCGAGCAGCGGGCTCTTGCCGGCCTCGGCGAGGATCTGGTTGCGCGCCGCGAGCAGCGCCTCGCGGCCCACGCCGCCGCGGTCCTGCAGCCGGA
>Ga0315904_10008617_pt1 | contig 13458 bp, 6 predicted proteins | sample LakEriMetagenome_6_FD_203529 | JGI IMG/M metagenome (GOLD analysis project Ga0315904, IMG submission 203529) | Freshwater fungal communities from buoy surface, Lake Erie, Ohio, United States - Buoy 12 MA120 | ecosystem: Environmental > Aquatic > Freshwater > Lake | place: USA: Lake Erie, Ohio... | reverse complement strand
CCACGAGCAGGCAGAAACTGAGCACGGCAAACACCTTCACGGTCATGACCGCCTGCAGCATGTTGTAAATCTTCCCGCCAACAAAAATCGGGAGGGAGATTCCCAGCAGAAAACAGAAGGCGACCAGCGTGACGAACCCCTTGTCTTCCGCCATGGGGGGATGTCCCAGCCACAACGCCGAGAAGATGGCCGCTCCATGGGTCGACAACCCGGGGATCAGCGCGGCGAAGTTGAGCAGCAGGATCACCCCCACCCAGAACATCGGACCGGGACGAGTCCTCATGAACCCGGTGAAGACGGGCTCACCGCAGTACAGGGCATACCGTCCACATTCGATGTTGTAGAAGACCTGGGCGATGATCGCGATCGTGGCAATCCACATCAATCCACCCCCATAACGGGCGGTGATGTCGGGGCCGAACAACCATTCCCCACCTCCGATCTGGATCCCCATCATCACCAGGCCAGGGCCGATGAACCGATACCACTGCCGCCACGAGAGAGGCTTGGGTTCGGGCAAATCGGCAACCGACCAGGCCGGCAGGCAGGTCTCGGGAAGCTCAGGTTGGCAGGGCGGAACAGCGGCGTCTTTCATGGGGTCCCTCGAGCGTTGCCGCATCCTAGCGACTTGACGACCGGGTGACGACCAACCACGACCGTCACCGGGGCCGGCGGCGAACTGGGCGCTCCGTTTGCCTCCCGATTCGCTCTCTTCCCAAAGGTGACCGGCAGGCGATGGACCTTGCCGAAGTTCCCACTCCGGATCAGCCCGGCCCCCCCCGCCGGTTCCGGAATCACTCGTCCGGAAACAGGCAGCGCAGTTCCCGCGAGTACCACGGATAGGACGGCAGTGTCCCGTACGGAGCACCATTCTGGGGACTGAGGAAGTATTCGGGAATCGGCTGCAACTGTTCGTCCCGAACCCCGGACCAGAATCCCTGTTCATCCAATTGCAGCAATTCCACATCGAGGAAGAACTGGATCCGGTTGACGATGTAGCCGAGGTGGTTGTCGGCCACTCCACTGACGGCCACCCGGAACGCATCCTGGGCTTCCAGGAAGTCGCGGGCCGCCACCCCCGGAAAGCCCAGGGCCAACTCGAGTTGTGTACTGCTGACCCGTTCATTCGCCAGGGCGGCACTCGCAATTCCAATCTGGTACTGCTCGCGGGCGAGCGCCAGGTTTCGCAGGTCGTCGCGGACCGAGAGCTTGATCGAATCCTCCTGCTGCATGACCGCCCGCCGGGCGGACTGGAAGTTGATGAGCGCGATGCGGTAGGCGTTCCGCTGCTGCTGGCGGTTGAGTGGCAGATCGAGCGACAGCCGAACCTCGGTGCGGGCATTGTCCAGGCGGAGGCTCGAAGGCTCAAGCACATTCGTGCTCAACACCTCGGTCGCCTGCAGGTTCAATACCGAACGCAGGTCATCGGCCGCCAGTTTCGCCAGCCGTCGGGCGTCAGCCAGTTCTCCGCGGCGATTCATCAGGTCGAGCCGCAAGACCAGGCCCGTCAGCATCGCGTCATCCATCTCGATTTCGACGGGGGTCAGCCTGGTCGATTCATCGGCCAGAAGTTTCTCGGCCGGCCCCAACACCTGATCGACAAGTTCCACCAACCGCGCCTGCCGCGCCTCACTGGTTTCCCCCATCGCTCTGGCCCCCTCCAGATCGTCAACCCGATCCAGCAGGGTTTCCCCATCCGAAAGCAGTTGCGCCGTTGCCTGTTCCAATTCGGGAATGCGTTCAACACTGGCCGCATCAAGTACCTGTGCCAGTTCCTGCTGCAGCCCGGTCCATTTCTCTTCGAAAGACTCCCAGTCTCGCTGCCGGTCTTTCCAGGCGGGTGTCTCTCCCACCTTCGCCTCGGCCAGGGCAAGGTGCTGACGGATCTGCCGTCCGAGGGCTCCCAGCAATTCGAGCCGGCGCTGCACCAGGCGGATCGCGGCCGGCTCGGGCGAGGATTCAATCTCCGTCAAACTGCGCCGCTGCGATTCCACGGCGAGGTGGGCATCGGCCAGGGCCAGCTGAGAGCCAAGTTCCTCCAGCTCAGCAAAAACCACGTCACCCGGAGAGCCCGCGCGGGTTTTTTGCCACTGCGCAATCCGCTGCTGCAGGACCACGGCGGCATTGATCAGCAGCGAGGTCTGGGGGGAGTCATCCGACCGTTCTTCGAGCAGGCGGGCACGGGTCCGGCGGACCGCCTCGGCGGCGACCGCCGTCTCATCCCGGGCGGTGACATCTTCCAGCTCGTCCAGGTCAATTCGCAGCGGCAACTCGGGAGGCAACCCCATGTCGATCTTCAGCCGGTCGAGAGCACGTTCGAGATTGACCCCGGCTGTGATCAGCCGGCTGCGCCCCGCCAGCATGTTCTGTTCGATCTGTTCCGCCTGGATGCGTGACCGCAGCCCGGCTTCGAGCTCGACGAGGGCCTGCTGGTGAGCCCCCGAAAGCGAGAAGTAGTTCTGCGATTCAATGGCGATCTGACGGTACAGACGCAGGATGGCGTAGTACGAGCTGGCCAGGTTGACGAAGTAGGTCTTGCGATACCGCAGGTAACTGCGGGCCGCGTAGATGAGATTCCGCTCCGCGCGGGTCAACGGCTCGAAACGGATGTCACGCTGCAGGAATGGCTGGCTGAGATCAAACAGCAGTTGCGAGCTGATGTCTGAGGCAAACCCGCCCGCACCGTCATACGCCAGGATGACGTTGTTGGCGAGACGCCCCACAAAGGTCCCCCCGGTCACGAGCAGCTTGTCGACTTCGGCATTTGCGGTGGTGTGCAATTCGGAGACATAATCACCATCCACATTGACACGCCGGTACAACACATCTCCCCCGTTTCCGAAGGGGGTGAATTTCAGCAAGTAGTAGAACTGTTCCAGCGAGACGGCCAGGGCCGCCTTGTACAGGGTTTCTTTCTGAGTCTGGAATTCCCGGCTGTTGAGCAGCCCCAACTCGACAATGTTTTCGAGTGTGAGCCCCTTCCCCTGCGGCTGCAGGGTGTTTCCGGGAGGTCCGTCAAAACTCGTCGCATAGGTGTCTGCCAATTGCCGGAATTCCAGCATGCGGATCTGGACCGATTCAGGCAGCGCAGTCCACGTCCCGGGCTCCACCCGGTTGAGCGGGGACTCGGGTTGAGTATTCGGCCCACGCTGCGATTGCAGTTGTTCCACGGGCGGCGACAGCTCGTCGCCCTGCAAGGCACCTGCCAGAACCACCGGAGACTGCGACGGGACTTCATCACCGGCGTGCGCTCCGACAGTTGCCGGTCTGGCACCCATGGGGTTTGAAGAACGTCCCGGAGAACGAATCGAAGCCTTACCGGCAGGGGGACTCCGCAAGGTCCCCAATGAATCATCCGGCTCGGGAGGTGGAGGCAGCCCTGCGGGTTCCTGCTCAGGGGCCCCGGGACTCGCCATCGGCCGCAATTGGTCGCTGGCCCCCGTCGCATCCGAATCCAGGGGCGGAATGCTGTAGCCATACAGCCGGGGCTGGGGATCGGGCAGTGACTCGCAATCCGGATCTTCCGGGTCGTAGAGCCGGGAACGAGGATCCGGTGCCAGGTCATATCCCGTTTCCGTCTGCCAGGGGGTTGCCGCAAGTCGATCCTGCAACAGCCCATAGGAGTCCCGATCGGCCCGTTCCCGCCAGGTACGCCGACTGCAGCCCACTGCCCCACAGAGGAGCAGCAGGAGAATCCACCGCAGGGCGCATTCACTTCGGAAGGAGAGCACAGTCAGCAGCCGGTCCAGTCAATGATGTACGGGCGCGCGGATTCCAGAATCCGCCACCCAATGGTGCGTGTTTATGTATCGGATTCACCACGTGCGTCGATGAGGCAAACTTTGCCGGTCAAACCAATTCTTGGGGTTCCAGGCATCGGGCTTCAGTGGTTTCACCGTTTTCGCTACGATTCGCGCGACCCGGTTCACCTCTCTGCCGTGCGCCTTTGGCGCCTCCTGCAATGAACAACATCATCACGCTGATTCTTGGCGGCGGCAAAGGGACCCGCCTGTTTCCCCTCACAAAGTTGCGGTCAAAACCCGCCGTTCCCCTGGCGGGGAAGTACCGACTGATCGACATTCCGATCTCGAACTGCCTGAACAGTGGACTCAACCGGATCTACGTTCTGACCCAGTTCAACTCGGTCAGCCTGAACCGCCACATCAACCAGGCCTACAAGTTCGATTTGTTTGGAGGGGGCTTTGTCGAGGTCCTGGCGGCCCAGCAGACCATCAATCGCAGCGACTGGTACCAAGGAACGGCCGACGCTGTTCGCCAGAACATCAAGCGCATTGAAGCTCCGGGGATCGATTACGTTCTGATCCTCTCGGGCGACCAGCTCTATCGGATGAATTTCCGGGAGATGATCCGGACACACCAGCAGTCGAAGGCGGAGGTGACCATTGCCGCCCTGCCGGTGGATCGGAAGCAGGCTTCGGCTTTTGGCATCATGAAGGCCGACGACAGTGGACGAGTGCAGGGCTTTGTCGAAAAGCCCCGCACCACGGCAGATCTGCAGTCGGTGCGGACCGAACCGGCCTGGATTGACGCCCATGGCATCGAAAGCCGTGGCCGTGACTGCCTGGCCAGCATGGGGATCTATCTCTTCAACCGGGACACCCTGGTGGAGACGCTGACCCAGAATGAGTACCAGGACTTTGGCAAAGAGGTCTTCCCGGCCGCGCTGCGGTCGCGTCATGTGCAATTGCACCTGTTCGATGGCTACTGGGAAGACATCGGAACAATCCGGGCGTTTTACGACGCCAATCTGCAACTGGCTTCGGCGAATCCGCCGTTCCAGCTGATTTCGCCCAGTGCACCGATCTACAGCCGATTGCGGTTTTTGCCCCCGTCTCAGTACAGCAAGGTTTCGATCTCCAACAGCATTGTTGCGGACGGCTGCCGGATTGGAGAAGGGACGATCATTGAAAACAGTGTCATTGGCGTCCGGTGTCAGATCGGGAAGAACGTGGTCATCCGGAATTCGATCCTGATGGGGGCTGATGATTTCCAGACAAAAGAGGAAATTCACGCCGACCACACCGCCGACCGACCGACCATCGGGATCGGCGATGGTTCGATCATCGAGGGAGCGATCGTCGACAAGAACTGCCGGATTGGAGCGGGTACCCGCATCCGCAATCCACAAAACATCCAGGATCACGGGGAAGAAGAAGATGTGATCATCCGCGACGGAATCGTCGTGGTGGCGAAGGAAGCGGTGCTGCCCCCCGGCTGGTTCATGCCCGCCTCTGTCTAAGATCCAGGATCTGCCGGCGAACGTTTTTGGCCGGCCTTCGCATCGATCGGTTGAATACCAGTGAAAATGGCCCATCCCGGAATCAGGATGGGCCTTTTTCTCGTTGGGTATGGTCCTTCTCGACGATTTCGCCAAGATCGAACCAATCCGTGGTGAGAGGGATTGAACGCCCCCTCCCACCCACTGGATAATCTTGGTACCTGTGGCGGAGTAATCACTGCCGCCCCGGGGTTCGACCACACTTGGGTCGAACCCCGTCCACCGAGTGACAGCCAACTCTGATTCCGCATGTTTCCCACCGACTTCTCCCGCCGTTTTTCGACCGGCGTCACCCTCTTCCTGTCCCTGTGGATCGGCTCGGCCTCGGGGCTGTTTGCCCAGGTCAACGAGGCCACTGCTGAAGACAATGAACCTCTGTTTCACGACAGTCATTTTCACCTGTCGAACTACGTGCATGAGGGGATCAGCACCCGCCGGATGCTCGAAGTGATGGGTGACAAGGTCGGACGGGTTGCCTTGTTTGGAATTCCACTGACCCAGAAATGGGACTACTTCCTCAATGGCAAACGTCGCCCCGGGTACTATCTCGAATCCACCTCCGAGATGTACTACTACAGCTTCATCGATGCGATCATCGCCAACCAATACCTGCGGTTGAACGAGGCCGATCGCGAACGGTTTGATCCGTTTATTGTCGGTTTCAATCCCACCGATATGAACGGCAAGGACCACGTCCGCCAGGTCTTGCTGACGTTCCCCGGGGTCTTCGTGGGAATTGGCGAATTCTCCATCCACAAGGAACTCGTTACCTCGAAAATCGCCGGGCATGCCGCGAGCGTCAGGAACCCGGCAGTCAATGAACTGCTCTCATTTGCCGGCGAAGTGGGACTGCTGGTGATCCTGCACTGCGACATCAATGAAATGCGGGGGGTGGGAGACCATCCCGCGCACATCGACGACCTGCGGGACCTCTTTTCCCGCCATCCCGATGTGAACATCATCTATGCCCACACCGGTCTGGGCCGGTTTGTCGGCCCCACCCGGACTCATGTCGAACTGCTGGACGACATCTGCAGCGACCACTCACTCGATCATGTCTACTTTGACATTTCCTGGGATGAGGTCGCGAAGTGGATCGTCAAGGATGAAGAGACCGTGAAGGCCTGGAGCCGTCTGATCAACCGGTATCCGACACGGTTCCTGTTCGGAACCGATTCGGTCGCTCCCAAATCGCAGGAGGCCTATCTGAAGACCTACGAAGACTACCAGCCCCTGTGGAAGCAGTTGACCCCCTCCGCCTCCAGGGCGGTTCGTCTCGCCAACTATGAGCGCCTGGTCAATGCGGCTCGGAAGCGAGTGCGGGCCTGGGAAGCCCGCAACCTCGAAGAGGAAGAAGTCGACGGTCCCATTGTCATTCCCTTCCCCGAGAAGGTCCCCGCCCGGCAGGCCGCACAACTCGAAGCCCGATAGCGATCTCCGCCGATTGGCCCCGCCCCGGCTCGACCCTCGAACACCGCTGCAACACACCGGGTTCCACCGAATCCGGAAGCAGTGACTGTCGGGGCAAGCCGTCTGCCAACGCCATCACCCCAGATCATGAATCGCCTGGACCAGGGAATCGTCTGCGGAATTCTGCCCGCGCAGATAATACACCGAGGTCGCCAGGATCTGCGGACGCCATTCCGGCGAGACCAATCCGAGATCCTCAAAGACCGCTGTCGCGTACTTGTAATGGTGCGCGTCGGACTGCTTCCGCACCACCAGCCTCCGGGCCATGCTGACGAATCCGGAGAGATTGCCTCCCCGTGCTGCATAGGCCTGGGCCTGGGCGGCAGCAGCCGGAGGATCCACCGCGAGTGTTTCAAATACCGAATTCAGTGCTGCCGTGGGGTCCACTGAGATTTCGACGTTTGGGACACTGGTGATCTGCTGGGGCCCCAGACCGGGCTGGGTCTGCCCCATGAAGGTTCCAAACTGCCCCATCCAGCCAAGTCCCTGCAGCAGCAGCAACAGGCGGTTCTGGTGATCGGCCGCCATTTCGTAGGCATATCTCAGTCCATTGAGTGACGTGACGGTGTGAATCCCGTAGATCCCGGGCTGGCGCATCATCAGTTCCCCAGCCGCCAGGTGGGCCGCATCCCAAATCGCCACGGCCCCGACAGTGCCGGACTGCAGCAACTCCAACGATCGCTCGATCGCTCGCGAGATTTCTCCGGTCCGCAGAATTTCGAGTACCTCCAGGGTCGCCGGTCGATGCCCCCCAGACCGGGTCCAGTTTCCGGGCAACCTTGGACCGTGTTCCGCGATTCGGGTCCTGTTCGGAAGGTAAGTCTGGTTCTCAAACCTGTACCCGTTGACCTCCCGATCCTTGAAATCGAGAAGCCCCAGTACCACCGAGCGGAGCACCGGTTCGGCATGTCGCCACCCAATCACCTGCAGGGTTCGCAACGCGTTCGCGACGAAGATCGCCTTGTGGCCAATATTGCGGTAATCGCGAGCTCCATACTTCCAGAGTCCCTCCATGACTTCATGGGCCCCCCGGCTGCGGACGAGCGCGACAATCGCCCGGTCGGCTCGCGGTTCGTCCCAGGTCCGCATGGCGTCGTCAAATTCCTGCCAGGCATGCTCGGGAGCGGGCAACTCACCCTGGACTTTCCGCAGAACAAAGTCTCCCTGACGGACATCTTCGGCCTGTGAGTTCTTGAATTCACGCAAGGCCCAGAACAATGGCAACAGCCGATCTTCCGAACCCACATCCAGGCTCAATTGATGAGCCGCCTGGACGGCAAATACACAATGCAGCTTGAAGCCTGGAGGCTGCGGATTCACATTGCGGATCCCGGCCAGAAAGATCGCCGCCAGCAATTGCCGGGGGGTCGTCCCCGACTTCAGCCGGGCCACGGCCAGTTCCAACGCCTTCTCGGGCGACACCTGTTCGATCGCCCGGACCAGTGGCTCAAGGTCGTCCGAGAAGACGACCGCTTCCGGGATCAACGGTCCCTCGTCAGCCCCCACGGCCCGGCGACCTCCCCAACTCGACTTCAGCGCCACGGCCCCGAGTGCCGTGAGACTGCAGGACGACAAAAACCTCCGACGACACAAGGCAGGGTCCACAGCACCGCTCCCGGAAAAACCCAACGACTGAAGTTCCTGGCCAGATCGTACCCTGTGCGACGGCAACCGACACCATGGTGGTCGATTAGCCGAGACAATCGTGTCAAACCAGGAAAAACAGGAAAAACGGGAATTTCCCGGTGATTCCGCCTGTAAGAATTCCCCTTGCCGGTATTTCTGCGGGCTGATATGTCGCTTCGCTGCAGGGTCTGGCTGGCCCGGTTGTCACCCGCATGCTGGAGTCGCTCATGCACCGCCAGGTTGCCCTCGTCGTACTTGCACTGGGTCTGTGCCAGCTCTTGTCGCTGCGCATTCCGGTGCACGCGCAGCAGCCACTCGAGCCGACTTCCCTCAAAGAAACTGATCCGCCGGGAACCGATCAGCCAGAGACTGATCCGCCGGACAGGGCCCCCCGCGAGCCGGACTGGCCGCAGGCCTACCTGCCCTCCGAACCTGTTCCCGAAACAGCCAGGATCACTCCGCTGTTCCCGGCCCAGTCCCCCGCAGATCCCATCGGCCCCGGGCACACGGTCTCTCTATTCAACGACACCAGCACACTCACACTGGGGGGAAACGTCTCACTGGTGGGTATCGCAGCGACCGAACGGACCTTTGTCCCCTGGAATCCGCTGTTTGTGCTCCCCCCATCGGCGTTCGGCTACAACACCAACACCTTTGAGATGCACGCCCGGCAGACCAACTTCCAGGCGATGTTCACTGGTCCCGAAACGGAGGGTTTCACTCCCGGGGCGGTTCTCAAGATTTACATGTCGGACACCAGCCTGACCTCTGACACCTACGGACTGCTCCCCGTGGTCGCCTTCGCGGATGTCAAAAATGACGACTGGCGTTTTGCCATTGGACTCCAGCCCGACCTGTTCGCCCCGCGCGATCCAGTGGTCATTCCCATCTCACTCATGGGCGGCACGGGCAATTCGGGAACGTTTCGCGGCCAGGTGCGACTGGAACACTTTCTCAAACCGACCGACGACTTCCAGACCACCTTCCAGGTGGCGCTCAGCGATCCCATCTCGACCATCCTGATTGATTCCAATCGTCGGTCGACCGAGTCGAACGGCTGGCCGAATGTGGAAGGACGGGTCGCCCTCGGGTTTGGGGGGCGTGATGAGCAGTTGGGTGGACGGCAGGAACGACCACTCGAAGTCGCAGCGGCCGGGGTGGTGGGACAACTCCGCAACAGCCAACTCATCACCACGATCGATGATATCAATGACGGCACGGTCATTCGCAGCGAGATCGACGTCTGGGGACTCTCGCTCGATGGCAAGTGGAACGTCACCGACCGGTTCGGCTTCATCGGTGAAGGCTACGTCGGACAGGGTCTCGGAAATTATGCCGCGAACATCTTCCAGACGTTCAATTCCCAAACCTACGCCGCAGTGCGGGGATCGGGCGGGCTGCTGGAAGGATTCTACTATTTCAACGAAAAGGTCGTGGTTCACGCCGGCTACGGGATCGACGCCCCGGTTCGCGGCGACCTGGCGGCCGACGGTATCGCCCGCAATGACGCCTGGTTCTCCAGCCTCTTCTGGGACCTCAACCGCACGATTCAACTGGGCTTCCAGGTCGACTACCGCACCACCGACTATGTGGCCCTGCCCGACAACGATGCTGTTGTGTTTTACACCCAGTTTCTCTGGCGATTCTGAATTGGGCTCAAACGCGAGAGTTGGCAACCGAATTGGCTCGCCGTCAGATCCAGCCCCGCCGCAGCAACCACATCTTCACTCCCTGGGTCAGCAGTGCGTATCCCATCAGTGTCACCAGCAGGAATGGCCACCAGGCGGCTGGCAGCGGGATGAATCCCAGGGATGTTCCCAGCGGGGTGAAAGGGAGCACCAACCCGACCCCCGCCACGCAGACCGACATCACCCCCAGGGCCCATGAGGGGTGGCTCTGCAGAAATGGCACACGGTTGGTTCGAATGATATGGATGATCAGGGTCTGGGTCAGCAGGCTTTCGACAAACCAGCCGGTCTGGAAGAGTTGCATGCTCTGCTGCCGCTCTTCTGGTGTCCCGACAGCCGCGCAGCCGAACCCGTACAGCAGCACGAGATAGGTGGAATAGTCGAACAGCGACGAACAGGGCCCGACCGCCAGGATGAAGCGGGTCAACTGCCTCAGGTCCCAGGGACGGGGCTTTTCGATCAGCTCGGGATCCACGTCATCGGTCGGGATCGCGGTCTGACTCACATCGTAAAGCAGGTTGTTGGCCAGAATCTGGATCGGTGCCATGGGAAGAAACGGGACCAGCGCACTGGCCCCCACCACGCTCAGCATGTTGCCAAAATTGCTGCTCGCTCCCATCCGGACATATTTCAGGATGTTGGCGAACACTTTCCGGCCCTCGATCACCCCCGCCGACAGGACCAGCAATGACTTCTCGAGCAGGATCATGTCGGCGGTCGCCTTTGCGACATCGACCGCCGAATCGACGCTGATTCCCAGGTCGGCCGCATGCAGGGCCGGCGCGTCGTTGATGCCATCCCCCAGGAACCCAACCACATGTCCCTGCGCCCGCAGGACCTCGATGATCCGTTGCTTGTGCAAGGGTGACACCCGGGCGAACAGGGTGGTCTCCACGACCCGGCGGGACAGTTCTTCCGCACTGAGGGTGTCCAACTCACTCCCCAGGAGCGTTCCCTGCACGGGTAAACCCACATCCCGACACACCTTCCGGGCCACCAGTTCGTTGTCTCCGGTCACCACCTTGACCACGATCCCTTCGCGACGCAACTCCTGCAACGCGGCACCAGCCGACTCCTTGGGTGGATCGAGGAAGGCGACATAACCCCGCAGAGTCAGCCCGGCCTCATCTCGGGCCGACCAGGCGGTGGACTGCCCCCCCGGCCACACGCGGGCTTCGCTTTCACGAGTGGCGATGGCCAGCACCCGAAATCCGTCGGAGGACAGTCGCTCGTATTCCTGCCGCAGTTCGTCTATGTGCGGCAGGTCCAATTGGGCCACCTGCCCCTTGAGCTCAAAGTGCGTACAGCGGGCGAAAACCGCCTCGGGAGCCCCCTTGCAGATCAGGCGATCGGCCCCCGCAGGCGTCCGCACCACCACCGACATGACCCGCCGCTGAAAATCAAATGGAATCTCATCCACCTTCTGGAATTCGTCGAGACTCCCGGGGGGATGGGCATCGGTGTGGGCCAGGACCGCCTGGTCCAGCACGCTGCGGAGGCCCGTCTGAAAGTGACTGTTGAGATAGGCCAGCCGCAGGATCTCGGGATCCCGACGCAGGGACACATCGCAGTACCGCTCGAGAATGACTCGGTCCTGTGTCAGGGTTCCGGTCTTGTCGGTGCACAGAACATCCATCGCCCCCAGGTTCTGGATGGCGCTGATCCGCTTGACGATCACCTGCTTTCGTGACAGGGTCAGCGCACCGTGCGAGAGGCAGACCGTCACGATCATCGGCAACATCTCGGGAGTCAGTCCCACCGCCACTGCGACCGCAAAAAAGAAGGCATCCCCCCAGCTTCCCTTGGTCCATCCCGTGATGAGAAACACCAGCGGGACGAGAACGACGGCGAATGTCACCATCAACCAGGTGAACCGCGCAATGCCTTCGTCGAAGGCGGTGGAAGGATGCTCCAGCGACAGCGACCTGGCGACACCTCCCAGGAAGGTTTCGGGCCCTGTCGCCAGGACCACCGCAGTGGCCGTGCCGCTGGCCACACTGCTTCCCAGGAAGGCCACATTGTGCAACTCCAAAGGCTGGGTGGTGGTCTCGCCGCAGGTCGCGAATTTCTCCACCGGCAGGCTCTCCCCCGTGAGCGACCCCTGGGCCACAAACAGGTCGCGGGTCGCCAGCAGCCTGACATCCGCCGGAACCAGATCGCCTGCGACGAGCTCCACCACATCGCCGGGCACCAGGTGAGAGACCGGCACCTCCTGCACGCGTCCTTCCCGTCGAACCGAGGCGTGGACTGAGATCAGAGATTTGAGGCGGGAGGCCGCATTCTCGGCACGAAGCTCCTGGAACAGTTTCAGACCGACTCCGAGGAGCATCATCAGCAGCATCATCCCCCCGGCCCGCAGATCACCGGTTGCGAACGAGACGCCTGACAAGACTGCCAGCAAGACGACAACGGGGTTGCGGACCGAGCGCCAGAAAAGAGTCAGTGGCCCGGGGGAACGCTGCCCGGGAAGCACGTTGGGCCCCTGCTGGACGAGTCGCTTCGCCGCCTCTTCGGCTGAGAGACCTCCCGGTTGTGTCTGCAACCGGTGCAGCAGCGCCTCAGGCTCGGCACGAGCCCCCGAGAGCAACATTTCGGCCGCGTGCGGAACCGGCTGCGCTTCGCGCAGGTACTCCAGGAGACGTCGCGGATGAAGTGTGAAATGCATCAAAGTCCCCTGTGCGTCGACATTCCTCGACAACAGAAGGACTCTCGCAGGTGCTGCACCTTTCGTGCAAGTCGCTGGGGAATGACCAGGCGTCATCTTTTGAGCCGAGTTTCCGAGAGCTCCCCTCGGGATCCGGAGAGCTCATCCCTCGGGAACAACCGCATTTGCGCCGCGTGCATCGACCTTGGCGCGCACGGTCCGACGGTCCATTTGCAGGCGTTTCGCTGCCTGCTCAAAACTTCCTGTTTTCTGATAGACCAGGCGGCAATAGGCCTGCATCAATTCGTCGGCCGTCAATTCCTGCTGTTCGATCTGCTGTGCCAGGCGCGCCACCTCGGTGGAGACATCCCCGAGCGGGAAACTTCCTGACACGGGTGTCGGCGGCGGATTCGGCACGTAACGTCCGCAAATCATCACATTCCGGACGCATTGCTCGAGTTCGCGGATGTTTCCCGGCCAGGGATATCCTGCCGGCAGGTTCTCGCGCAGCCATCCCAGGACCTCACCCGCCAGTTCCTGTGACTCAACGGGAGCGAGACGCCCGGCAATATGGGTCACCAACTGCTCCAACACATTCGGGTTGTCCCGCACCTGCGAGGCGAGTGAGGGGGTCTCGATCACATCCGAGCAAAGTCGGTAATACAGATCTTCCCGAAAGTTGCCCGCCACGATCTCGCGTCTCAGGTCGCGATTGGTGGCGGCAATCACCT
>Ga0315904_10008615_pt1 | contig 13458 bp, 11 predicted proteins | sample LakEriMetagenome_6_FD_203529 | JGI IMG/M metagenome (GOLD analysis project Ga0315904, IMG submission 203529) | Freshwater fungal communities from buoy surface, Lake Erie, Ohio, United States - Buoy 12 MA120 | ecosystem: Environmental > Aquatic > Freshwater > Lake | place: USA: Lake Erie, Ohio... | reverse complement strand
CAGCCGAGGCGGGCGACTTGGTGATCTGGAACACGCGGCTGCTGCACGGCAATGGCCGCAATCTCTCGGATCAGCCACGTCTGGCGCAGTACATCACGATGTGGCCGGAGCGCTACGACAACCAAGCTGAGCGCGATGACAGAGTCATGCGCTGGCGGGAGCGACGTAGCCCCGAGGCGGGCTGGGCACCCGGCGACCCACGTGGCTGGGAGCAAAAATACGGAAAAACCGCCGATTTAACTGAGCTTGGCAAGAAACTTTTGGGATTGGAACCCTGGAACTAGATGATCATTACGACGGAGCGCATCACGCTGGAAAAGCTTATCCCCCTACGCATCAGCCGGGGCGTGAGTGGCAACGCAACCAATTTATTTGTCACGATCGAGCACGACGGGATTGTCGGGCTGGGCGAGCTTGGCCCCAATAGTGTCAGCGGCGACAAGGCACACACGGGCGAGGCAGATATTGAGAGCCTTCGCGCCCCCCTCTCTGCCCTCTCCCCCGGCGAGCTGGATCGTGTGGAGGGCGTTCTGAGCGAGCTTCCATCGGCGGCGGTGGGTTTTGGCGGTGTGGGCGGTGGCGGTGCGGTCAAGGCTGCCATTGAGATGGCCTGCCACGACTGGCTCGGTAAGAAGCTAGGTGTGCCTGTCTGGCAGCTCTACGGACTGGACCCGACGCGCACCGTCGAGACATCCGTTACCGTGGGCATTCAGTCGCCGGAAGAGGCTGCAAGCCAGACCTTGGACTGGCACGCGCGAACCGGCGCACGGGTTCTCAAGATCAAGCTGGGCAGCCCTGAGGGAACAGACGCAGACCAAGCGATGTTTGCTGCTATCCAAGGAGCGGCCCGTCCCGATGCTATTTTCCGCGTGGATGCCAATGGCGGATGGAGCGTCGCGGAGGCTCAGAAGATGATCCCCTGGCTGGCCGCACGCGGCGTGGAGTACGTCGAGCAGCCGCTGGAGCAAGGCAACGAAGACGGTCTCGCCGCGCTACGCCCCGCTCCAATCCCGATCTTCCTCGACGAGACGATCCGCGTCGCCTCCGATGTCCCCAAAGTGGCGGGCATGATTGACGGCGTCAATGTAAAACTCATGAAGTGCGGCGGCCTGCGCGAGGCGCTACGCATTGTCGCGGTAGCAAAGGCCCACGGCCTACACACCATGCTCGGTTGTATGGGCGAGTCGTCGCTGGCCATCACGGCAGGTGCACAGATCGGAGCCGCCTTCGACCACTTGGACTTAGACAGTCATCTCAATCTCAAGAACGACCCCTTTGTCGGTGCGGCTTGGAAAGACGGCAAGGTACTCCCCACCGACGTGCCGGGCTTGGGAGTGAAACGAAATTGAAACTCACTGCCGACCGCAAGCTCGCGCTTCTCATGCACGAAGCGGTTGTAGGAAGCGGGGGCAAGATGGGCTTCGGTCTACTGCGCTACTCCGATGCGCAGATCACCTGCGTCATTGATCGACAGACAGCAGGACAGGACCTAGCCGCGCTCACGGGCATTGCGCGAAGTGTCCCCATTGTCGCCCGCATTGCAGAAGCACGCGCGCTCGGGGCCGACACGCTCGTTCCTGCGATTGCCCCCGCAGGTGGGATCTTACCTGCGGAGTGGCGAGAGGAAGTCATTGCGGGCTTGCGCGGTGGGATGTCGCTGGTCAATGGCCTCCACGAGCGCATGGCCGACGCCCCTGAGTTCCGCGCCGCACTCACGCCAAACGCCTGGATCTGGGATGTGCGCCAGGAGCCAGCTGGTCTTGAGAACGGCCTCGGGCGAGCGTGGGAGGTCAATGCGAAACGCATTCTCACCGTCGGCACCGACATGGCCATTGGCAAGATGACGGCCAGTTTAGAGCTACACCAAGCGGCACAACGCCAAAATCTCACCTCGGCGTTTGTCGCGACGGGTCAGATCGGAATCTGCATCTCGGGGGCGGGAATCGCACTAGACGCTGTACGTGTGGACTTCGCCTCAGGCGGTGTCGAGTGGGCAGTGCTAGAAGCAGCCAAGACACTCCCCTCCTCCCGTTATCGGCACCCAGAGGGTACCCGGGGGCCGGGGGAGGAGGGCCTGATCTGGGTCGAGGGCCAAGGCTCCGCGCTCCATCCCGCATCGACGGCCTGGCTGCCCCTGATCCGTGGGAGCGTGCCCACGCATCTGATTCTCTGCCACCGCGCCGGGCAGGAAAGCATTGCGCGTGCGCCTTGGGTAACGTTCCCACCGCTCAAAGAAGTCGCGGCCCTCTACGAAGCGGTTTGTGCGCCGATCTTGCCTGCACGGGTTGTCGGGATTGCGCTCAACTGCGGCCACCTCACCGACGACGAGGCAAGAGTCGCGTGTGAGCAGACTGAAGCCGAGACGGGTCTTCCAACCACGGATGTCGTGCGATTTGGCGGCGAGAAGCTTCTCCGCGCGGTGCTTACAGGGTAGAATAGCCCCAATGAAGATACTGGTAACGGGCAGCGCGGGGCGGATAGGCAAAGTCGTCACGGCGCTTCTGGAAGCACATGGGCACACCGTTCGGCCCTTTGACAAGGAGCAGGGCGATCTGCGCGATATCGAGGCAGTGACCGCTGCGGTTGAAGGCGTGGATGCCGTCGCACACCTCGGGGCGATTCCCTGGGCAATGCCGGGTAAGGACTACGAGGTCATGTCGGTGAATGTCCAAGGCACTAATAATGTCTTACTTGCCTGCGTCCAGCACGGCGTAAAGCGAGTCGTGGCCTACTCCAGTGTGAATGCATTTGGCTCGTTTGGCGTGGATCGGAAAGTGGTTCACTTACCCGGCGGCGATGACTACCCTCACGGCTCTTTTAACATCTACCAGCTCTCCAAACACGTGAACGAAGTGACCTGCACCTACTTTGCTCAGAAGCACGACATGACCATTCTCTGCCCCCGCCCTGTGTTTGTCAGTAGCCCCGAAAACTACGCCAAATGGAGTAGCGGCGATGGCTATGTCCCCGACCTTATCAGCTACGTGGATGTCACCGATGTGGCGGAGGCAACACGACTAGCACTGACCAAGCCCGAGCTGTCTGGCTTTCATGCGTTTCTACTTGCCGCCGACGATACCACCTCTGCCACTCCTACGGCAGAGCTGGTTCAGAAGCTTCTCCCTGATGTGCCTTGGTGCATCTCCCAAGACGAGTGGCTGGCAGAGAGTCCCTATCGCGGCTTGATTGACTGCCGGGTCGCCAAAGAGCTTCTCGGGTGGCAGCCCAAGGTGAGCTGGAGGGCATCTGCATGAACCCTAAGCTACTGGTCATCGGTGGCTCCGGCCACGTCGGGGGCCTCATCCTCCCCTATCTCGCAGAGCACTACACACTTCGCGTCTTCGATCTCAAACAACCCGTGCTCGGTGAGTGGGTTCAGGGCGATGTCCGCGACTTCGAGGCACTGAAAGTAGCGGCGCAGGGCTGCGAGAAGCTCCTCTACATGGCCATGGGCAACCACGACGGCAACGCCAACCCCACCGCGCAGTTCGATGTGAACGTCACGGGGTTGTATCTTGCGCTCCGAGCCGCCCATCAGGCAAGCATCACGCATGCTGCCCTTACCAGCTCCATGTCGGTCTATGAGCAGCTTGGCCAGCGCTTCTTCTGGGACGAAGATGCCGAGCCCGATGCCCACCACCACTACGGCCTGACCAAGCGCCTCGGGGAAGAAGTCGCACGTGCGGCATGGCGACAGTGGGGAATCTCCATCAATGCCTTGCGCCTCTGCCTCCCCGTCACCGAAGAGACCTGGCAGACGCTCGCCACAGAGGGACGACAGGACATCCATACAGAAGCCAGCGATGTCGCCCGCGCCCTCCTCACCGCACTAGAGCACTCCTTCGGCAGCTACCAGGCCTTCATGATCTCCGGCGACTGGCAGCAAAAGCGCATGAACATGAGCAAGGCAAAGCACCTGCTCGGCTGGGAACCGCAGATGGGCCGCTAGTCAACAAATTTATACTTCAAAATCGTCCAGACCGCAGAGAAAGCATCTTTAAGTCCGATTTTCTTCCCCTCGCTATAGTCACGACCATAGTAAGAGATCGGGACTTCGTAGATATGACACTTACGCCCCGTCTCTGGGTGTTTCCAGCGAGAGATCTTCGCCGTCACTTCCGGTTCAAAATCAAAGCGATTACAGTTCAGTTTGACGCCTTGAATCACCTCACGCTTAAAAACTTTGTAGCAGACCTCCATGTCCGTTAAGTTTAAGTTCGTGGTCATATTCGAGAGATTTGTGAGCAAGGCATTAGCCACGCGGTGCCAGAAGAAGCAGACCCGGTGCGTCCCTCCCAGGAAGCGTGAACCATAAACAACATCGGCATCGCCACTGAGCAAGGGTTTCAGCAAAACCGAATAGTCATCAGGATCATATTCAAGATCAGCATCTTGGACAAGCACAAAGTCACCCGTTGCCTCACCAATTGCGGTGCGAATCGCGGCGCCCTTCCCTCGATTTTTTTCGTGGTAAAACACCTTCACATCAGGAAAGGCTCCCTCGACTTTTTCTTTCAGAATCGTGCGGGTTCCATCTTTACTCCCATCGTCTACAAGGATGATCTCTTTGGGGATATCAACCGCACGCACCCGATCCAGAATTTCCAGAATCGTATGTTCCTCGTTATAAACGGGAATTAGAACTGAAAGTACAAAGTTATCCATATCATGACCACTCATTATTATTTTATTTTCTTTTTTCAACACGATAAATTATTTTCCCACCATCTCTTGATGACCATATTTTTACCAAAGCACCAGGGTGACGTTTTTCGTAATCTTTAACAAGCATCATACCTGACTCAAATCCTGTCATAGCATGTTTACGAACCGTTGCAAATAAATATAATGGTTGACTAACAGGTACAGATCTAATCAATAGATCAATTTGATCAAGATTTGTTTTTTGCAAATCAGACAGTACTATTTGCTCTAAAGTTTTCCTACCAGTTAGCAAGTAAGTAGAGTATGGGTAACTACTTATAACAACGGAATTATTTTCAGATTTTAATTTTAGAAAATTACAAGCATCTTCAAATCCTAGCCAATCCGAAAATGCCTCAGTACCAGCAGTTGAACCATATTTCCAAACATTATTTACCAAATTAATCTGAACAAAAATACCTGAAAAGATAATCCCTACATAAAATAAGATAAAAGACACTCTATATTTAATCAAGTGCAGTCTTGGGAAAAATTTTACGATCTCTTTACCCCCATCTATTAACAACAATAGAAGCAACGGAGTAACAGGAAATAAAAACCGAGATGGTTCCCATGGCCAAAGTAAAACCACTGCCATATAACATATCAAGCATGAGGATATTACATACCCCTGACGTATACGGCACCAAGCCCCCCATATAATCACCGCACCAATACCAATGCCTATCAAATAGAAAACAGGCATCAGATGTAAGCGTTGAATCAGTCCATCAACTGCTCTCGTTTCAAGAAAAGGGAATACTAATTTTATTACCCCACAAATCACAGACCACAGATTTAATACAGGAGTATACCAAGTAAAACCTTGCCCGCCAAATGCGCTATAATTAGAAAAGGTCCCCCCCTTGTTCATAAATGTCCAAGCCAACCATGGTACTTGGATAAAAGAAAAACCTAAACAGAAATACAACATAGATTTCCATTGAGACTTCACAAGAAAGACAAGCATTATACCAACGGCATAAGTAAACCCAATAGTACGCACGATCATTAAAAATGCGACTAACAAACCAACTAAGCCCCACTTCAAATCTTTTTTTCGATCCACTAAGGGCAATTCACATACATAAATAAATAAAACAGTCAATAAAAAAAACAGAGACTCGGAGTATACACGACACACATACATAAAAAAAATAGGGTTAACACCAATAAAAAGCGTCAACAAAGCAGAAAAACACGAACTCAACCCTCTACATAAAATCAGAAACACAATCCAAAGACCTACTACAGAATAAATGATATTCAAAATCAAAATCACCATCAATCCATATGGACCAAAACCTAAAATACTTATTACGAGTGATAGAACCAAAGGATAACCAATAGGATACAGCTTCGCAGGTGGATTATCTGGAAAATTTTGAAGACGATACCCATTACCTTCAGCAAGTGACAGTGCGGATGTAAGATAAACAGCATTATCGTCACCCAAGACAGGACTCATTGAAAGATGACCTAATCGCAACACAGAAAGTACAGCTAACAGCAACAGCCCTATAATAAGAGCTATTTGCACACGCTTTATCTGTTTAAAATTAGTATTCAAAATATTTTCATTTCCTTGTGTCATTATATAACGGCCACAAAATCGGAAGCAATATGTACCGAGTAAGCTATCTGGGAAATCACAGATCTTGGACAAGAAGCAAACGATCCCTGTAAACAGCCACTTTACGCGTGGTGTCCTCCGGGGCATGACATCCTCAGATAGTCTTGCTTCGAGATACTAATACTTGGTGGTCAAGTATCTTAAATAAAGACTGTTTATCAAATACGATGCTCCTTAAGAGACTCAAGCACACGCCTGATTCAGAGTTTCAAGAATCGTGTATTTCTCGTTATAAACCGGAATTAGAACTGAAAGTACAAAGTTGCCTATTACCTTATCTGCCACTACTCCCCCTCAAAACACCCATTATTTCAATGGGCCAGAATCTGCCCACATCGTACCATATCGCTTCTCTATGGTACCCACCTTCGAAGGACTTCAACCTAGACTTGGCGAACGTGCACTCTATGAACAACGAGGAAACACTCACAGCGCTCGGTAGCTGGTTTGCAGGTAGTGGTGAGCGCCCTGAGCTCCCTGCGGCATGGGATGACTCGTGGACTCTGCGCGTGGTTGAGGAAGCAGCGCGTCTGGAGCGAGCCGAGCATGCACGCCGCGGCATCCCGGCAGAGGTCACCGAAGCGACTCTTCAGGATGTGGGAATCTGGACACGGCACTGTGAGCGCACTCGTGGGACGCATGGGATCGCGGACATGCACCTAGGCTGGTTCAAGCTCCACGCATCGGGGAAGCTGTGCCGTCTGGGGAGGCTCCAGTTTGCGATCGAATCCTACACTTGGGACGATGTGCCGGGGCTTGTGCAGGGCGACACCGTGCTGGGGATGCATATTCCCGCCGAAGCGCCGCTGGATATCGAAGAATGCAAGAGGTCTCTTGCCGCGGCGTTTCCCTTCTTCGATACCTACTTCCCCGAGATCTCCTCTGCCAGAGCGATTGTCTGCTCATCGTGGATGCTGGGGGACTGGGTGCCCGAGGCGGCAGGATTGGGAGGCAGCCTAGATCGCTTCCAGCAGCTCTTCCATCTCTTGCCGGGCGGCAATAGCCCCGGAAGCGCTTGCTACTTTGTCTTTGGCTACCGAGACGTAGATCCTGCCACGGCTCCCCGAGATACGCGCCTGCGTCGTAGCCTGCTGGAGTTACTCGAAGCAGGCAAACCAGTCAACTCAGGACGGTGCTACCTACTCCGAGAGGAAGTGCGGTGAACCGAATCGGCAAGCCCGAGACGATGGCTTTGTTCCGGGCGCAATCTACTTCAAAGACGGCAAGCCGTGGTGGGGTGAGACGTGGACACATCCGCCGGTCTGGCCGCTGGCTGTCGACATGCTGGGTGATGCAGCACTGAAGGCGGAGCTGGCTCCCAAACTCGTGGCACAAACGGGCTGGTTTGAGCGCAACCGCCGCGCCGACGATGGGACTGGCTTTTTCTATGCCGATGTTCAGACGCAGCTCTATGATCCAAACACCGGCTGGTTTCACAATGTCTGGGACTGCAAGCCGCTGGCGTTTGAGGGAATGTGGCCCATGGTGGTCGGAGCCGCCACCGATGACCAAGCCTGGAGCGTTCTTCAGGCATTTCTCGATCCTGAAAAGTTCTTTAGCCCCCATCCGATTCGCACCGTCTCTGCGACCCAAGCTAAACGCGAAAAGCGTATGTGGCGCGGGCCTGCCTGGAACTCCATGACCCTCTGGGCCGCGGGTGGCTGTATTCGCCTCGGTCATCCTGAGGCGGCACGACAGCTCCTAGAACCCGCACTCGTAAACCCCACACACCCTTTAATCGGCCGTCGCCGGACTACTTAGGGCACAATCCTCTGCTGGCCATGGCCCGTCTCTGGGAGGAGTGTGAGGAGTGACGTGGCGAATCTAACGCCATGTTAAAAATTGCCCGCGCCGAGCGCTTTGTGCTCAATGTCCCCTACACCCCGCGCTGTGAGGAGTGGAACGCCCTGATGGTGCGCCAGTGGCGCATCGTGGAGATCATCAAAGTCACCCTCGTGGATGGCACGGTGGGCTGGGGCGAGTCGCTGCCGCACTACACCTGGGCCAAGGCGAGCGATGCCATGCTGCAAAATATTGTCGGGCAGAACGCGCTTTCCCTGATCCACGACGATAGCCTTGGGGCAGGCTTGCAGATTGCGCTCTTGGATGCGGCGGGCAAGGCGCTGGGGCTCCCGGTCTGGGCGCTGGTCGGTGGGCCATTGTTGCGGGAAGAAACGCCGATCGCTTGGTGGAACACGGAGATGAACCCTGAGGTGCTTGCCGAAGAGGCCAAGGATGCCGTGGCGGCAGGCTACACGTTCCACAAGATCAAGGCCCGCCCGTTTCTGGATACATTCGCGCAGGTCGAGGCCATCTCCGCCGTCACGCCGTCGCACTTTCGCCTGGACATGGACTTCAACGATCTTCTCCTCCACGCCGGAATCGCCGCCCCGATCTTGCAGGAGCTGGACACCTACGAGAAAGTCGCGCTCTACGAAGGCCCCATCCCCCAGCGCGACCTAGAAGGCTACCGCAAGCTGCGTGAGAAGATTGTCAAGCCCATCGCCACCCACGCCGATGTCCCACCGCTCCAAATCGCACTCCGGGAGGAGAACTGCGACGGCTTCGTGCTCTCGGAGTGCGGCCTGAGCAACGCCAAGCGCGTCAATGCGCTCTGCGCGGCGTTTGAGAAGCCTTACTGGCTCCAGGGAGTCGGGGTGGGCCTGATGACCGCCTACCTCGCGCACCTCGGGGCCGTGCTCTCCCACGCCCGCTGGCCCACCGTGACCTGCATGAACAACTACGCCGACGATCTGCTTGTCTCGCCGCTGAAGATCAAAGACGGCTTTGTGGAAGTCCCCATGACACCCGGCCTTGGGGTAGAGTTTGATGAGAGCGTCTTAGAGAAATACGCCATGGAGCCCCCGTATCACCTGCCCGAGCGGCGGCACATCGTCACCATTTCTTGGCCGTCGGGCCGCCAGATGCACTACGCCTACTTGGTAAACCGCCTCGGCAACCACGCCGCCGTCCCGTTTTCGCACGCCGCCAATGCGTATCACTTAGACACCAACCGCCAGTGCTGGGAGGATTTTTTGCTCGGCAACCAGCCCATCGAGCCTCGTGGCGTGCGCCTCTCCGTCTGGAAAGAAGACAACACCGACGAGTGGACAAAGCTCTACGAGCGCTGCTTGCGAGGGCCGGTGCGGGGGTAGCCTCCCCCGCGCTTTTTGCCTCCCCCCGCCGCTGAGACGGCGACCCCCTCCGGCTTCGCGAAGGGGGTAAAATGGGGTAGGGTCAGCTTTCGCCTTCTCCATCCAAGGTAACTTTTCTCCCTGTCGCTTATGCTCTGCCCCTCTCCGTCTGACCGCTCGCGCCTCGCTGCGAAGAGAGTTTTATGGCAATATGCTGACGTACCACTTTACCTCCTTCGCTTGCCGGAGGGGGTCGCGCTCTAAGGCGCGGGGGGAGGTTAAAAAGCGTTGAGGGGCAATAATTCCCTGCAACCAGATTCTCTCTTGATGGGTCTTAGGAAGTGACGGGAGAAATTGAGGAGGTGACGCTGGAAATTAGCATCCTACCAAAAATATTAGTACCCTTCCGTCAGAGCAGAGAGGCTACCATCAGAATTAGTAAGCTCACCGAGAAAACTAGCAAGCTGCCGTCAGAATTAACATCCTACCGAAAATATTAGCAACGTTGCCTCGAAGAAAGGAACCCTACCGTGGAAACTGAAGACACAACCGCCCTAGCGCCGCCCCCCGCTCCCACGAAGAAACCACCCGTCCCGCGTGCCGACCAAGACCAGCTTATCGCCAATCGTATCGCAGACACACGCCGCAAGATCACCGCCGTGCTTACAGACGACGCTCTCAAGGCCCGGTTTGCTGCCCGTGGCTGTGATCTGGCGGAGCTAAACGAAGGGATCGCCCACTGCGACGCCACACAAGCGGGCTACGATGCGCGGCAGGTGGCACTGGGCACGGAGAAGGCAGGCTACCAGGCTCTTTCCGACAGTCGTGCAGCGGCCCGCGCCGCCCATACCGATCTGCGTAGCACCATCAAGCTTGCCTTTCCCCGCGACAAAGTGGCGCAGCAGACACTCGGAGCCACCGGGCGGGTTCCTCTCGATGACGACAAGTTCCTCACGGCGGCACGGGCCGCAGGCCACGCCGCCACGCAAGAGCCCTACGCCGCGACGCTGACCAAGCGCGGCCACAATGCCTTAGCTTACGCTGCCACGCTCAGCGCCTTCGACACGAAACGCAACACCGCCCGTGCCGCCGCCGATGTGGCAGTTGCTGCCACAGCCACCCGCGACAGTGCCGACACTGCGCTCCAGACCTGGCTGCTCACCTTCGAGGGAATTATCGCTCTGGAGCTAAAGCGCGATCCCCACCTCGCCACCCGCCTCGCCTAACACCCCTATATTCCCCCTTCGCTTGCCGGAGGGGGTCGCCGTCTCAGCGGCGGGGGGAGGCAAAAAGCGCGGGGGAGGTCAAAGCGCCGGGGGAGGCAAAAAGCGGGGTAAAAATTTGCATGCTCCCCTTACTTGTGGTATGTTGTTCAGGTTCAGGAGCACTTGCTTCGAGAACGGGCGTGCGGCTCACCGCCGGGGGGCGGAAGCGCAGGTCGAAATTAAAAACCCTTTGAGGAGTTATGTAACCCCCATGCCATTACCGTTAGACAAGACCGCAGGCGTTATCGCCGACTACAAGACCCATGAGAGCGACACCGGCTCGACCGATGTGCAGATCGCTCTGATGTCGGCCCGTATCAGCCAGCTCACCGAGCACCTGAAGGTCAATAAAAAAGACCACCACTCCCGCCGAGGGATGTTCCTGCTGATCGGACGCCGCAAGCGAATGCTGGCGTATCTGGCCAAGACGGATATCGAGCGCTACCGCACCCTGTGCCAGCGACTTGCCATCCGCACCAAGATTTAAGGGACGCGACAAGCGACCCGAGTACAGAGGGCGCACCGCGACAATAAAGCGGCGCGCCCTTTGTGCATTCCTGCCCCTTTTGGGCATATTGCGTTGTAAGAAAAGAGTATAAAAATCTATGTCCGTACAATCCGTTGAGTTCACGCTCCCCGATGGGCGCGTGGTCTCCCTTGAGACGGGGAAGCTGGCCAAGCAGGCCAATGGCTCCGTCGTCGTCAAAGTAGGCGATACCTACGTCCTTTGTAATGCCACCATGAGTGGCGAGCCCAAGAGTGGCCTTGACTTCTTCCCCCTGACCTGCGACTTCGAAGAGCGAAAGTACGCCGTCGGAAAAATCCCCGGTGGCTTTGTCAAGCGTGGGGGCCGTCCTTCGGAGAAAGCCATTCTCACCTGCCGCCTGATTGACCGCCCGCTGCGCCCGCTGTTTGACAAGAACATGCGCAACGAGACCCAGGTGATCGTGATGCCTCTCTCCGTTGAGATGGAAAACCTTCCCGATGTCTACGCCGTTCTCGGTGCCTCGGCGGCTCTGCATATCTCCGACATTCCGTGGGCCGGGCCGATTGGCTGTGTGCGCGTCGGAATGAACGAGGCGGGCGAGTTTATGATCAACCCCAGCCAGGACGCCATTGCGACCAGTGACCTGGACCTCGTGGTGGCCGGAACCGCACAGGCGATCTTGATGATCGAGGCGGGCGCTAATATGGTCTCCGAGACCAAGATGCTCGAAGCCTTTGACTATGCCCATGAGGTCATCAAGACCCAGTGCGCCGCGATTGAGAAGCTGCGCGAGATTGCAGGCAAGCCCAAGCGCGAGATCAAGCTCCACGAGTACAACAAAGACATTCTTGAAGTCATCCGCGAGCGCTTCTCTGCTGAGCTGCGCGCCGGGCTACAAGATCCCGACAAGGCCAGCCGCGAGGCCGGTCTGACGATCCTGATCAATGGCGTGGTAGACGCCCTCAAGCCTGAGTACCCGGACAACATCGCCGACCTCAAAGAGCTGGCCGATAAAGTGGTCAAAGAGCAGCTGCGCGATCTGATTGTCACCGAGGGCAAGCGCCCCGATGGCCGTGGCACCAAAGACATCCGCGAGATCACGTGTGAAGTGGCGCTCCTGCCGCGTGTGCACGGAACCGGGCTCTTTACCCGTGGCCAGACCCAGGTGCTGACCGCCCTGACCCTTGGCTCACCGGGCGATGCCCAGATGGTGGATACCCTTGAGGAAGACGGCGAGAAGAAGTACATGCACTTCTACAACTTCCCGCCCTACTCCGTCGGTGAGGCGCGTCCTCTGCGCGGCGCAGGTCGGCGTGAGATCGGCCACGGCGCACTCGCGGAGCGTGCTCTGGTTCCCGTGCTCCCCGAGGGCAAGGACTGGCCTTACACCATGCTCCTGACCTCCGACGTGATGGAGTCCAACGGCTCGACGTCTATGGCGTCTACCTGTGGCTCCACTCTGGCACTGATGGATGCGGGCGTTCCGATCAAGGCTCCGGTTGCGGGAATCGCGATGGGCCTGATCAACGAAGGCGACAAGTTCGCCGTTCTCACCGACATTCAGGGCATGGAGGACTTCTCTGGCGACATGGACTTTAAAGTCGCAGGAACCGCCGAGGGGATCACCGCTCTTCAGCTCGACACCAAGATCCAGGGCATCCCACGCCACGTGTTCGTGGACGCGTTTGAGCAGGCTCGCGTGGCCCGTCTCTATATCTTAGACAAGATCACCGAGGCCATCCCCGAGTCCCGCACGACAGCAAGCCAGTATGCGCCGCGCATCATCACGGTGCAGATTGACCCCGAGCAGATCGGCATGATCATCGGCCCCGGTGGCAAGACCATCAAGAAGATCACCGCGGACACAGGTGCCAAGATTGACATCGAGCAGAGCGGTCTGGTGCACATTACCGCGACCGATGGCATCGCCGGAGACGCGGCACGTGCCATTATCGAGGGAATGACCAAGACTCTCAGCCCCGGCGAGATCTACGACGGTGAGGTGGTTCGCTTCCTCCAGTTTGGCGCGTTTGTCGCGCTGCCGGGTGGGAAAGACGCGCTGGTTCACGTCAGCCAGCTCTCCGATCCGCCTCCGAGCCGTCCTGAGGAGAACCTCAAGATCGGTGACACGATCCGGGTTCGTATCACGGAGATTGACAGCCAGGGCCGCGTGAACGCGACGGCTCGTGATCTGGACTCTCCCTTCGACCCAGCCAGCCCAGAGCCAGGTCGTCC
>Ga0315904_10008612_pt1 | contig 13463 bp, 11 predicted proteins | sample LakEriMetagenome_6_FD_203529 | JGI IMG/M metagenome (GOLD analysis project Ga0315904, IMG submission 203529) | Freshwater fungal communities from buoy surface, Lake Erie, Ohio, United States - Buoy 12 MA120 | ecosystem: Environmental > Aquatic > Freshwater > Lake | place: USA: Lake Erie, Ohio... | reverse complement strand
GACATGATAACCGAACGATCCATAGTACGGATGCTCCTGCACGGCCATGAGCTGCACGCTGTTGTAGCCGGCTTTTTTGACACGCGGCAGGACGTTGTCGGCAAACTCGCGATAGGTGTGCACCCGCGGTTCCTCGCCGCCCATGCCGACATGGCTTTCATAGATCAACGGCGCTCCGATGGATGCGGGATCGAAGTCATGTTTCCAAACGTATGCATCGGGCGGATTCCAGATCTGGCCGCAGTAGTCATGGGTCACCGGATCCTGCACCGCGCGGCGGATGCAGGCGGGGATGCGGTCGCGGCGCGATTCGTCGGCACCCACGATGTGAAGTTTCACCTTCTGCCCGTGGGCGAGCGCGTCACCCGGCAGTTTGAGTTGCCAGACGCCATTGGGCTGCAACTCGAGCGGATGGGTCTCGCGATTCCAGCCGTTGAAATCGCCGATCAGGAAAACCGCCTGCGCCAGTGGCGCCCATTCACGAACGGACCATGATTGGGTGGCCGCGTGAAAATGAATCCCCACATGCTTGTGACCGGTGGCGTGGGCGGCCAGCGTGCGGGCGTGATTCTCGATCGCGGCGATCTCCTCGCGAAACCTGCGCATGCGGCGCTCAATCGCGGCTTGGTGCGGTTCAAGCCATGGATCATCCACCACGAGTTTCGGTTTCTCCGTCATGAAGAGGAGATTGGAGAAAGGGCCCGGAGGCGAAAAGACAAATCCATGCGTCCCACATGGAGACGGCTTCGACTAGCGCCCGTCCTCTTCTTCACACGTGCCCCCCGCCTCGCGCGGCCGGAATTCTCCCCCCGGATCATCCCGGCTTGACGCGAAACGAGAGGCGGAAAAAAGATGGGTGCTGAATTTCCGAACGGCAAGACGTTTCCTTGCCAGTTTTTCTTTCAAGGTGAAAAAAAAGATTCAACGTTCCGCGCGCTCGCGGATGGAATGCATTGATTTTTCCAACAGAACGCGGAGTTCCGGATTGGCTCCCGGCAGCGCCGATTCCAGCATGGGCAGGCTCGACGAAGTGCCCACCCTGCCCAACAAGCGGACCACGGAATATAGCAACGGTCCCTGTGCGGTGGGAAAACGTCGCAGCAGTGCCGCCTCCGCGGGCGCGCCGACATCGCCGTAAAGCGACTCCCATTGCTGGGGCTTGTTCTCCCAGAGATCGTGGATCACGGGCAGCACGCCGGGGTTTTTCTCGCTCACGATGAGCTGCACCATTTCGGTCGGAACCGCCACACCCTGGGAATTCAATTGCCGGACTTCGCGCAACGCGGCATCCGAGGCCAAGCCCGGCTGCTGGGACCACACGGCAAGCGCGCGGCAGATATCGCCCTTGAACTTCACTTCCGGAGTGCCGAGCAGGGTAATGAGCTGGCTGGTAATGTCGCTGCGGTAAACTTTGGGTTCAGCTTCGGCGAGGCGTTTCACGGCCTTTTCGACGCGTGCGAGATCAATGCTTTCCAGCTCGCGTTTGTTGAGGTCGTAAAACGCCGGGTCGGTGCGGTCATTGAGTTTCTCCATCGGCCCTTCGATGAAGTTGTCGTTGTTGATCTTCACTTCGATCACATCAATCTCCTTGTAAATCCGCTCCACGCTGCCCAAGGGTGCGGCGAGTTTGGCCACCTCATCGAGGGACAGGCTGATGCCGGTCACCCGCATGAGGAACTCGCCCTTGCCGCGGGGGAAGAAATGCGACTCCGGATCGGCCCCGGTGGTCCGCAAAATGTAATCACGGATGAGGTAGCGGTTTACCTCGCTCATTTCGCGCAGCCAGAGCCCGATCGCACGGCGCGTGCTGCCAGCCTGTTTCAAGCGCAGGTTCTCCTCCACAATGGGATCGGTGCCGATGCGCTTGCGCAGTTCGGTGATTTCCGCGCTTTCGGCGGGGATTGAACCGCCCTTGGCGGGATCAGTGGACGGTTTATCGGTGAATGCCGTGGTATCGGTTTTCCTGGCCGCGAGAGGCACGGAACCGGTTGTGAAAAAATACGGCAGCGCGATGAGACCGGCGCTGAATACAACTCCCACCGCCGCGGCCTTGCCGCGCGCGCGGGGGTTGGCGTAGAGCAGCAGGACGGTGCCTAACAGTCCGGTGAATCCCGCCATGATCATGCGGTTGGAGGTGATCATGCCGTCAAGGATGCCGCCGCGGTTCGCACCGAACATCAGCAACAGCGCGACCATCGACATGAGGAACACGCCGATGAAGCCCGCCAGGACGCGCTGCGGAGCGGCAGGTTCGTAGCTTGAGGGGTCCGGAGGCTCGTTGTAGCGCACCGACTGCGCGCCCATGATCGGCGGGGCGACCGCCAGCGGCACGCGGTGGAAGCGGTCGAGCCGCGCGTCGCGCCGTTCGCCGGGATAGAATTTCTTGCCGCGCACGATGACGTCGTCATTGATCCGGAAGCGGTGTTCGCAGCCGCCGCACTCCACGGTCCGGTTGCGCAAGTCCTCGCCCACTTTGAAACGCTGCCCGCAGGAGGGGCAGCGGATCAGCAGGAGCAGATCATCGGGTTTTGAATCGGACATGGGTGCTGGCGGTAGTTTTCATGTGAAACGAAATGATTGCAACACCAAGCATGGCGCTGCGGGGTTGATGCGGGCCGGAGGAGAGTGCAGCCTGAGGCCATGGCATGGAACGCTCCGGGCGATAGCGCATGGTTGTTCAAGGCCGCGGGCGCGAACTCCCGCGAGCGGCTTGGCCGCGTGCTCGGACTGGCGGAACGGCTGTCGGAGACACGCATCCCCGAAGTGCGCGACATCGTGACGTCGTTTGAAACCCTGGCCGTGCATTTCGACCCCGCGGATGGGGAGCGGGTGCTGCGATGGCTGCAAACCGTGCCTCCAACCGTGGGAGAAACGACTCCAACCAACGGCCGGATGATTGAAATTCCAGTCGAGTATGGAGGCACCTGCGGGCCGGACCTCATATCGGCGGCCGCCTCGCTGGGCATTACCCCGGAGAAGCTTGTCGAGCTGCACTCCGAAGGGCAATACACGGTGGCGGCCCTGGGTTTCTCGCCGGGTTTCCCCTATCTCACGGGCTTGCCGCCGCATCTGGAACTTCCAAGGAAGACGACGCCCGGACGGGTCGCCGCAGGCTCGGTGGCGATCGCGGGAACGCAGGCGGGGATCTATCCCGGCGCGTCGCAGGGCGGCTGGCATGTGATTGGCCGCACGCCGGTGAAGTTGTTTGATGCGGACGCGCGCGAGCCATCCCTGCTCAAGGCGGGCGACAGGGTCCGTTTTGTTAGAGGGACTTGTGATGATGCGGTGTCGGCTGCGGAGCCACCTCAAACAGGCGGACTTGAGGTGCTGGATGCGTGCGGTTTGACGAGCGTGCAGGACCTGGGGCGGCCGGGCTTCCAACACCTCGGTGTTTCGCCGGGCGGGGCTGCGGATCCCGTCATGGCGGCGGCCGCCAACAGGCTGGTCGGCAATCCGGACGAGGCCGCGGTGCTCGAATGCGCGATGCGCGGTCCCTTGCTGAAATTCCACCATCCGGCCCGCGTGGCATGGCTGGGATGGAACGACGAAAAGGGCGGGCGGCCGGAGGAGTTGGGAGCGGGGGCGGAAATCGACTTGCGCCGGCGCACCCACGCGCTGCGCGGATATGTGGCGGTGGCGGGAGGCATCGACGTGCCGCGCGTGTTGGGCAGCCGCGCGACGGATGTGAGAGCGGGTTTCGGCGGCTTGCATGGCAGGATATTGCGCGGCGGCGACCGACTGCCCATGGGGAAGCCATGCGCGGGACCGCATGCCGGCGACTGGCATGTCAACTGGCCGCGTGCGGAAGATGGAATTTTGGAAATCCGCTTCCTGCCCGGCTTGCAGCAGTCGTGGTTCACGGAAGAATCACTGGCAGCATTTCGCGATAGAATCTATCAGATCAGCCCGATGTCCGACCGCACGGGCGTGCGACTTGATGGCGCGGTCTTGGAACGCGATGAAACCAGCGGGATGTTTTCCCAACCGGTGGTCGCAGGATCGGTGCAAGTGCCGCCGGATGGAAGACCGATCGTACTCATGGCCGAACGGCAGACGATCGGCGGCTATCCGCAGATCGCGCATGTGATTTCCGCGGATGTTCCCAAGCTCGCCCGCGCATGGCCTGGCGCGCGGCTTCGTTTCCGGGAGGTGACACTGGATGAGGCACGCGATGCATGGCGCACCAGTCTGCGCGATCCCGCCCTGCTGCGCGCAGGGCTTGCCTTGTTGGCCGGTCCTTCATAGCAAGACGGCACGGATGAAACTGCACCATGGAGACTGCCTGAAAATCCTGCCAACCTTGGACAAAGGCTCCGTCGATCTGGTGGTCACCTCGCCGCCCTACAATCTTGGAATCAACTACAAGAGCTTCAAGGACACGGCTCCGCGCGGGGAATTTCTCGCGTGGTGCAGAAGCTGGGCGGCGGAACTGCGGCGCGTGATGGCGGACGACGCTTCGTTTTTCCTCAACGTCGGAGCGGCTCCGGCCAATCCGCTGATGCCGCACCAGTTGATACTCGCGCTTACCGATGGAACGGATCCGCTTTTCACGCTGCAGAACACGTTTCATTGGATCAAATCGATCACCATCGAGACTCCATCCGGCGAAAAAACCAGCGCCGGACATTTCAAACCGATCAATTCCAAACGCTACGTCAACGACTGCCACGAATACGTCTTCCACCTCACCAAGTCCGGCGAGGTCGAACTCGACCGCCGGGCGGCGGGCGTTCCTTACGTGCACAAGTCCAACATCGCGCGCTGGGGCCACACCGGCGGCGCCGATCTCCGCTGCCGTGGCAACACCTGGTTCATTCCTTACGAAACAATCTCCTCCCGCGACAAGGACAGGCCGCATCCGGCGACTTTTCCTGTTGCGCTGGTCGAGCAGTGCGTGCGCATTCATGGCAAGGGAACATCCACACGCATGCTGGATCCCTTTCTCGGAATCGGCAGTTCGGCTTTGGCCGCATTGCGCATGAGACTCACGGATTTCACCGGCATCGAACTCGACGAACACTATCTCCGCGCCGCACGCGTGAGGATCGATGGGGAAAAGGCGCGCCAAGCCTCCGAGCTGCCTTTCGGCATCTGAGTTCCGCTGCATTCCCCGCCAATAAAAAACCCGCGGGCGACAGACGCACCCGCGGGTTGTTGGAATGATTTGCCTGATCCCGCTATCAGAATTTCTGCGTGCGGGTGTGGCGGAAGTAGGTTTCAAAACCAAGCTCCGGCGGGAACTCGGAGAGACCTTCATGCACGTTCATCTCGATGCGGTTGTCCTGTCCGCAACGCTCATAGGGCGGCTTGAAGGTTCCGCGGTAGGTCGGGCAGGTGAAGGTGAAGAGTTCGTAGAAACCATAACCGATGCGGCGCATCGCGCGGCTCGTGCCATCCACCGCGCCGTAGGACCAGCCGGCCTTGCGACCGTCGGACTCGCTCTTGCGGACGACCTGCTCGGGAATCTCAATGATGCCGTAAAGGATGTTGCTGATGGCCCGGCCCAGCTTGCGGGTCGAGGTGTATTCTGAACCCGGAGGGGCATGGATGTCTGCGGCAACTATGCCGGAGAGCGCGGAGAAAGCGACGGTGATGAGCAGGAGTTTTTTCATGCTGCGGGGAGACTAGGGATTGGGTTTCGGGCTTGGCAACGGGAAATTTCAGAATTTTACGGAGATGTGAAATGCTCAGGGTGCGCGGCCGATTTCGAGCAGCAATGCGGTGCAGGGCGGCATGTCGGGCAGGGCTAGCCCCTCGTTTTCGAGATCCTCGGTCCCGGCTTTGCCTTTCCAATCGGAATCGAGCCGGTCGGCGAAGGACCAAACGGCGTCGCCGCTGCGGCCCACGAACATGCGTGCGTCATCCGGGATGCGGACTTTCACGCCGCGCAGTGTTTCGGAGCCGTGGAAATTCGCAACGACGAGAAAAGCCTGCCCGGTTTTCGTGTCGCGGCGAAGAAACGCATAGAGCCAGTGACCGGAGGCGCTCTCGTCCCCCACCCTGCCGAAGCCGGGGTTTTCCTTGTTGGTGTGGTTGAGTCCGTAAAACTCTCCCGCGGTGAAGGCGCGACACTGGGTGGCACGGATGAGTTTGCCATACCACTCGCGCAAGGACTTCTGCCCGCCGCTCAGGCGGCCGCCGTCGAATTTCCCGCCGTTCACCCACTTGGTGAACTCCGGCATCGACCAGTAATCGAAAATCGTCGTGCGCGAGTCATCGCCGCCGAAACCTTCCTCGCCGAGCGCCGGCTCGCCGACTTCCTGGCCGTGATAGAGCATGACCGGTCCGCGGCCCATGGAAAACAATACGGCGGACACCGGCTTGCCGACTTTCATGCCAAGACCGCCCCACACATGCGGACTGGCGAGACGCACTTCGTCATGGTTTTCCGCATAACGCAGTGAGCGATGGAAACGCTTGCCGGTGAAGGTGAGCGGATCAAGGTCATTGGCCCATTTGCCGGAATCATGGATGCCTTCGAGCACGTCATAGGAAGGATCGTCATAAACCGCGTCGAAGCCGCAGTTGAGCAATTCATCAAGCACATGGCCGTCGGTGAGTTTTGCCGGATCGTTGTCATAAGCCTCGGCGGAAAAAAACACATCGGCATTGCGTTCGCGGCTGCGTTTGACCGCCCAGCGCCAGAACTCCATCGGCACCATGTGGGCCATGTCCGCGCGGAACCCGTCCACGCCCATCTGCTGCCAGTAGGCGAGGATTTCATCCATCGTGCGCCATGTCTTCGGAACATCCGCCGGCGCGGCATCCGGACCGGGCAGATGCGAGGTGTCACGGCCGGTGGTGAAATCATGGCCGTAGTTCAACTTCACCGTCTCATACCAATCGTTGATCGAAGGCTCCCAGGATATCACATTGTTTCCAGTCACCCGGCCGAACGCGGTCTCCGGCCCGAAACGCCCGTCGCATCCGGGCCGGCCTGCGGTCGGCAGCCTGAGAGGCGGCCCGCCGCCCGGATGATTGTTCTGAAGATAATAGAAATGGTTGTCGCGCGCGAAGAACGCGCCGTAATCGTCACCTTCGCCGAACGACAGCTCCGGCCGAACGTCGCTCTGATAGGAACGCGCAACGTGATTCGGAACGAAGTCGATGATCACTTTCAAGCCGTGTTGTTTGCAGCGCTTGAGCAATGCTTTGAATTCATCCATCCGCTTTGCCGGCTCCATCGCATAGTCCGGACAGACATCGAAGTAATCCTTGATCGCATAAGGACTGCCGGCGAGGCCTTTGAGGATGTCCGGATCGTCCGCCGGACGGCTTGGGTAAGCCGTGCCGCTCGCCTGTTCCAACACGCCGGTGAGCCAAAGGTGGGTGAAGCCCATTTCCTTGAGCGAGGCGAGCGCGGCATCATTGATGTGGGCGAATTTCCCGCAGCCGTTTTCCGCGATGGTGCCGTTCACCTTGCGGGTCTCCTGGGTGTTGCCGAAGGTCCGCACCATGAGCTGATAAATCACGGGACGCGGTTTCTCCCCGGCGCGGCTGTGGGAACTCATCAGCGCCATCAAGACACAAAACAGCAGGATTTGCCAAGTCATGATTGAGAGGATTTGCGCAGTGCTTCAATGCCCGCCGCCGGCCGGAATGACGGCTTTTCCGCCCTTGTAATCCACAAAGGCTGTCGCGGCGGCGGCAATCAACAGACAGATGCCTCCGGTCAGTATGGCCATCATGGAATCCCCCCCGAACACGCCGCCGATCAGCGGCCCCATGGCCAGGGCCACCAGCACCTGCGGAATGACGATGAAGAAATTGAAAACGCCCATGTAGAAACCCATCTTCTCTGCCGGTATGGCTGACGAGAGCATGGCATAGGGCATCGAGAGGATCGAGGCCCAGGCAACGCCCACGGCGGCCATAGAAACCAGCAAGCCCTGCTGGTGGGTGATGAAACGCACGGAGACCAGACCCAGCGCGCCGACGACAAGACAAACGATGTGGATCGTTTTGGCAGATACCGTCCTGGAGACTGCAAGCAGGATGAATGAGAAGATGAAACAAACGAGATTGTAGGTGGCGAAACAAATGCCGGTCCAGGCGCCGGCGGTTTCGATCACCCTGCCCCACGCAGCCTCGTCGGCGGGATCGCCCCCGAAGACCTGCCGCGCCGTGGCCGGCGTCCAGTAGATCCACATGCAGAACAGCGCGATCCAGGTGAAGAACTGCACCACCGCGAGCTGGCGCATGGTTTTCGGCATCCCGGCGAGACCATGCACGAGTTCTGTCAGGAATCCGCCCAGTCCCTTGGAGCGCTCCTTCATCGCGCGGAACTCCTTCATGTCCGCGGGTGGATACTCCGGAGTTGTTAGAATGGTGTAGAGCACCGCGATGAACAATGCGGCCGCACCCGCATGAAACGAGATCACCACCGCGGTGGGGATTTTCCCGCCGTCCGCGGCGCCGGCCGCGACTCCGAACCAGTGGGTGAGCATCCACGGCATCGCGGAGGCGACCACCGCGCCGAGACCGATGAACAGGCTCTGCACCGAGAATCCGGTGGGCCGTTGTTCTTCGGGCAGTTTGTCGGCCACAAAGGCGCGGAACGGCTCCATGGTGATGTTGATCGAGGCGTCCAATATCCACAACAAGCCCACGGCCATCCACAACGCGGACGAGTGCGGCATGGCGACCAGCGCGATCGAGGCGAGGATCGCGCCGGCAAGGAAATAAGGACGGCGGCGGCCGAGACCCGTCCACGTGCGATCGCTGAGATAACCTACGATCGGCTGGATGATCAGGCCGGTGAGCGGTGCCGCGATCCAGAGCAGCGACAGTTCTTCCTCCTTCGCGCCGAGAAACGAATAAATCGACGACATGTTGGCCATCTGCAGGCCCCAGCCGAACTGGATGCCGAGAAAGCCGAACGACATGTTCCAGATCTGCCAGAACGATAGACGGGGTTTTTCATTCATGATGCCTGCGGGGTTTGTTGCAGGGGAAGCTAACATGCCTTCACCAGGTGGTCGCAAGTCCCGCGGTGCGGATGGAAACTTTCCTTAAACCATGGCCGCGCGGCGACATGTCACTGATGTTTGCCGCGCTCTTCGCGGATCACCGCCAGCGCGTCATACAGGGCGAAGAGCATGACCAGGCAGGTGAGCCCGGCGCATCCCGCCCACCACAGCGTGAAGAACATGACATCGGCTGCCAGCCAGCCGTCGATGAGCCAGAGGCCCGCGGCCATCATGAGCAGCGCGGTCATCAACATGCGGCCGATGGTTTTCCGCCGTGCCGCGCGGTCGTGCAGGATCGCTCGGGCGATCGCCTTGCAGTCGCGCCATCCGGTTTTGCCCGTGGTCATGAGAGGATTGCCACACTCACCAGCGGATCGCGGCGGCGGCCCAGGTGAGCCCCGCGCCGAAAACCACCAGCACAATGTGATCGCCGCGTTTGAAAGCGCCGGAGCGGTTCGCCTCATCCAGCGCGATGGCGACCGCGGCGGCGGAGGTGTTGCCGTATTTGTCGAGGTTCACGAACACGCGCTCGTTGGGCACGGCGAGGCGGTCGGCGATGGCGTCGATGATGCGCAGGTTCGCCTGATGGGGGATGACGCAGGCGATCTCCTCGGCTTTCCAACCGGCGCGTTCGATGACTTTTTCCGCGGCCTCCTTCATGCGGGTGACGGCGATTTTGAAAACCTCCTTGCCCTGCATGTTGAGGGTGTGGGTGTGGAGGTTGACGTTGTCCTCGGTGATCGGACTGGCGCTGCCGCCGCCGGGGATTTCCAACAAATGCGTCAGGTTGCCATCGGTGCCCATTTCGGTGGCAACGATCGATCCCTCGCCTGGTAACGCGCGACGCAGCACCGCGGCACCGGCTCCGTCACCGAAGAGCACACAGGTCGCGCGATCCTCCCAGTTGGTGACGGTCGAAAGTTTTTCCGCGCCGATGATGAGCGCGTTTTTGAAAGCGCCGTCGGAGATGAGGCGCTTGCAGATTTTCATGGCATAGAGAAACCCGGAGCAGGCTGCTGATATGTCAAACGCCACGGCGTTGACCGCGCCAAGCTGCTGCTGAACATAACAAGCGGTGGCGGGCGTCGGTGTGTCGGGCGTGATGGTGGCCACCACGATCAATTCGATTTCGCGCGCTGTCATGCCGGCTTGTTCAAGCGCCTTGAGGGCGGCTTTCGACGCCATGTGTGAGGTGAACTCGCCTTCGGCGGCAATGCGGCGCTCCCTGATGCCGGTGCGGGTGACGATCCACTCGTCGCTGGTATCCACCATTTGGGAGAGTTCATCGTTGGTCAGTATCCGTTCCGGCAGATAGCTTCCGGTGCCTGCCACGCAGACCTCGATGACGGATGAAGATTCGCTCATGCGGCGGGAGATTGAAACCCGCAACCCGCTGCCACAAGCGCGAAGTTAGCCGGAAGCAAAGCGGTCAATCGGTATTCGACGAGGCGAGCGCCAGTGACGCCAACGCCTCCTCGATGCGCGAATTGACCCGATTCTCCACAGTTTCCATCGCCACCCGTATGGCGTTGCGCACGGCCAGCGCGGTGGACGAGCCGTGGGCGATGATGACCACGCCGTTGACGCCCAGCAGAGGGCTGCCGCCGTAGGTTTCGTAGCTGCTTTTTTCCTTGAGCGCCTTGAACGCGCCGTTGGCCAGCACCGCGCCGCAAAGCCGCAGCGGATTGCCCTTGATTTCCGCCTTGAGCCATTTGGAAACGGCCTTGGCGGTGGCCTCCACCGACTTGAGCACGACATTGCCGACGAAGCCGTCGCACAAGACGACGTCGAGTTCGCTTTCAAACAAATCGCGGCCTTCGACGTTGCCGATGAAATGGATGCCCGGCGTCTGCTTGAGCAGTTTGAAAGTTTCTTTGGTGAAAGCCGTGCCTTTTTCCTCCTCTTCGCCGTTGGACATGAGCCCCACCCTGGGATCGGCGACGCCCAGCACGTTGCGCGCGAAGGCGGTGCCCATCACGGCGTAGGCGACAAGATGCTCGGGCTTGGCATCGGGATTCGCGCCGGCGTCCAGAATGTGGCAAAGACCATACTCGTTGGGAATGGCCGATGCAATGCCAGCACGATCCACTCCGGTCAGAGTGCGCAGTTTCAGAGTGGCGGCGGCCACGGCGGCACCGGTGTTGCCTGCGGAAACGAAAGCCTGCGCCTGCCCCTCCTTCACCATGTCCATGGCAATGTTGATGGAGGAGAGTTTTTTGCGCCTCACGGTTTTCGCGCCGGGTTCGGCCATGCCGATGGTTTCCGGCGCATGCACGATGCTTACCCGCCGGTCTCTGAGTTCCAGCCCCTGCCGGCCACACTCGGCGCGCAGAACCGCTTCGTCACCCACCAGAAACAAGTGCTCAAGCCGCGGATAGTAACGCAGGGCGTCGATCGCTCCACCGATGTTGACGGCGGGCGCGTTGTCCCCGCCCATGGCGTCCAGTGCGACTTTCATGCGGGTTGTGGTAGGCAGGCGTGAGACAAACTTATGCGGAGACGGATACGAAAAATCACCCTCCGGGATGTTTCCGGAAGGCGATCATCGGCATGCCGGAGCGGCGGTCACAGCGCTTCGACATCAAGCACCTGGCGGTCACGATAATAGCCGCAGGACGGGCATGCGATGTGCGACGGCACCTTGCTGCCGCACTCGGAGCAGTTTTTGAAGATCGGTGCGCGCCAGCGCTTGGCGCCACGGCGCATTTTCTGACGGCTTTTGGATTGGCGGCGCTTTGGAACGGCCATGGTCTTGCAGTAAGTTAAGGTTGATCCTTGAGGTTCTTGAGATTGTCGAGTGCGGACCAACGGTCGTCGCCCTCGGCGCGGGGCGGAGTGGGTAGCCCATCCCCCTCGGGTTTGTCCACTGATAAATATCGGGGATCGATTTCGCATTTCTGCGGCTCGTCCGCCTCCTCGCAGCGCGGGTCGATCGGGAAGTGAATCAGGATTTCCTCCCGCAGAGCCTCGGTGGCGTCGATTTCCGCCTCGCTTCCGGTTTCCATGGAAATCGCCGCATCATCCAACCGGATCGTCTGAATGAAGGGATGCAGCGTGCGGACACAGGTGAATTCGAACGGTGCCGATAAATGTCCCGCAAGCAGTAGTTCCGGGCCGAATCGCTGCACCCTCAAGTCGTATTCCAGCGGTCCCACCGGCCGCGCATCTCCCTCGGGAAGGTCGAAAACTTCCGGCGGCAACTCGCCTGAAAACGATTTGCCCTCCTCCGGCAACACCGCCAAATCAATGATGAAACGTCCTTTCACACCGCGAATCTAGCTCACGGGCCATAGCCGCCAAGCCACAATTCTTCATTCGCGCAATCCTCTGCGCCTCAATTCCCATCTCTGACCCATGCGGCCAACGCTTATCGAAACCGGCACAATTCCCCTGCCCTTCCCAAGTAATTACGGAGTTACAAATATTTTAGCTTTCTTTTCCAATGGCTTGCGCGACGCGGTTCCCTCAAAAACCCCAATTAGTTAAGAATAATTGACAAATTTTTCAAATTTCCGGCCACCCGCCGACGCGATCTAACAGAATAATTTTTTCTCCACCCCCAGCGATGGATTCCGCGATTCCGGGACATCGGGTAAACTGCCTAGAGGTGGTCTACGTTTTACATCGTAAACACTCGGCCAAATACACAATATGTGGTATTGTGAATAATTTGTTGATACCACATGAGCAAAATCGAATTGACCCTTTCCCTCGATTTCAACAATCTCCGCGACGCTGCGTCTGTCGCGCGGCCACTCATTTTTCACCCTCCCATTTCTTACCGAAAACCATGTCCGCCACCACCACCGTCAAACTCGGAGACCGCACCTTCATTCTCGATAAAACCAAGGCCGAAGAGGCCTTCGCCGCCAAGAAAGTCATCAATGGCCGCGACACGATGTTCTTCAACATCCTGCCCCTCAAATACCAGTGGGCCTACGATCTCTACAAGACGATGAAGAACAACCACTGGGAGCCCGAGGACATCACCATGCAGAAGGATGTCGAACAATGGCGCTCCGATGAGATCAGCGACGTCGAGCGCTGGATCATCAAGATGGGCATCGGTTATTTCTCCGCCGCCGAAGGCATCGTCGGCGACAACATCCTCCATGTCGTCCGCGAGGTGGTCACCGCGCCCGAGCTCAAGCTGGTGTTAGGCCGCCACGCCCATGAGGAAAACATCCACGCGGACTCGCTGGTTTATATGCTCTCCTCGCTCGGCCTCAACCCGCACGAGTGCGAGGCGATGTTCGAGGACGTGCCCACCATCAAGGCCAAGAACCACTTCGTCGTTTCTAACAGCCGCGCCCTCCGCCGCGACATCGACCTCACCGACACCGCCAACAAGCAGGCGCTCGCCAAGAACATCTTCATGTTCGGCCAGGTGATGGAAGGCACCCAGTTCTACGGTCTCTTCGGCATGATCCTCAGCCTCTACCGCCAGAACAAGTTCCCCGGCATCGGCCAAATGTTCCGCTACACCCTGCGCGA
>Ga0315904_10008609_pt1 | contig 13468 bp, 26 predicted proteins | sample LakEriMetagenome_6_FD_203529 | JGI IMG/M metagenome (GOLD analysis project Ga0315904, IMG submission 203529) | Freshwater fungal communities from buoy surface, Lake Erie, Ohio, United States - Buoy 12 MA120 | ecosystem: Environmental > Aquatic > Freshwater > Lake | place: USA: Lake Erie, Ohio... | reverse complement strand
ATAGTCAACTACAACTGTAATAAACCCGCTGGCCACGGTTAATAAGAACAGCTCTGTCGTAGAGGTTGACATACAGGTTCGAATCCTGTCCTGACTACCAAGCTTATAGTTAAGCAAAAAATATTGCCGATCTTACACTACAGTTTTGCTCAATTCTGTATAAAGGCAAGTCCATATCATATTAGGGTAAAAAGGGGAGAGTGTAAGCTCCCCTTTTTTAATTTATCCTATTCCTTAAGAACCTAAATAAACCCTTAATAATATGCGAAAAAGAATCACTAAGTCTACTATGGTAGTAGAAAAGGTTTACTCTGTTAAGCCTGCAGAAGAAATGTTTACCTCATTTAAGTTAAAAGGTAGACAATGGTCTAATCTAGACAAACTAGATAAGATTCAAGAAAGAGAAATCAGAAGAATGTTCAAGTACCTCACAGTTAAGACTATGATGGATGAAAAGACCTACTTAAGGTCTTTGAGAGAACGCTCTACTATCGACCAAACTGTTACTTTCGTTAAAGAAGTAGCTGTACCTCAAGACTACGAAGTAGTACAAGACATTGTTCTTGGTGCTATGAAAGTAGGTAAAAACTATCTCAGAACTTTTATTGAAGAAGCAGAGATAGTAAAAGTTATTGATTGGAAAGATCAATTGTAATCAATCTAGGGTAGGAGAGATACCTGCCCTAGATTCTAAATTAGTCTAATTGGCATAGTTGTTGCCTTAATTTATGTTTAACCTTTAATATTAAAGAATTATGTATTACAAACAAAATCAAGACCTTAGCTTCTCAAAAGCTACCAATTTTAAGAAATTATTCTATGTATCATTAACTATTAATGTTATCTTTGTATCACTTTTACTTATGGCTTTTACTAGAGAAGAACCTGTTGTGACTAAGACTAAAATCATCAAAGAGGTAGTCACAGAAAAAGATGTTGTTCTTAATGATTCAGGAATTACAGCAGAGTTAACTAAGCAAGGAGTAATCCTAGCTGCTGTTGCTTGCTTACAATCTAGAATCGAAAGTAATCATGGTAAATCTAACGTAGGTATCCAAGCAAAGAACTTGTTTGGTATTACCTTTCACAGATGTAAGCATGTAGCAGGTAAGTTTGGAGTTTATGCTCGTTATGATAGTTACCGAGACAATATCAAATGCTATGCGCATGTTCAGGCTAGGTATCTTAAAAATATAGACCATGTCTATGCTGAAGATCCTAGCTATGTAAGCAAATTAAAAAGTTACAAATGATAACAAGAGACAGTGTACAACAAGCAGCCCTTAGAGAGGCTTTAATGTTTAAGAGAAGTGGTTTACAGTTAGCAACAGGTGCAGGTAAGACTAAAATTGGTTTAGATTATATTAACTGTCTAGATAAAGAAGCAAAAGTTTTAGTTGTTGCACCTAAAGTAGATATATTTAAGTCGTGGATTGATGACGCTAGTAAGTTTGGGTTTCCTCAACTACTAGACAGAATCACATTCTCGACTTATCTATCTCTCACTAAACACAATCCTGAAGAGTATGATATTCTTATCTTAGACGAAGCTCACTCTCTTAAGGGAACTACTTTGCCTTTCCTTATTAATTACAGAGGAAGAATCTTAGGCTTAACAGGTACTCCTCCTAAGTATTTGACTTCAGAGAAAGGTCAACTTATGCTAGAGTATTACCCAATTAAGTACGTATTTAAAACAGATAAAGCCGTAGAGAATGAGATTCTTAATGATTATCACATCTTCGTCCACTATTTAGACTTAAACAGAGATAAAACAATTAAGACTAAGCAAGGATGGATGACCAGTGAAAGAGCACAGTATGATTGGATTACTCGTGAGTTAGAACAAGCAAACTCTAGTAGTTATATGTTCAAGACTATTCAACGAATCAACTTCTTAAAGCAGTTTGAGACTAAGGAACATTACGCTAAGAAACTTCTTGACGAGATTAGCCAAGAAGAAAAAGTATTAATTTTTGCAAACACCATAGATCAAGCTGAAAGACTGTGTAAGGACTCTCACCACTCTAAGAACAAGAATAGTCCCTTAGAAGCGTTTAAAACAGGTGAAATCACTAAACTATCATGTGTAGAACAGTTAAGCGAAGGTATTAACATCCCTAATCTTAAAAATATTATCATTCTACACTCTTATTCTGGTGGTTCTCCTAAGTCGTCTCAAAAGATCGGAAGAGCGTTACGCTTAGCAGTTGACCAAACAGCTATTATTCATATTCTTTGTTACCGTAACACAGCAGATGAAAAATGGGTAACAGATAATCTTAAAAACTTTAACTCAGAAAAAATCACACATTTAACCTAATTAAACCTAATCAATATGACAAACAAAGAAAAATCATGCCAACAGCTCATTTGCGAGCTGGACATTTTAATTGAACAGGACTTTCAGAAAGCTAAACAAGACCTAGAAGACTTTAAGAACAGTCCTAATGTGTTTAATTTATTTGAAATAAATGAAAACACAGACGATGTAGACTGCCAAATATCTAGTATATTTGCTGATGATGAAGTTAGATCAATTGACCATGAGTAAGTTAAAGTGCCTACAAGGTAAGATGACTCCTGCATTCATTGACCATTGTAACGAAAGAGGTATCGACTTAATTAAGTGGTACAGATGGCAGCTTCACCTTATTTGGGAACAAAGAAAAATCAGCAGAAAATATACCAACTTAAACTAATTAATCATGTACAGAGTTAACTACCAATTTGACAAACACAATGTGTCTATCTTAATGTTATGTATGAAAGTCGGGGATTCTTGGAAACAGATAAATGATTCTCATTTAGAAACCAAGATTAACGATAAGATTAAGCATGTTGCCGACAGCTACGAAGCAGAAAAAGGTGGCTTCGGAGAAATGCACTTAACAGAGGGCTTAACCTTTATCACAGGTACAATAGACTTAGCTAAATAAGACATGGAAAACATATTTATAGGTCTTTGTATCTTACTCAGTGTATCTGCTATCTCTATGGCTATTTTATTTCTTATGTTTAGGGGAAATATTAACAACATGCCTAAGGGAGATATTGTTTATGATCACATTGAAGAAGAGTTGCCTAAGAAAGTAGTTAAGCGAAGAAAGTCTACTACTAACCCTAAACGTAAGTATAAGAAAGATGGAAAAGGTCCTGTGGCTTGATGATCTAAGAGATCCTAGTCAAGGACAATTTAAAATCTGGCTTAACTTAGCTTTCGGAGAGAACTTAGATGTTACTTGGGTTAAAGACTACGATGAGTTTGTAAAGTACTTCAAGAAGAATGAAATGCCTTACGCTATCTCATTTGATGATGACTTGAACAACGAAAAAACAGGATTAGATTGTGCTAAGTGGGTAGTAGACTACTGTATGAACAATGCAGTCAGGCTACCAAAATACTTCGTACACTCAGCTAACCCTGTAGGTAGAGAAACCATACAGAGTTATTTAGACAACTACTTAAAATTTACAAACTTTACAGAGCCCTCTTAATCGAGGGCTTTTTTATTAAACTAAACTTAAAACAAAATAATGAATAACATTGATTCAAATAAATACTTAGTAGAAGACGAAGAAGCAAATAAAATTTTCATGAAAGCAGTTCTTGACTCATGGGACGATATAATGGATATATCTCCTAGTTACTTTGAGAAAGAAGACTTAATGACCTTTGTAGAAAAGTTTAAAGATACGGAACTTGTAAAGTACAAAGATCGAATTGAACACATGCTAGACCTACCAGGTAGGCAAAGTAGAGCTGCTTTTGAGAAACTTTACGATGACATCATAGATTTTATTTATGGTGACGACGAAGAAGAAGACGAGTAAAAATGAGAACTAAATTTGAAATAAAAGACAATAGACCTGTTAAGGAGAAAGTAATTTTCTTCTTAGCAGGCTTACTGTTTTGGAGAGGACGTAAGAAAGGTATGGTTAATACTATGCATATAGGCTGGAGAGAAATTAAGCCTATATTCTTCCCTAAGGGTTTTTATGATAAGTATTCTTACTTAGGTTCTATTCCTTACAGTGAAGACGGAGATTGCTTTAGAGCTATTTACCCGTTAATTTTAGCTATGGACTACGAAGCTAAGCCTAAATGGTGCCCTAGATGGTTTCTACGCTTCTTACATTTGTTTGGTTGTGATAACTCTATTGTAAGAGTAAGAAATAGAAGGCTACACAACCTATTTAGAAACTTAACTAAGGGTATCATATTCTGGGACTATAAGACTAAATGGAGTAGTTATGACTTAAGGATTAGTATTTCAGCACCTAAACACTTACAAGACCTAGCTGATGACATAGAAAGCGGGTTTTACAGTAGAGGTAGACAAGAAGAACTAGTAGCCGAAATCTTAAAACTAGACCCTAAAGCAGGTATTATTTGGGGTAGTATTGATAAATTAGAAAAACAGTTAGGGAAACTAGAAGCTGAAAAAGAAAATAGAGATAAGCAATTAGATTCTCTTGTTCAACAAGCTAATGATAAACTTAGAGCATAATAAATCATGAAAAACAATAAACAACAGACAGCAGTGGAATATTACTCTAAAGAAATCGGCAGATTAACAAGCGATTTGATAACTGGTAAAATAACAGGAAAACAATTTGTTATGTTAGAAATCCAACTACTTGACCAAGCCAAAGAAATGGAGGAGGTGCAGATGAAATTAATTTACGATGGCTTATTACAAAATGTCGGAACACCTATAAATCAATCAGATTTGCCGACATTTGAGCAATACTACAAACAAACCTACGGAGGAGGTGAGTAGTGATAGAAGATATTATTAACCCAACACCAGCTAGGCAGCTGATTAATGATTTTTATTATCAGTTGCCTAACAATGGGTTTCTTAAAGAAGGACTACTTAGCTGTGAGAGAAGGTACAATGAAGCGATTACTTGCTCCCTAATTTCTGTAGACAAGACTATAGAAGCATTAGAACATCATGCTTGGCAAAACAGAAAGGTAATAGAAATGTACCAAGAAATAAAACAAGAACTAATACAGATTAGAGATGATCAAATGGAAATATAAACCAGCAGGTAACTGTCCAGTACAAGCAGAAGGCTGGTTCTTAAAACATTATTTTTACTTTAGAGCTAGAGGTCAGTGGGCTACTATTGAATTCAGTGAGAGTGAAGATCACCATAATAGAGATGAAGTCTACAAAGTATACATACTAACTAAGACAGACGAGTATATGGCTGGTTGGTTACCCAAGTGGATATGCAGACTACTAATCTACAAAGGATGTCTTAAGTTCTTATTTAAATATAAATGACATGAGTAAAATAGAACAAGTTAAAATAAACTTAAACGTAGAGGATCTCTTCAGATACAAGTTAGTCAGAGAAAGAGATGGCTTATCTAACGTAGGTCACAAAGCTGGGTGGATTGAATGGAACGAAGATGGCACTTTTAAAAAATTACATGATGAAGCTGCAGTAGGTAGGTCTCTTATCTTAGATCCTCAAAGAATATCTTATACGTGGATGACAACTACTGTGATAGAGATCTTGGAACAGAAAGAAAACTATATTAAGTTTGCAACAACGAACAGTTTATATGAGTTATGGCAAAACGAATGAGTAGAGAACAAAAAAGAGAACAAGCATTGATTGACATCATCAATCAGATGTTTATCATTGCAGGTCATGAAGTTACATTTGATGACATTAAAGATCGTAAAGATGATTGGTTTACCGATTGGACTATGACTACTGCACAAGCAGAAGAATGGAGAAAGTGGGGAGTCGCTTATCTTAGAGAAAAACTAAAAATGAATAAGGGATTAGCAGAGAAAGAGATGATGTGGGTTAACGTACAGTGGGGACTTAAATACTCAGATTTTAAGCCATGAAACTCTTTTTATTTAGAATAACTCTTTTGTCTTTAATGTTTTTCTTTGGATTAATAGGATTTATAATACTTATACTAGAAGCATTAGTTGAAAGCATTACTACATTACTTTACAAGGTAAACGATTTTTTAGAAGAGAAATTAAACTCACTTAAATGAACAGCATAGACACACAATATCAAATTCTACTTCAATCTATCTTAGATTACGGAGTAGAGAAATCTGATAGAACAGGAACAGGTACTAAGTCAATATTTGGCTACACCATCAGACACAGAATGAGTGAGGGATTTCCTCTCTTAACCACTAAGAAGATGCCTTGGAAGACAATAGTAACTGAATTGCTGTGGTTTTTAAAGGGTGATACTAACATTAAATACCTTTTAGACAACGGATGTAATATTTGGACAGGAGACGCTTATAAATCTTACCGTGAAGCAAGACCAGACGATAACCATGCTTACACTATAGAAGAGTTTGCAGAACAAATCAAGACTAATCCTGACTTTGCTGCTAGATATGGTGAATTAGGTCCTATCTATGGTGCTCAGTGGAGAAAATGGCCTTCAACAGACTTAGCAGGAGGTTCAATTGACCAGATTAAAAGTCTAATCCACAATCTTAAACATAATCCAGACTCTAGAAGACTGATGGTTAGTGCTTGGAATGTAGATGCTCTTGAAGATATGGTACTTCCTCCTTGTCATTACGGCTTTCAGTGTTACGTAAAAGATGGTAAGTATCTTTCTTTGATGTGGAATCAGCGTTCAGTAGATACTTTCCTCGGTCTTCCCTTCAACATCGCCTCCTATGCTCTTCTCTTGATTATGCTTGCTGATGAGGTTGGTATGATTCCTGATGAATTAATCGGTAATTTAGGAGATACTCACCTTTACTTGAATCACATCGAACAAGCCAAAGAACAAATAGAAAGAGATTCTTACGAACTACCTATAGTTTATGTAAGAGATGGTATCAATTGTTCTTCACTTAATGATGTTATTCTAACTAAGTATAACTCTCATTCAGCAATCAAAGCACCCTTAAGCAATTAATTATGTGGAAGCCTATTCCAGGATTCGAAGAATACTATCATGTAAATGAATACGGAGAGATTAAAAGCTTAGAAAGATCTTACAGTCAACCTAGATTTGGTAGACTAGAAGCTAGAGTTAAGAAAGAAAAGATCTTAAAAGGCTTTATTAATCGTGATGGACTTACAGGAGTTATCTTATCTGTAGGTTCTGTTAAGAAACGAGTGTTTAGGCAAACCTTGGTCGCCAAACTTTTCTTAGATGGACCTGAAGGTGAGTGTGTAATACACTTAGACGGAGATAAGCTTAACAATCACTACACCAATCTTAAATGGGGTACTAGGGTAGAAAACATTATGCACCTAAATGCAATTAAGGCTTCTAGTTGGCACATACACGTAGTAAGTCTGAAGACAGGTACTTACTATAAAAGTGTAGCAGAAGCATGTAGAGCAGAAAACATTTGCTATGATGGAGCTGTAGCTGGACTTAAATTACCTAGATCTAAGTATAAGAAGTTACTAAAAATGGTATAGTATGGACGAATTAAAACTAGATCTAAAAGGATTCACACCTAAACAATACGCTGCACTCATACTTAGAGATGAACTTGAATTAAGTTATGGTAGGGCAGGTATTAAGATGGGTATGAATCACTATGCTTTTGGTTCTCTTTATAAAAGAGCCAAAGCAAAAGAAAAACTAAAAATAATTTACGTATGATAACACATGTGTGTGAAAAGAAGCCTGAGTACTTTGAGTTTATCTCTAGTCACTTCGGAGTAACTTTCACAGAGAAATCATTTATGGACCCTACATTAAAAGTACATGCTCTACACGAAGGAAAAGAAATAGTAGCAGTACTTTTAATTAAAAAGAAAAAAGATAACCAGTATAGAATCACTTTTATACGAGTATCTGAAGAGTTTCAAGGTAAGCGTTATGGTCATGCAATACTTAGTATAGCTTTACATGATGCTTATAACGAGAATAAAGGCCCTATAAAGGCATTTACAAGGGTTAAAGCACAAAACATACAATCTCTTAACTTCTTTCAAGCAGAAGGCTTTAAAATAGATAAATTCGAATGCCTGCATGACACCATGTTAAAAGATGGAAACATTGTTACAGAGCTAAAACCCGCTTACATTTTAAACAAAGACTATGATGACAACAGAATCTAAAATTTTAAGAATTCTATTAAATAGAATTAAAACACCAGATGGTACTATCTTAACTTCTTACAATAGACATAACTACGTAGAGTATAAAGACTCCATAACCAAAGAGGTTCTTATGGTAGACGGAGGTACTGACTATTTAAGAAGAAACATAGGTACTTACGAAGAGTTAAGCGTTTATGACGATGGCTCTCACTTGACTAGAAGATCAGCTGTACACTGGGGAACCAGAGGTAAAGATGGTAAACAACCCTTAGTTTACAAACTTCTTAAAGACTTAGATTCAGATCATATTGAAGCCATCCTAAAGACACAACATCAAATCTCTGACTTTTACAGAGAAATTTTTAAGAATGAGTTGAAATATAGATTTGACGAACAAGCAGAAAAACTTTAACTTTGTTAACCTTATGACTCCCAAACAACAAGCAGAAGCTATGGAAAAAGAAATCCTAATGGGATTAGGTTTCCAAATGAACGGTCACGCTTACAGGCAGATTGCAAATTACACAATTGACAAGATTATAGCAGAATACACAGATATGGACAACTACGTTAAAGATCGTTCTATGCATAATGCTATATTGTTTTGGAAAGACGTTAGAAAGGAAATAAACAAAAATGAAAGAAGCTTGTAAAGAAATAGGAAGAAAATTGAAGAACACTAGGTGTATGAATACCAACGAGTTCTTCGCATACTCTCTTCTCTTTGTCTCCCTCTTCTCTATTGTAGCAGGGCTAATAATAAACTTATTAGCTATCTTTGCAGAATGAGTTCTAACTATACATTAAGCGAGAATGGTACGGTGATAGAATATCACCTGATTGTAAAGACAATGAAGAAGAATGAAGACTACAAATTTTACTCAGAAAGAGAACGAGACAAAGTTTTTAAGAAAGCACTAGAAGAGAAAAACCTATTACTAGCACATCGTTACACAAGAGACAGCGAACAAACACCAGAACAAATTTAACCTTAATTAAACTTAATCAATAAAGCACCTCTAGGGGTGCTTTTTTCATTTAAAACCTAACCTAAACTAATATGCCAGAAGAATTAGAATCAGCAGGCCTAATTGCAGGCCAACAACTTCAGATCTTTGACGATCCATTTTCTATGGAGTTTTTAGAAAAAGCAGAAAGAACTATTGAAGTTTCTGCTATCAATGCTCCTAAAGTAAAACGTGCACGTAAAGTCTTAACAGACAAGTTTGTAATGCACAAGGATCTAAAGAAACGCTTACTTAAACTTAAGTCTACTGATGTCCCTCAAATTGTAAAGGACATGGTTGATGACTTATTATCTCTTAAAAGAGTTCCAGAAGACTCTAAGTATTGTAATTATCTTGGTTTATCACAAGCAGACTACAGCAAACTTTCTTATCTAGACGAAGATCGTAAAAATAGATTAGAAGGTGAAGAAACAAGAATGCAGATGATTAGACCTGGTACTGTTTTAGTATTACACATAGGTAAAACAAGATTATACGGAGACTCAGAGGCTATTTACACTAAAAGACTTACTCTTACTGCTCGTCACTTAAATAACTTAGTTTATCCTATCAAAGAATTTTACGAAAAGAAAGGTTCTTTTACTGCTAATCGTTATACAAGTCATACTAATGGAGTGGATGAGGAAGTTTCTTACTCTTACAATATACCTAGATTAGAACAAGACTCGGAACCTCTTCTTATCAGACACAGTGTAGTGTATGGTATTAATGGCTTCTCTATTGACCAAGCAGGTCTTACTATAACTACTACTTATCCTCATATAATAGGTGTAGAGTTTGAAAATACTGAAGTAGTATTACCTGAGGTATGGAACTATAAGAAGCGTTATCATACTTCTGTAGGTAAACTTATTCGTAGACTATTTAAAGAAAAGTATTCAGATCGAGACATTACTACGTTCTCTGAATCTTATGCTTCGCTTATCACAATCTCTAATCCCCTATATGATTTTAGAATTATGGAAGGAGAACAAATTAAGTGGGCTTATGACGAAGACAACTATCACACCCACAGTAATACTTTAGGTAGCTCTTGTATGCGTTATGAAAGATGTCAACCATACTTTGAGATGTATACTAGAGATCCTTCTAAGGTTAAAATAGGCGTACTCATGAGGGCCAATAAAGTAGCAGCTAGAGCTATTCTGTGGAATCTAGGTAATCAGTGGGCTTATGATAGAATCTATTCTACTAAGACCGAAACTGAAAACTTACTTAAAACTGCCTTAGAATCCGCTAACTACAAGAGAATCTGGCAAACATCCGAACGTTATTCTGTTAAGATAGATTTAACTGGAATTAATCAGTTTCCTTATGTAGATACTCTTTACTGTTATCATCCTGACGATCAAATCTTAAGTAACTATGGAGAAGGCCACCACTATACTCTTAGGTGTACTGGAGGTAGTTTCTATAACCACTCAGGTCTCCCTGATACTATATGTTGTGTTGTTTGTGATGCAGAAATAGAATATGATGATTCTTATCACATAGACGCAGGTAGATACGTAGACGAAAGATGTTGTGGTGATTGTTCTATCTATTCAGAGGTAATGGATGCTAATTTTACAGATCGAGATAACTTCGTACAAGACTATAATAGTGACCCTGTATTAAGAGATCGAGCTGTAGAATTGTTTAATGGAGATTATGCATATGTAAACGATGATTATCTCAGACAGTATGAAAATGATTTTGGTTACTTTATTCATAATGAACATAGTTACGAAGAGATCGATGGATGTTTCTATCATCCAGATGATGAGAACAAACCTGAAGCAGGCACTTCAATCGAGGTTGTTACAGAAACTACACAAGATTTTACTTTTACAAGAGATACAGAGACTCCTTATATATTAACTAGTTCTTCTTCTGTCTCTAACTCTCTTTCTAGTTTTTCTTCATCTGGTTCTTCTATTGTCTATCACCCAAGTCAGTTTTCTGGGTACCTTAGCGCCCCTATTACTCTCGGAGATATTGCAAGATCACTAGGAGAGTCAGCTCAGATTAATCAAATTACTGAAGTTAGTGAGAATACTCAACCTACAGAAAACACAGAGACTGCAGAAACTACTGAGAGTCCTGATCAATTTTTAATTTAAAAACAATGAAATACACAACAAGTAAACTAGAATCAATAGACCACACCATTAAGGGTGATTTCCCAGTAGATTTTGATCTACTATTTGATATTATGTATCAACAAAGTCCTACTTATCAACCAGAACTCGAAGCACTTAAGAAAAATTGGCTTGTAGAGCTTATTTCTAAGATCGAAGGGGTTACTGTTTATGAGAGAGGAGGCAATATCTATTGCACAAAAGGAGCAGCAGAATTCTATCCTACTATTGTAGCTCACTATGACACAGCTCAAGACTATCATGCTGGCATGAGAATCTTCAAAACAGACGAGTGGATTTTTGGCTTTGACAATGCAAGAGGTGAACAGTGTGGCTTAGGTCTCGATGATGCTGTAGGTGTATGCTTTGCTATTCAAATGCTTAAGATGATGCCACATTGTAAGGTTTTCTTGCCTTTTGGCGAAGAAAGGGGATTGGTTGGTACTTATGCTTGCGATATGTCTTTCTTTGATAACTCTTTGGTTGTCACTCAGTTAGATCGCAGATCCTATACAAATGACTTCATTAAATATACTAATGGTGTTCAGACTTTCAACCCTGAGCATTATGACTTAATTGGTGATTTGATGGATAAGTATGGCTACTCTCTCAACTCAGGCACAGCTACTGATGTAGGTGGTCTTCGTAAGCGAGGTCTTAAAGTATCTTCTCATAATCTTTCTTGTGGTTATTTCAACGAGCATGGAGATAGCGAGGTAGCAAGTGTAGCACTTCTTACCAATGCTTTTAGTTTTGCTTATGAAATGCTTACAATGTTGGCTGAGAGAAACATTCCTCTTACTTTCCCTATACCTGATCTTCGTTCTGAACTTCCTTATGGAGGTAGTAAGACTAAATCTAGTTCTACTTACTTGGGAACAGGTGCTAGACAGATCAATATCTGGGATGACGATGACGAAGATTGGTACTTTGATGTACAGAAGGGAGAGTGGATGCCTCCAAAAAGCGAACTGGCTTCTACTAAAGGTCCAAAGTTCTGGTCTAGACCAGAAGATCCCTTGGACATGTTAGATCCTTTTGGAGATGTTGCTTATGATAAAGATAAAGCAGAAGAAGCCGCAGCAGAAGAAGAGTATGAAATCTACAGCGAATGGATAGCAGAATGTTATCCTCAGTATGCAGACCCAAGACTAAGGGAATCATTACAATCATTCAGCAACAAGTCTAAAGTTCTTTACAAACAAGCAGACCTCGATGAAATGATTATGGAAGGTATCTGTCCTAATTGTTTAGGAGATAAGATTCACGTTACAAATGATTTGTTACTCAACAGTTATTGTTATGAGTGCGAAAGCATCTGTAACGTACCTGAAGACGAGCAAGATTTCATTGAAACGATGATGCAAGACTGCAAAGCTGGAGAAGTTCCTTTTGAGGAAATTGTCAAACTCTAACTTATGGATATAGAACATTATGGAGAGAGTCTGGAGTCACATCCAGACTTTCTTTTTATGAAAAAAATGTGGATAGAAGACCAAATTCTCTTGCAAAAAGAGGAGAATTTGGCTATCTTTGTAGACCCAATAAAGATTAATTTCCAAGAAATCTTTAAGGGTGTAAACTTTACTTTAACCAAATCAACCAATGAAGAAGACGTTTTACGAAGTACTCTGGGCACTACTGCTGAAAGAGAAGATGATAGACAAGTGGATTTACGAGGAAAAGCTTCTACATAACGGAACTACTTTTAGTTGGACACCTAAGGCACTAGAAGACTTAGATTTTTCTAAGTCTGTTGGAGAGTTGATTGCTTCTAAGCCTTCTGTAATTGAATCACTTGCTAACAAACACGTAAACCAATCACCAAAGAAAGAAATTGTTATTTCTGCTACTTGGTTGGCTGAGTTTGTAGCTAAGTTTAGTGCTAAGAATCTAGGAGTATCAGGTAAGACTACAGATAAATCTAGCGTAGTAAAACGCTTAATTAGATTTATCAGTGAATACGACTACACTCTAGAAGAAATATCACAAGCAACAGATCTGTACATAAGTACTCTTAAGTCTCAAGGAAACATCAGATTCATTAGAGAGTGTGGTTACTTTATTTACAAAAAGATAGATGGAGTAGACCAAAGCGACTTAGCCAAGTGGTGTGAGGAGTTAAAGAATGGTAGTGGTCCAGCTTACAACAGTCACCAAATTCTTTAAATAATTAAGTATGGATTTTGAACAATTAATTGGGCAGATTGAACGTAATAAACTAGTGAAAGAAGAGGGGGGATTA
>Ga0315904_10008608_pt1 | contig 13470 bp, 10 predicted proteins | sample LakEriMetagenome_6_FD_203529 | JGI IMG/M metagenome (GOLD analysis project Ga0315904, IMG submission 203529) | Freshwater fungal communities from buoy surface, Lake Erie, Ohio, United States - Buoy 12 MA120 | ecosystem: Environmental > Aquatic > Freshwater > Lake | place: USA: Lake Erie, Ohio... | reverse complement strand
AAAGAATATGCCGTTTCAAGACTTCAACTTTACAAGGTTTTTCTGAAAAAGTCCGCATTTATAGGAGATATTTTGCGCACAAGCTTGTCGCACACGATGAAAAGTTAAAAAAATGGAATCGTGGTCTATTGGAGCCTTGACACACTGGCCAAGCATTACCTCACATGCAAATCGGCCAGGCATTAAGTAACTGCCTTTCTTCATTATTGGTAGATGTGAACAAGTTGCCTTGAACCTTTGAAATGCTTTCCTTTTTTTTGCCGTTCAGTCCATGTCAGACGACCCGGAAGAACATAATGAACTGCCTGAAAACGGAGAAATCACCACTGGTGATGATTCTCATTTTGGCCATGTGAAGCCTGTAAGCGGGCTTTACCGTGAATGGTTTTTGGACTATGCATCTTATGTAATTTTGGAACGTGCGGTACCCGCAATGGAAGATGGCCTCAAGCCAGTTCAGCGCCGCATCATGCATGCCATGTATGAAATGGACGACGGTCGATTTAACAAGGTCGCCAATATTATCGGAGCCACCATGGCCTATCACCCACACGGTGATGCTGCCATTGGAGATGCCTTGGTAAACTTGGGTCAGAAAGAACTGTTAATTGATACCCAAGGTAACTGGGGTGATGTGCGCACGGGTGACTCTGCTGCGGCACCGCGTTACATTGAAGCACGTCTATCTGCCTTTGCCAAAGAAGTCGTTTTTAATGAAAAAACCACCGAATGGCAGCTGTCATACGACGGCAGAAAACGCGAACCGGTGACACTTCCTGTCAAATTCCCTTTACTACTTGCACAAGGTGTTGAAGGCATTGCGGTAGGACTGAGTACGAAAATCATGCCCCACAATTTCATCGAATTGTGCGAGGCAAGTATTGATGTTTTAAAGGGCAAAAAGACAGACATTATGCCCGATTTCCCTACTGGGGGTATGGCAGATTTCAGCCAATACAACGAAGGGAAAAAAGGATCGCGTGTCCGTGTAAGAGCCAAAATTGAAGAACGCGATAAAAGCACACTGAGCATTCGCGAGATTCCCTATGGAACCACCACAGGCTCCTTGATTGAAAGCATTATCAAAGCCAACGATAATGGCAAAATCAAGATTAAAAAGGTTATTGACAATACCGCTGCAAATGTTGACATAGAGATTCAGCTCGCCCCCGGGGTGAGTACGGATATGTCTATCAATGCGCTATATGCATTCACCGACTGTGAGATTAGTATTTCACCCCTGTCTTGCCTCATTGCCGATGACAAACCTATGTTTTTGTCGGTAAATGAAATATTAAGACAAAACACACAAAACACCTTGCATTTGCTCAAAACAGAATTGAGCATTCGCTTGCATGAGCTCGAAGAAAAATGGCATTTCTCTTCACTCGAAAAAATATTCATTGAGAACCGCATTTACCGGGATATTGAAGAGTGTGAATCTTGGGAAGAAGTATTGATTGCCATTGACAAAGGCTTAGAACCCTTTAAGAAAAAACTCATTCGCGAGGTTACCGAAGAGGATATTGTTAAACTCACAGAAATTCGCATTAAAAGAATTTCTAAATTCGATAGTTTTAAGGCTGATGAATACATGCGCGGCCTTGAACAGGAAATCGAAGAGGTTAAAAACCATTTGGCGCACTTGGTTGAATACGCCATCGATTATTACAAGAACCTCATAAAAAAATACGGTAAAGGACGCGAACGCAAAACTGAAATTCGCTTATTTGATACCATTGAAGCCAATGCAGTGGCTGCGGCAAACGTAAAATTGTATGCCAATTTCAAGGAAGGTTTCATTGGCACTTCGCTGAAAAAAGAAACCTTTATCGCCGACTGCAGCGATATTGACGACATTATTGCCTTCCAGGCCAATGGAAAATACATGATAAGCAAAGTCTCCGATAAAACCTTTTACGGCAAAGACTTGGTGCATATCGATGTGTGGCGAAAGAATGATGAACGTACAACCTACAACGTCATATACTGGGATGGGTCTGCCAAGAAAGCCATGGTGAAACGCTTCAACGCTACTGGCCTCATTCGCGACAAGGAATACGACATGACCACGGGCAGCAAAGGCAGCGAAATCATGTACTTCACAGCCAACCCCAATGGGGAAGCTGAAAAGGTTACCATACACTTAAGCAACATGGCCAATGCGCGTGTGAAACAGTTTGACTACGACTTTAGTCAGTTGGCCATAAAAGGCAAAACGGCTCAAGGAAATCTGCTTACACGCTACCCTGTGCGTCGCGTAGAGCTGCGCGAAAAAGGGGTATCCACCTTGGGCGGTGTAAAAATATGGTGGGACGAGATGACAGGCCGCTTAAATGGCGAAAGCCGCGGTAAGTTTATGGGCGAATTTGATGGCGATGACCGCATATTGGCCTTGTACAATGACGGAAGTTATGAACTCACCAACTATGAGCTCATCAACCGCTATGAGCCCTCTGAAATGTATTTGATTCAAAAATTCTATCCAGAACTGATTATTAACTGTATTTACCTAGACGGAAAGAGCAAGCAACAATTTGTAAAACGTTTCAAAATAGAAACCAGCACCTTGGGCAAAAAGTTCCCATTTATTTCAGAAGAGAAGGGGTCTGCCTTATTGGTAGCTAGCACCCATCCTGAAAGTGGTGCCCATGTGGTTATTGAAAATAAGAAAAAAGAGAAACAGGAATTCGACATTGAATTCAATGCTTTCATGGAAGTTAAAGGGTGGAAAACCGTTGGCAATAGATTGAGTCAAGAAACGGTTAAGAAAGTAAGCCTGAAAGGCGACAGAACCAGCGCACCCCCTGAGGCTGTAAAGCCCACAGTGATGGAACAGTTTGAGGAAGAAAGACTAAATAAAGATCAGCTCAACTTGCTGTAAATCGAAATAATAATTCTGGCACCGAAATTCGTGCAGTTTATTATTCTTAATTCAAAAAGAAATTATTCCGCTTTTTCAATTTCCAGCTTTTTCCGAATGCTGAGTTCTGCAATTACCATTGCCAATATAATAGCAGCTTCTATCACCCAATACCCCATAACAACCTTAGGAATTGTAGCGGAATAAGCCAAAACAATGCCTAAGGTTGTAGCGCAAAACAGGGCATTGGCAATGGCGATAATGAGCAACTTTGCTCGATTATACTCTGGCCAGGTAAGCCACGAATACCAGGAGAACATACAAAATCCCATAGCGACAAAGCCCAAGGTCAGTAATACGGCATGCGCTACGCCTACATAATTACAATTTGGCGCGAGCAGCACCAAGTGAACCGCGCCAGTTGAAGCTGCACCTGCTGCGTCTAGGAGAAATATATTTCGCTGCTTAAACATTTATGAGCACTTTTAAGATGTAAATACAATCTCTGTCCTTGAACACACAGCAGCCATGGTGATACTTAAATTGACTCAGTATGTTCTTTATAATTATTCAAAATGGCTTGCCAACCTTGGCGTTGTAATTCCACTGGATTCTGAGTTTCCGCATCAAAATCCACTTCTATTAATGTTCCATTTTCCTGTGGGGTAAACTTTACCATTATATTTCTTCCATCGGGCATTACATAGGTAAAAGATTCAGCCTCAGTGATGGCGATGTATACCGCTTCAAATTCAAAACCAAAACTACCATCTTTGGCTTCCATTCTGGCTTTATACATTCCGCCAATGCGCATATCATTTTCAGCCCAAGGGCATTGCCAATCATCACTGGCAAAGTTCCATTTTACAATATGTTCCGGTTGCACATAACAATTCCAAGCCTTGTTGACATCTGCGTTTACCAGGGCATTTATTTTTACGATTTCGACACTCATATTACCAGTAGTTTGGAGTGGCAATAAACTACAAAACGGCCAATTTTGGAAGATTCATTCGATTAAAATCTGAAGTGAACGGTCAATTTTATTTAAGGGGCTACCATTACGAAACCTGAACTTTGTGAGGCTAAAACGTTGATGTTTTTGCATTTTTTGCAACTTTTCATTTTGCTTTTGCGTTTTTTCAGTAATAAGAAACATAGATTCATAAAAAATGCTACGTTTTTGGATAAAACGCAACTTTAAAATTCTACTGTTTAGAAAGCCATAAGGCGATGTCATTAGGAACTGCGAAATTTGTAGTTAATATTCAACCTAAAGCAATACAATACATATGAAAAAGCTCCTCCTCCTCCTCAGTTTGGCTGTGTCGCTTCCCCTCTTGGCACAAGAAGAAACTGACAGTACAGAAGAAAACAGCATGAAACACCTAAACCTTCATGCCACTCGCTATGCATTCAGTCCAAGTGCGTATCCCGTTCCTCGTGGCATGGTGTACTATCAAACCTTCGACTTTCTCATGCACGATATTCAAGTAGGCGTAACCGATAACTTTAGCATGGGTATTGGTTATGGCTTGCCATTATTTGCATACATCACACCCAAATACAGTTTCACCTTGGGTAAAAAGACACGTTTGGCAATTGGCGACATGGCTACCAGCAGCATGTTCTTATCTGCAGAAAATGCAATTCGCGCGAATATCGCTTACAGTGCACTGACCTTGGGAACACCTGCCACCAACATCACCTTCGGTGCTGGTTTGCTTTCGCACAATATTGGCAGCAAGGCGAACATGCCTATTGGAAATATTGGAGCTATGCAACAAATTTCCAAGAACATTTATATGGTATTTGAGCTTTGGGGAACCACTGGAACTTATACAGACAACTACACAAAAAGCACATGGCAGCGCGATGGTGCAGGAAACATTATAACAGAAACCAATTCATGGGGAAATGTTTCTGCCAAAATCGTGAATGAAGAGAAATCCATTACAGGTCCGTTAAACATGATTTTCGGTAACCTACAATTCCGCTTTATTGGCAGCCGCGTAAATACCAGCTCTTGGTCTTTTGGTTTGTCTTGCTACACCCAAAATGGCAAAAACAGCACCATCACACAGGAATACAGCTACGGCAATTACGGCAGCCCTACTGAATTTGCCAGTAGCCAAGAGATTGTAGGTGTTAAAAACCGTTTTATCGTGTTGCCTTCAATCACATTTGTGAAAAAATTCGGCGACTTGAGTATGCTGGATAATATGTAAAGCATACTTTGTTCTGGTTATTATTCAAAGAAAAAGGGCATCGCAAATGATGCCCTTTTTCTTTGAATAATTTTCAATTTTTATTTCGTTTTTAATCAGAATTAAAGTACATACTTTATCAAAACTTCATCGTCAAACTTATTCTTTTGCGCTGACCATCTACCTCCATGACACGCACTTTTACATGCTGTCCAAGCTTTACTACTTCGGTAGGATGTTTAATAAATTTCTGACTCATATTCGAAACGTGCACCAGGCCATCTTGTTTCACTCCAATATCTACAAAAGCGCCAAAATCCACAATATTGGTAATAATTCCATTGAGCTCCATACCGGGTTCTAAGTCTGAAACCGAACGCACAGCATCGCTGTAGCCCACAGCCTTAAATTCTCCTCTTGGGTCACGTCCGGGCTTTTTAAGTTCACCCAGGATATCCTGTAAGGTTGGCAAACCTATCCCTGCCTTTTCATCGATATATTTCTCCAGTGCGATTTTCGAGGCCATATTCTCATTCAGCAATGCCTGTACCTGCACACCCATATCCGCTGCCATTCTTTCTACCAAGGCATAACGTTCAGGGTGCACCGCTGAATTATCCAAGGGATGTTTGCCCTGCGCTATTCTCAAAAATCCAGCGCATTGTTCGTAGGCCTTATCCCCCAACCGTGCAACTTTCTTAAGTTCTTCTCTGCTTTTAAACGCCCCATGTTGGCGGCGATAGGCTACAATATTCTCGGCTAAGGCAGGTCCTAAACCGCTTACATGATTCAACAACCAACGGCTGGCTGTATTTAAATTTACTCCCACTGCATTTACCGCACTTTCTACAACAGCATCGAGCCTCTTTTTCAGCAGCCCTTGATGCACATCGTGCTGGTACTGCCCTACGCCAATATGTTTAGGATCGATTTTCACCAATTCTGCCAAGGGATCCATAAGCCGGCGGGCAATACTTACCGCGCCTCTGATGGTCAAATCCTTGTCTGGAAACTCTTCGCGCGCCACCTCGCTGGCACTGTAAATGGATGCCCCCGCTTCACTCACCAAATACACGGGCACCTGCACCTTTCCTCGAAGCAATTCTTCTGTTTCTCTGCCTGCTGTGCCATTCCCTACTGCAATGGCCTCTACATTGTGCTTTGAAAGTGCGACTGACACTTTGCGCAAACTCTCCTCTTTTTGATTTTGAGGCTCATGCGGAAAGATGGTAAAGTGATCTAAGAGTTCCCCGCCTTTGTCTACAACTACAACCTTACAACCCGTGCGCAAGCCCGGATCTATTCCCATAATACAGAGTTGACCTAAGGGCGGTTGCAACAACAATTGTTTGGCATTCTCTGCAAATACCCCAATCGCATCAGCGTCAGCCTTGTCTTTGAGAGTCGACAAAAACTCAGACTCCAAGGAAGGCTGCAACAGCCGATCCCAAGCATCATGTGCTGCTTTTAGAATGTGAACCTGAGACTCACCATACCCGCGAAGCACCTGCTTCTTTAGGGTATAAATTACCTGATCTTCTTCGGGTGACACATACCACTTTAGCCATCCTTCATCCACACCCCTACTCATAGCTAAAAAGCGATGGGAAGGACAGTTCTTTAACAACTCGGTATGCGCAAAATAATCCTTGTACTTTTGGGCATCTGCATGACTGCTCTTGCCCCGTGTAACCTTACATTCCAGTAAGGCTTCTTTTTCAAAAATATGGCGCAATTTACCGCGCACTGCAGTGTCCTCTGAAATCCATTCTGCGATAATATCGCGGGCTTTTTCCAAAGCCGCTTCCATCTTACTGGCCGCTGGCACCAATTCCTGCAACTGCTGCATCCACTGATCGCCCTTTTGCGCATAAATGGCAACAGCCAAAGGCTCAAAGCCCTCTTCTCTGGCCACATCTGCTCGGGTTTTGCGTCGCGACTTATACGGCAAATACAAATCCTCAAGGACATGCAGTTCAGTAGCTTGCATCAACGCAAGTTTCAACTCAGGTGTCATTTTTCCCTGTTCCTCAATTTGCTGAATCACATATTTGCGCCTCTTTTCTAGCTCAGTTGCAGTTTCCACCGCATCGCGCACTTGTTGAATCTGAACCTCGTCCAAATTCCCTGTTTTCTCTTTTCGATATCGGGCCACAAAAGGAATGGTCGCCCCGTCTTCTAGCAGCTTAGAAACAGTACTTACTTGCCACTCTTCCAACTTTAATTGCTGCGCTATTTTCTTATAACTCACCATCAAAACGACAATATTAATTCTAGTTTATCAAGAATTGACCCCATTTTGCCCACATTCAACACTTGCCAATTCATATTCAAAATTGAATGGAGATCGCATTCAAGTACCAAATGTAGCGCGCCATCTTTTGTATATTTCGAATATTTGTTCTACATTTTCCAGGGTAGGTTTTTCTACTTGTATACCCGCACTTTTTGACAACTTCTCGCCTTCCCGATTGACCAATAAGGGATGGTGCCAAAAAGTTATTTCTTGGAATGCACTCAAGCCAAGAAGCTGCGCCATATACACCTGTAACGCAGTAGCATCCAACAAATCCTTGCCGCGAACTACATGGGTTACCGCAAATTCAAAATCGTCTGCCAATGAACCTACATGATAGGCAGCAATTCCATCACGCCGACGAATTACAGGATCTCCCATATGTTGAAACAGATTCTTTACAATACATTTATTCGCCTTTTCAGCAAATACCACATCGGTATTATCAACACGCAGTCTCCAAGCTACATTATCCGCATCCAATGGAATATTGCGATGCCTGCAATGACCCTGATACATGCTTTCACCTCGCGACTGCAGCTGCGCGCGCGAACAATCACAGGCATATACACGCCCTGTAGCAATCAATTGCTGCAACAAGGCCTCGTAAACATGACTGCGTCCATGCTGCGACCAAGCTGCCAAGTCCATTGCATTCCGCGGTCCCATATCCCATTTGATCCCTAGCTTCTCCAATACCTCAAAGATGTAGTCCACATACTGGGCTTGCACCCGATCCGAATCCAAATCATCAATGCGCAATAGAATATCAGCACCCAGCTGCTTAGACCAATCTTGAACCAATAAGAAATTAAGGATATTCCCTGTGTGTAAATAACCGGAGGGTGTGGGAGCCAGTCTTGTGATATACTTAGGCGCGGACTGCATTCTCCATACTTTGCAATACCCAACGAATTTCAGCCCAACTTGCCTCATCTCCAAGTTGCTGCTTGATACTTCCTGCTGTTTTCTCCGCTGATTTTCGCACTGCATCTGCGATGCGGGCCGCTTTTTCTTGAGACAACAAGTCTTGCAGCGCCACTTCACCGCGCTTGAGCCAAATGCCAGCATGTGACTCAATAGTGGAAACCGCCATTTCTCTTTTTTTCGCAATGGCTTCTAGCGAGAGGCCCTGCTTAAACAATTCCAGTGAAATAGAATAAGTATGACCTTTTTTCGGCTGATCATCCTCCGCAGCAGTAGTTTGAATCACTGGTTTATCCCCCAAATACATGGGAATACCCAGCAAGGTTGTATCAAATAAACTATCGGTTTTTTTGGTGACCATGCGCAACAAATCCATACAAAGTCCAGTGTACTTTTTCCGCTTATTTTTCCATTGCACATCGTCAATTTCAAACTGAAGCGGTTGGATAATTTCAGAGTTTAATTTCGCCATAAAATAATCCGCGGCCTTGGTGACCCGATCTTGCAATTGCGGAATTTTCTCTTCCCATGGAAGGGGACCATTTAAAATGGATCTGAGCTGAAATTGGAATTTCTGCGCCACTTCATGAACTTCTTTAAATGCGCTTCTAAATTGGCGCGCAAAACCCACAATTTGAAGTGCGTCAACCGTTTTTAACTTCTTCGTTGATTTCTCCCATGCATCCACATGTTCATGCATAAATGAAAAATCAAAGGCGCGTTGAAGGCGCTTTCCAGCGTAATTTTTTGAGCCTGCCTCAAGCTTATTCTCCAACACCATTTCCCGCATTACCCTGCCAGAAAACTCTACAATCCTTTCATCCGATAAAATACTGCGATTGGTAATTAATGATTTCAGCACTAAAAACTCCATACTGGTGCAACGGCTCAATGCCACGTACACTTGTCCGGGCGCAAAACTTTCACCTGCATCAACTACCGCTTTTTCAAATGTTAGGCCTTGGCTTTTATGAATGGTCACGGCCCATGCCAATCGCAAGGGGAATTGTGTAAAACTGCCAATTTGATCTTGCTCAATTTTGCCTTCAGATTCATTTAAAGTATAGCGTACATTTTCCCACACAGCGCGTTCTACATAAATACTTTCTCCTGAATCTGGAAAGGTCACCCGCAACTGCTTATCCTTGTCTGCATATGGATCTAGAACATCAATAACCCCTATTTTTCCATTGAAATATTTGCGTTCGCCACTGGTATCATTCTTCACAAACATCACCTGAGCTCCGCATTTTAGACGCAATAAGCCCTCCGCAGGATACATGTTTTCACCAAACTCTCCCTTTATTGTTGCATCAAACACCACTTCGGGATCTTCCAAACGCGCCAGCTCCCTTTCATTCATCTCATCCGCTTTGCGGTTGTGCGTGGTTAATGTGATATAGCCAGGTTCATCTGGTGTAAATTCGGGATTGTATAAATTCTTCAGTATCTCATAATCATCATATTGAAAATCCTGATTCCGGATATTATTCAATATTTGAATAAACGTTCTATCTGATTGTCTGTAAATCTTTCGCAGTTCAATATATGCAGGATCCATTTTTTTAAAACTCTGCGAGTCAAAAAAATAGGGACTAGAATAGTATGGACTTAACACAGGCCATTCATGATCTCTAACTACTGGGGGCAACTGATACATATCTCCGATAAACAACACCTGCACACCACCGAATGGTTGTTCGCTTCTGCGCGTGTATTGCAGTGAGAGATTCACTGCGTCTAACAAATCCGCACGAACCATGGATATTTCATCAATAATCAAGAGTTCCAATTCTCTAAACAACTTGAGTTTATCTCTATTGTAATGAAAGTGGCGAATAAGTGTAGGAATATTGTTAGCGAGGTTGGGATCTATGAAGGCTTGGTCCGGCACGAAAGCGCGCGTGGGCAGACCAAACATACTGTGTATGGTAACACCTCCTGCGTTAATCGCTGCCACTCCCGTAGGTGCAACGATGATGTGATTCTTACCTGTGTTCTTTGTGATTTCTCTGAGAAAGGTAGTTTTTCCTGTGCCGGCTTTTCCCGTTAAAAAAATGGGTGTGTCGGTTTCTTCGACAAATTTTCTAGCAATTTCAAATTCATAATTTTCCATAATAATTCATAAAATAGTGGTGTGTTGACAATAAACGTATGTACGCAAAAATACTGCATGGCTCCGAAATCCGAAACACTACTTTGCTGAAATCTTGCATCATCAACAAGAATTTCAAAAGACTGAAATTTGCACAAATCATTTGAATTCCTATACTTTTATTATGATACGCACCATTATTCTGCTTATTGTTACTCTAGTGCTGGTACCGCTTGCGGCCTGGTACTTAGACAGCCCTCCTACTGAATTGCAATGGACCATGATCCAACGTTCCGCCTGGGGAATGCTCGGTGTAGCCCTCACCTGCTTCACCCTCAGCACCCTCACTGGAAATTGCAGTCAGGTAGATAAAATTTGGAGTATTGTCCCCATCGGATATACCTGGTATTATGCTTGGGAGGCCAACGAAATCCATGTGACTTGCATGGCGGCTTTGGCAACACTGTGGGGAATTCGCCTCACCTATAATTTTTCACGCCGCAGGGCCTATACCTGGAAATTCTGGGCTGGCGAGGAGGATTATCGCTGGGAGGTTTTGCGCACAAACCCCATGTTCAACACCAAGCTAAAATGGACCCTATTCAATCTATTTTTTATTTCCTTGTATCAAAATGCGTTGATATGGCTATTCACCCTACCTGCAGTGTATGCAGCTGGTGCGCAATCTCAGGAATTGAAAGCATTAGAAATACTGTTCTATTTGGTATTTATAGCGTTCTTGATCATTGAAACCATTGCAGACCAGCAACAGTGGAATTTTCAAACCGAGAAGCACCGCCGCATTGCCAGTGGTGAACCTTTGGGTGAATATGCGCATGGGTTTGTGCACACCGGTTTATGGAAGTGGGTTCGACACCCAAACTACGCCAGCGAACAAGCGATATGGATTGCCTTCTTTTTGGCGGGAGCTGCGGCCATTGGCAACTGGCTTAATTGGTCAGCTGCGGGTTGCTTGCTGCTTGTATTGTTATTTCAGGGCAGTTCAGATTTTAGCGAGAATATTTCCAAGAATAAATATTCCGGATACGCAGATTATATGAAAAAACCGGCAGATTTTTGCCTAAATTATTCTGATATACTTTGAGAAACAGCAGAGCTTTCCACTGTATAATGCGCTACAATTACATATTGCGGCGGTATTGGCCACCTACTGAGAACAAGGCTTCAGTAATTTGACCAATAGAGCAATATTTACCCGCTTCCATCATTTTCTCAAACACATTCTCATTGCGAATGGCGGCGTCTTGCATTTCTTTCAACAAGAGAGCACACTTTTCACTGTTTCTTTTGTGTAGTTCAGACAACATGGAAATCTGGTATTGCTTTTCCTCTTCGGTAGCGCGAATTACTTCTTGGGGAACACTTGTAGGTGAGCCTTTAGAACTCAAGAAGGTATTTACACCGATAATGGGTAAATCACCACTGTGTTTCAAGGTTTCGTAGTACAAGCTTTCTTCTTGAATTTTACTGCGTTGGTACATGGTTTCCATAGCACCCAGCACACCACCGCGTTCTGTAATACGGTCAAATTCCGCAAGCACCGCCTCTTCTACCAAATCCGTAAGTTCTTCAATAATAAAAGAACCTTGCATAGGATTTTCATTCTTTGCCAAGCCCAACTCGCGGTTAATGATTAACTGAATGGCCATAGCACGGCGCACACTTTCTTCTGTAGGTGTGGTAATGGCTTCATCATAGGCATTTGTATGCAGGGAGTTACAGTTATCATAGATCGCATACAAGGCCTGCAAGGTGGTGCGGATATCGTTAAAATCAATCTCCTGCGCGTGCAAGCTGCGGCCAGATGTTTGAATGTGATACTTCAACATTTGACTCCTGGCATTTGCGCCATATTTCAACTTCATGGCTTTGGCCCAAATGCGACGTGCAACCCTACCAATTACAGCATACTCAGGATCGGTACCGTTGCTAAAGAAGAAAGATAAATTCGGGGCAAAATCATCGATATGCATGCCACGACTTAGGTAGTACTCCACAAAGGTAAATCCATTGGAGAGAGTAAAAGCCAGTTGTGTAATTGGATTCGCGCCTGCTTCAGCGATATGATAGCCTGAAATAGATACGCTATAGAAGTTTCTTACTTTGTTGCGAATAAAATACGCCTGAACATCCCCCATCAAACGCAAGGCAAATTCTGTACTGAAAATACAGGTGTTTTGTGCTTGGTCTTCTTTGAGAATATCTGCCTGTACCGTACCGCGAACCTGGCTCAAGGTCCAGTTTTTAATTTCTTCATACACATCCGCGGGCAATACCTGATCCCCAGTAACACCCAGCAACATTAGACCTAGGCCATCATTGCCTTCCGGCAATTCCCCTTGATATCTTGGACGGGGCACGCCTTTGGCTTTGAAAATGGCATCCATTTTTTGATCCACCTCTGCCTCTAAGCCATGCTGTTTAATATACAATTCACACTGCTGATCTATGGCTGCATTCATGAAAAAGGAAAGCAACATAGGAGCAGGCCCGTTAATGGTCATGGATACCGAAGTCTTAGGATCGGCCAAATTGAAACCGCTATAGAGTTTCTTAGCATCATCCAAACAGCAAATACTCACGCCGGCGTTGCCAATCTTTCCATAAATATCGGGTCGTACATGCGGGTCGCGGCCATAAAGTGTAACAGAATCAAAGGCCGTGGAAAGACGCTTTGCGGGCATACCCAGACTCACATAGTGAAATCTTTTATTGGTACGTTCTGGTCCGCCTTCACCTGCAAACATGCGGGTAGGGTCTTCTCCTTCGCGCTTGAAGGGATAAATACCTGCGGTATAGGGAAATTCACCGGGTACGTTTTCCTGCAATTGCCATTGGAGCAGATCGCCCCAACTTTGATAGCGGGGAACGCCAATTTTTGGAATTTTAGAATGGCTTAAACTTTCTGTATGATTCGCAACTCTAATTTCCTTGTCACGCACCTTATAGGTAAAATACTCACCTGCATAATTGTCTTTTTTTGCATTCCATTTTTCAATGGCATCCAAACAATCCGCATCTAGGTTGCGCTTTAATTTTTCATATTCCTCACGCAGACCTG
>Ga0315904_10008602_pt1 | contig 13474 bp, 18 predicted proteins | sample LakEriMetagenome_6_FD_203529 | JGI IMG/M metagenome (GOLD analysis project Ga0315904, IMG submission 203529) | Freshwater fungal communities from buoy surface, Lake Erie, Ohio, United States - Buoy 12 MA120 | ecosystem: Environmental > Aquatic > Freshwater > Lake | place: USA: Lake Erie, Ohio... | reverse complement strand
TGCCACACGCTGGCACCCTTGATTTCGGTATGCGCGCTATCTTCGCCCAGCACGAACGGGAGGAGATATCTCGCCGCACCAAGGCGGCCCTGGCAGCGGCCAAGGCCCGCGGGGTCAAGCTTGGGTCCCCAAACCCAGCCAAAGCATCAGCTGCAGGCGTCGAGGCCGTCCAGGCAAGCGCAGATGCGTTTGCCAACCGCGTTGGTCCAGTGGTCCGCGAGATCATAGCCAAGACCGGGTCCAAGTCGCTGCGCGACATTGCAGCTGCGCTGTCAGCTCGCGGCGTATGTACGCCACGCGGCAATATCACATGGTCGCCTAGCCAGGTGGCCAACCTAATGAGACGGGCCGCCTGATGTATGGCGTTCTGTTTCTGGTCGGCATTGTGGGATTCACCCTGGCCATTGGCTGGGTGGTCCACCGCTCCGACCGCATTCACTGCAACCGATTGACCGCCCAGCAGAAGAGAGAGCTGGGCAAGATGGTCGATCAGCTGCAGAACCACGCACCATTCGATAACTAAACTAGAGGAAAAATCAATGAGAAAAGTAAAGCAAGACCACTTCGTTGACCCGCGTACCAACTTTGCCCGCAGCTGGCGTGACAACCTGCCGGTGGAGCCGGCCCAGGACGAAGACCCGACCTGGCTCAAGGTAATTGCAACCGTGTGCCTGGCGGCTGTGATCCTGACCGCAATGTTTGTCTGAGGAGCTCACCCCATGAGACAGAATGAGTGGATTCTTGAGGAGCTGCAACGCGGTGTTCACGTTACGCCAATCGCTGCGCTGGCCGGGTGCCAGTGCTTTCGCCTGGCGGCCAGGATCGCAGAGCTACGCGATATTGGCCACAACATTCACACCACCATGATTTACAGCAACGGCAAGCGCTACGCTAGCTATCGACTAATTAAATTGAAGGGAAAGAAAAATGGTAAGTAAAGTCACGCCCGACACAATGCTGTCGGCATCTCGTCTCACAGCTGTCATGGGACTATCGAAGTACCGGACCCCAAATGATGAGCTCGAGTGCTCAATCAACGCGATGCAGTTTATCGAGCGCGAAGACATTGGCAATGAGGCCATGGCCTGGGGTAATCTCATGGAGCCCCTCATTTTGTCCCAGGCCGCCGAGCGCCTGCGCCTGTCTGACCTGGTAATCGATCACCCCAGCGCCAGGTACCACGCGGAGCTGCCGCTGTGCTGCTCCCTCGATGGGACCGGAGATGGTGGCGGCCAGGTGATCCACCACGATCCAGAATCCGGCATATATGTCGTCGGAGCTGACAGCATCAGACTAGATGGCGTCGGAGTGCTCGAGGCCAAGTTAACCTCGATGGACGTAGAAGACACCCCGCCACTGTGGCGCGGGCCTATCCAGCTGCAGGCGCAGATGGACATTGTCCACGCGAAGTGGGGATGCGTGGCCACGCTCTACCGTGGCACGGCCCTGCGGATATTTTTATTTGAGCCGCACCAGGAAACTATCGACTACATTGCCAGGGTATCCAGAGAGTTCCAAGACAAGCTAGACAAGTGGAAGGAGACCGGCGAGATTGACTACTATCCACCGGTGGACGGAGAGCGCTGGCCAGAGCGCCGCGGACCATACCCCGTCACGGAGGAGACACTGCAGCTCGATGAGCGCGCAGCTATCCTCGCGGCCTCGATATTGTCAGCTAAAAATGAAATTAAAAAATTAGAAGACGACGTTGCCGCAAGCGAGCAAGCAATCAAGTCGCTGCTTGGAAACGCCGAGGGTGGTGTCGCTGGCCAGTATGTCATCAAGTGGCCAATTAAAAACTACAAGGCGCAGCCAGCCAAGACCGTTCCGGCGAAGGATGCATACACCATCAGACAGTCCACCGTATCAATTAAGGAGGTAAAAAATAAATGAGCCCAAAAGACCAAAAGCTTATGAACTCACGGTTGCAGGCGGCGCTTAAGCTGCAGGCGCTGTGTTTTGATGCTGCCAATCGAACACCGGGCGCCTTTATGAATCGAGACCGCGCAATGGACGTAGTGGACGCGCTAGTCACGGTCGTGCTCGATACCGTGGATCAATTTTTAATTGATGAGCAACACAATTGTGTACACGCCATCGACACAAACCAACAACGTGTCGATAAAACCGCAAAACATCAACATAAGGAGGACAAAAATGCCAAAGCTTGCAACTCTGAGATATAGGAAATCGGGCGGCATGAAAGGTTACGTTAGCTTAGACCTTCGCTTCTTTGGTCTTCCAAAAGTAACGCAAGAAGAGATTATTCAAGATTACTTTTTTTATCTTGCGGCTTTGCTTGGGGAAATCAAGGGTTTAGATTCGACACCAAAAAAGAAAGGAAACAAAAATGCAGCTGCAACAAACTAACCAGGGCTTTGCGCCCGTAACGCTCGATGAGGCCATGAGGTTTTCCGATATGTTGGCCAAGTCACAGATGGTTCCAAAGGCGTACCAGGGAAAGCCAGAAGATGTGTTGGTAGCAATTCAGTGGGGGCGCGAGCTGGGCCTGGCCCCGCTCCAGGCACTGCAGAACATCGCGTGCATAAACGGCAAGCCATCAGTCTACGGCGACGCAGCTATGGCGCTGGTGCAAGCCAGCCCTGTCTGCGAAGACATCGAGGAATACTTCGATGGCGAGGGCAGCCCAAACCCGGTGGCGATTTGCGTGGCAAAGCGCAAGGGGCGCACTCCGGTCACGGTCAAGTTCTCAGTCGAGGACGCAAAGCGAGCTGGGCTCTGGGGCAAGGCCGGCCCATGGCAGGCGTACCCAAAGCGAATGATGCAGATGAGAGCTCGGGGTTTTGCGCTGCGCGATGCGTTCCCAGATGTACTCAAGGGATTGATCACCGTCGAGGAGGCCCAAGATTTCCCAGGCCAACCAGAGAGAGACATCACCCCCGCGAAGGCGACCAGGAACCCGCTAGACGCCCTCCCAAAGCCGGAGCCTATGGTTGCCCTACCTGATCTGCCGGAGCCCGCCGCAGAGGGCGACGACGGCCAGCGCCACCATGTTGAGGTGGAGCAGGCATCAGCTCAGATGGAAGAGGAGGTCGCCCAGGAGCCCGAGGGAAAGCCTGAGTCGTGCCACCACCTATTTGTGCCTGGCAAAGATGAACCCGTAGCCGAATACTCGACGCTATCTGATTGGGCCGCGGCCTACGAAGTGATGGCAGACAAGACAGCCAGGGCAAAGCTGCGCCCACCTCGGGAGAGGATGACAGCTCTGCGCCAGCTCAAGGAGGCCAACGAATCTGTGATGAAAAAAATTACACCCGCAGACAGAATCAATCACACGGCGGCCTACAGTAAGCGCCTGGCCACGCTGGGTGCCATGTTAGAGGGGGAGGCAGCATGAGATATCTAGCCTTAGTTTTGTTGGTGTCTGGGTGCGCAGCCAACCCCACAGTTGATGCGCCAAAGACGCAAGAGATTGTGATGGACAAGCAGGTGCAAGCGATGTCTCGCAATGAGGTCATCATCGCCGTGAGAGAGTGCGAGAGCTCTGGCCTGAGAGCTGTCGTTATAAACGGAAAGCGCAAGATCAACGGATTCACCACAGACATTGTGGTGGACGTTACCTGCGCTCCCAGGTTTGTTTTTTAGGCAACCAGACCAGGCAGGTAGACTGTTTTGCCTGCCTGCTTGGTCGCTGTTAGGTTTTGTTTTTTAAGGTTTCCTGGGTCATATGAAACGTGGACCCACCCAGAATCTGGAACACCCGGCGTGTAGAACTCAAGTATGAGCTGGGTGTATTCCAGGTTGTCCATGATCCAGATTGCTAGGTCCGCGTTCGGGATGCCTGGGATTTCGATGTCCGCTGCTTGCCCTTTGCAGTGGTCCGACGTGGGCGAGCCACCGACTTTTTGATTGGCGGCTGGGCTGCGGTAACCGGAGTTGACTTTGACCCCCGTGTTGAAATGCTCTCTAACAGGTTGAAGAATCTTTTCACATAGTCTTTTAAGGTTTTCAATTTCAATCTCCCCTGGTGTGTTGTCAATGTTGTGGCGAAGAGCTGTCTCGCTTTTAACCAGCTCCTCTAAAGTAAAGTTGTCGGTCAGGTTCATTTCTTCTTGTCCAGTATCTCGTCAAGCTGTTGGCTCTTTTCTTTTGACCCCGCGCTCGATCCAAAGTAGTAGCCGAGCACCATTGTGACTGCGCTGGTTAGTGCGCCCAGGACATAGATCAGAATGTCCTTAGAGTTAGCGTCAACGTCCACAAAAATAATGACCGCAAACAAAATGAACGTGAGCCCCACGGTACCGAGCGCCAGGATGGGTGTAACAATTTTGTTAAGTATTGGAGCGGCTGCGCTGGTGGCAATCTCAATCTCGCGCTTGCGGGCTGAGTCCATCTCCTTGACGTGAGACTCGAGCTCCGCGAGCTGGCCCTTCTGTGCCATCTCCATAAGCTTGGCCTGGGCCTCTGCCTTCGCGCCTGGATCAGGCAGAACCTTGTCTAAAACCTTCTCTCCGATTGAGAGCAGAGCTGCTATTGGTAGCATCGTTATCCTTTCGTTGCGAGATATAAACCAATGTTGCTAAAGGCGTACCCGGCAAACACAATGGCCATCGCTAGATTGCCCTTGGTGCCCTGTTCAAATCCTATGTAGGCGTAAACACAGCCCACAAAAATAATAAGCCACGGGCTCATACGCGCTGGCCCCTAAAGTAGGCAACACCATCAATCACCTCACAGAGCTCTGGTGGCAGCAGCTTGCCGTTCTCAAACGTAAGCACGCAGAACCCCGCACACCAGTTAACAGGGTTTTCTTCTACATAGACAAATTGGTCTCCAGTAGGCTCTGCAAGAGTTCCCGTGTCTACGCCGTATCTGCGCCCGTTATAGTCCGTCCACGGTGTCACCATCAGTTTGTGTAGGTGGCCGGTTACAAATGATTTCCCTGAACGCAAAGTATTGTTGTACACGGCGTGTTGGCCATTGGCCCATCGATGTTTGACAACCACATCTTTATTGATGTCCACTCGCCACCCCGTATGCCAGCCTGGGAAGTACGAAAACAAATCGGTGAACTCAGATAACTCTGGTGCATTTTGGGCCGCAAAATTAAAGAGACGTATATCGTGATTACCGTAGGTCCAAAATTTGATTGCGTTTTTAGATGCCTTTGCAATCTCGTCTAATCGATCTTGGCAAGCCTCAAGTTCTTGCTTTGGTGTTGGTGGGTTAGTACCCATCAATGCGGCGTGGCGGCTAATTCTAGCCCCATCAAAAACGTCACCATTGAGCACGGCCGTTTTAGGTTTAAACTCAGTTAGCAATTTAACAAATGCTTTGTGAGCTACGGTAGATTCACCTGGCCAGTAGTGGCAGTCGCTAGCAATGAACACATGGCCATTGTCTACCGTGTGCTGGATCACCCTGCGGTTATCTGGAATGTATGTGTTGGCAACGGTGTGTTGTTTCGCTGAGTAGGCTGGCAACACAACGCCATATTGTTCTTGAATTTTTGCTTTGCGGTGGCAAAGAGCCCGGACAGACATACCAATGTGTTCGGCGGCAAGCTTGGAGCTGCCAAACTTTTTCATCGCTGCAATGATTTCTTCGTCAGGTATTTTTTTTCGTGCCACGCACTCTCTCCAATTTCATCTCATCGATTGGCCCGTGCGAGCTGGTGTCGTACATACAGGCAATCTCTACAGCCTCGCGTGGGCTCTTGCCCAGGTGCATGGCCCCCATTGCGTACCCGGCCCCGGTTCCAATAGCAAAGAATGGATTTTTGATTGGTACGGGTATGACAGAGCTCTCGTATACCCACAGTCCCTGTGCGTTGAGCATCAGAATGCTGATGTCTGTATCCGAATCCAAGTCCCCGCCCTGGTCTAACACCTGGTAGAACTTGAGCAGTTTCTCAAAGTCCCCAGCGCCGCCGTAAATACAACCCTTGCCGCGGCGCAATTTGTTTATCAGATAGTAGCTATCGTCAGAGCTCACCATTGAGTCTGCGGCCATCTCGCCTGTCAAAAAATTTGCAGCAATGGTTGTCACCACGCACCCATCAGTTTGAATGTTGCGTAAATGATCCCGGACAGAGTAAAGATAATGATCCAAGTCAGCCGCTCCTCGGTTCGCAGGCGCTGGAACTCGTGATCTAGTATCTTGTTTTCTTTTCGCATCTGTGTGATCAATGCCTTTACCTCTGTGACCGCAGCTTTGCCAAACTCTTTCTCCACATCCTGGTACATACCCTCCTCGGCTGCCCTAATCTTTCGCACCTCGCGGTACTCGTTGCCGGCATCGATGAATACCAGGTCACCTCGGCGTTGCAGCTGGAGCTGCTTGCGCTTCCAGGCAATGCGAGCTCTGGCCTCCTCATCGAGAAAGTTGGAGACCTCGGCCCCGGTTTGCTTGATCTCGCGACCAACCTTGATGGCCTCTTTGATGCCGCCCAGGGCCTGCCTGGCCACATCTGCTGGATTGCCTGGTTCAGGTAGCTTTGTCACGGGTGAGCCTGTATCCAATACGTTGTAGATGCAGGCCAGCTGCGACCAATAACCTGCCTAAAAATTTCACAGCTTTGCCACTAAGTTAATTAGAAGATTGATTGCCCAACCCATTGTGGCAATGAGTGCGGTTGCCGCACCAATCAATCCAAGCTCAATGCGCTTGAGCCTGGCGTTGATTCCCAAGTAGCGTTCAGCACAGACAGCTTCGTGGGTGTCAAGTTGGCCTTTGACCTCTACGATTGTAGCCATTATGCAGGCCATCCTTGGTTGCCAACTACCGCAATCAATGCTTCTACATCTGCACAGCCTGTGATGGCTGCTTCAAGCCTATCGCACTCAGCCACAATCGCCGCCCGCTTTGCAACCACCGTGGCGGGAATGTCTACATTTCGCTCTGCCTTGCGGATCACCATCCAATCGGTCTGGGCAAGCATAGAACCTGCCGTGGTCTTGACCTGAGCAGTCCATTGGCTCTTGAGTCCCTTGGTGACCAGACGCTCTGTGGAGTCAACCATCGCAGGTTGTCCGTTGACCTCACCCAAGACTTTGACATACATGGGGTTTCCGTCTTGGTCTACTTCCTCACGGTCATTTAGAAGTTTGGGATTGCCTACGCCCCAGTAGAACCGCTGGTCATACTGCTCAGGATCTGCTACCTCTACAATGCCTAGTTGCTCACGCAGGGCTGGCTCTCTTAAGTGAGGATAACGTACTCCATTGATGGTTACTTCAGAATCTATTGAGATTGGGTTGCCATTGAGTTGAAACATTTTATTCTCCGTTAATCATCTGGCCAAACTGTACTTAAAGGGTGTTTCGGCAAAGGCGGCGTAGATGTAGGTTCCACTTCCGTTTACACCTGTGTCGGTAGAGCGAAGTTTAAAACCATTAGATAGCAAGTCTAAAAAATCTTGCGTTCCCTCGGCGTTACTTAAATTAGCAAACAGAGGGTCATTGTCTACGTTGTATCCTTCCCGCTTGGAGTCCATAACACACCATGCCTCAATAGCGGATGAGCGTTTAATTAACACATAGGCGGGGCGAAAACCTGTGTAAACAAACGGGCCGTCCGTAGAACCGTTGCCCGTGTAACTTCCAAAGGCGCTATACCCTGCTACTGGTGCGAAGCAGTACATAACATAAGTGTAAGAAGCACTTTGGTTTACAGATATGTCGTTACCAATTGTCACAAGAGTTGAAGAAACTGAACGAACATACTTAGAAGGAGAACCTCCGTTGACTTCTGCTCCGGTTGTATTTAGTCCTTCAAAAGCGTAGTTAGCGGTTAAATTTTGATGCCAAACCATCCAGTTTGTTGAGTTGCTTCTGGACTTAGTAAAAACCATCGCCGGACTTACGCCAAGACCGTGGCCCACCGTAGCGCCACCAGAGCCGTTGCCAGTGTAGGTTGCAATCGAGAACCCGCTAGTCGTATTCGCACTTACTGTGCTGGTTATAGTGCCAGAGGTGTTAGATGAGCCTGCACCGTTAGCCTTCCAGTTCCAGCCTACATAAGTGCGATTATTAAAAAATAACTCATCGGAATTGATTGTTGTTTCAACAAACTCGTATCCAGTATCTGTAACGCTAAATGTTGTTCCACCTACTGCATTTGCCCCTTCCGCAGCAGTACTATTAGATACAAGAAACTTATCTGTGATGTTTGTATTTCCACGAACTACGTCAATAAGAAAATGTCGTTCTACGTTGTCTCTGTTCTTAATCCAAGTAAAGTCAGGACGAAACGACAGGTTGCCTCTTGTGAATGTGCCGTTAGTTGTTGCGGCTTGATACAAGACAATATCAAAATACTTATTCGCCTGTGTAGTGCTAGTAGCACCGATGGTCGGCGTAGGCAGATTAGTCGTACATAGTGCCTTGAAACCGGAGGGGGCTGTGTAGGCGAATGGGCGTTGACCTGCGTTTATAAACAGAATTTGGCTGTTCAAAACCCCAACCGCTGGGAAGTACGGGCCACTCGTCAGGCTAGAATAAGCCGTACCTTGACTTACTCCGTTTTTATAAAAAGTTAGTGTCCCTGCATCGGCATCAAACGCAACACCAATAACATCATTGGCTGTATAAGTTGCACCATACGAAGTTCCAGAATTATTAAAATACTTGTTTCCGTTAGCAGAATAATATCCCCAACTATTTGCGTCCGAGCCGGGGTGTCCCCCTGTGGAATACGAAGAATTTGCCAATCCGATTATTACCGTAGCTGCTACCGTTGGAGTACATTCCCAATACCACTTTCCTGATGTCATACCAAAAGTACCAACAACGCCTAACCATTGTGTTGTTGAACTATTGAATGATCTAAGGTTTCCATCAGACAATGTAGTTGAATTTTTAAGAGGATTCCAAGTACAGTAATTCCCACGCACCTCACCACCAACACCTGTGTCTGTACCGTATGACGTAGGTGAATCTACTAGCGAGTCATTGCCGGAGCCAGCAGTCACCGAGAAGTTGTTAGGTGTCCAGTTGTTACCGTTGCCTGAGCTGTCCTTGCCTAGCGTTGTGCTGGTCGTGCCAGAGTTGTCTGCAAACTTTAGGTAGAACCCGTTAGTGCCGTATGTGCCAGAGTAAGCCTTGGGCTTCCATACACCTGTGGCAGAATCAGTTTCACCGAAGGAGGACGGCGTTAGGGCTTGACCATCGATGAAGTTGACTTCGGTTAGGTAGCCATCAAAGTAATTGCCCGGAGTACCGCTTGCACCAAGATTATGTTGTTGGTTGTTGTTAATGTACAAGTCAGAATTCTGCGCTGTTAAGCCACCAGTTTCTTGCAAAGACCAAACAGTAGATTGAACACCGTTGACATATAGTTTTAATCTGTTTCCAAATGTTGCCTGAGTTGTATCAAAAGCAAACACAAGGTGATACCAAGCAGATGGGTCACGCAGTACTGCGGTAGCAGTCCATTGAGGGCCACCAGTCCCACCCCAGTAAATGTTTATTGAATCGTTGAGGATACGAATTGATGTGTTTGTAGAGCCAGCAAACGAACCTGCGGCAAACAAAAAGTAAGATGCGCTACTTGATAATGCACCACGCTTTACCCAACCAGACCATGTAAAAGTCCTACGGTTACCAGCAGACGCAGGTGTCCTATTCAGATACGCACTATCCGCAGAGTTAAACCGCAGACTGCGCTCTATCTGATAGCCGCCAAGCGCCGAGCCAAACCCTACTGGTAGGACGCTCAAGCTAGTGCTCCTGAGTTGACTACATAGGTATTCGTACCGTTAGTCCAGTACGACAGCAAGTACGTCCCGGTTGCAGATATTGTGGTTAGCGACCCAGACACCACCTTAGTATTGGCGTGAGCTGACACGGTGTAGTTGCTACCGTTGACCAATAGGATGAACCCACTCTGGCCTGCGGTCATATTGGTAAATGTCAGGGTAATCGATCCAGTTGGTGTGCAAGCAAAGTTGTTCGTAACCGACAAGTCAAACGAACCGTCATTGTCAGTGGTAACCGTGCCACGTTGCGGTGCGGTAAATGTCTGGGCTACGTCAGTCTTGGCTGTGTCTGCGTCATAGGCTTGTACGTCAGTACCGATTGTCAGGCCAAGAGAAGTCTTGAGCGTGGCCCCAGATTCAACAACAAAGTTAGTGCCGTTGCCAATGACTACGCCATTGTCTGTCGGGGTTAGACCCGCAATGTTGGCCAGTTGTGCGTCATAGGCTTGAACCGATGTCCCAATGTTAGATGCCATCAGGACATTGCTGCCCTCGACTGCGATCACCCCTGCAGAGACACGGGTTACGGTTGTGTCAGATGCGTTGCCTATGTTGACCGCTGTAAACTGCGGACTATCGCCTGTGCCCAATCCTAAACTTGTGCGTGCAGTGTCTCCAGACTCCGCTACAAAGTTTGTTCCGTTGCCAACAATGAAGTTGCCGTCCGTAACCGCCAGGCCGGCCACGTCTGCCAGCTGCGCGTCGTATCCCTGAACCGTGGACCCAATGCTGGACGCCAACAAAATATTGCTGCCCTCGACCGCCACTACTCCAGCCGACACCCTGGTCAGAGTGGTGTCTGTTGCGTTGCCAATATTTACAGCTGTAAATTGCGGGCTGTCTCCGGTCCCAAGGCCAAGGTTTGTTCGAGCTGTAGAGATGCTGCTGACATCTGATAGATTATTTGATGCCAGCAAGACACCAGAGCCACCAGAAATATACGCGGCAACCCACGCCGTCCCGGTGTAGACCTTCATCCCTGATATGGTTGTATCAAAGTACAGAGCGCCAGCTACTAGCGCATCACCGTCGTTGTCTAGGGCTGGGTCGCTAGCTTTAGCTCCCAGGTATCTGTCATCAAAGTTGTCGTACGCGGACAGTGTCTGAGCCAGGGCCGAGGCAGCGGAGGCTGCGTCTGCGGCAGCTGCAGTTGCGCTGTTAGATGCGTTGGTCGCGGAAGTCGATGCGTTGCTAGCAGATGTGCTTGCGTTGCTTGCCGAGGTCGATGCGTTAGACGCCGACGTTGAGGCGGCAGACGCGCTAGCAGCTGCAGCTACAGCAGATGCGTTGGCGGCGGCAGCGTTCACCAGAAGTGCCCACTTGCCAGAGTCTGCATTGGTGGTGATCGGCAATGACCCGCTAGAGGTGTGCGGAGTTAGAACCTGGTAGATGTTGTCGTTGGTTGTGTCCTTGGCAATATCTCGCTGGTTATACGCTATGCCAGCGGCCCAGTTGCCACGGTTTTCGCCAATGTAGTCCACAGCCGCTGGGTTTCCGTTTGCGTCAAATGACAGCACCCTGCCAGCCCGCGCCGATGCCCGCGGCATAATCATATTGATTGAGGTTGGATCGGTCTGCGGTGCCTGCAGAGCGCGGGCCAGGCCCTCCTGGTTTTGCTGGGCAAAGATGGTTTGCTGATCGAGCTCGTCGTTTAGCGTGTTGGCAAAGAAGTCGCCACCTGTCACATAGTCAGTCGTACGCGCAATCGTACGATTCCCAACAATTGCATATTGAGTTGGGCTAGCCGGGGCCAGGGCCAATCCAGCAGCTGTGATGGTTACGGACCCGGTGCCGTTAGATGCAATTGAGACGGTGTAGTGCGTGGTCAGCGTTAAGAGTACGTCGTCCTTGTAGACGGCGATGTCTCCGGCGGCCAATATCTCGAAGGTGAAAGAATAGGGTCCCGCCCCACCGGACCCGGTTGGGGAGTACACAGCTCGGCGAGAGACGTTGTTAATCTGGATTGGCATGGTCGGGTCCTTCCTGTATGGATTCTATTGGTTCACAATTAAGGTTTGTAGTAGTTTCCGTGGGCCTGGCGCAATTCATTGAGCTCAATGATCTTGGCCTCGATGCCGGGGTCCTCAGACATCAGCTGCATCTTTGCGATATTCATATACTTGGAGTGCAGTCTCTGGACCTGCTGCTGCTGGTCGGCCTTCGATAGAAGATCAAATCCGGGGGTGCGGATCAGGCGCAAGATGTCGTCTTTGGCGTTGGTTTCCTTGCCATAGATTGTCAGCAGCCGGTGCCGTTGGTCGGCGTTAAGCTCCACGTTGCCTGATATGGCGCCCTCGCCCTGGCCAATCTGAAACCCTACCTTGGGGTCAGGCATTCCAATGGGTGACCCCAGGCGCACCAGCTCGTCGTCTACATCCGAGAACTGGTCAGGGGAAACCCTAGTTGGTAACACCATGCCTAAAATACGCATGGTCGGGTCTGCGTTGGCCTGCATCTTTGGGTCTCCCCACAGATTAAGGTCCTCTGGAAGGTCGCTATTAAAGTACGGCAGCCTCGAGCGGTACCTGTTCCAGGCGGTTACCAGGCCGCGCAGCCCCATTGGTAAATTTGGGTCTGCGTTTACGTTTGTTGCATTTGGGTCCAATAGGCGCTCGAGTGCGCCGCCAAGCGCGGACGTGCCAGGCAAAGGTGACCCACCAATTACAAACTGGCCGAGCTGCTTTGTGAGCTCGTTGACAACCTTCGCTCCGTCTACCTCTCCGGAGCCCCTGCCAAGGCCCAGGGCCTTTGTTATCTCGGCCAGGCCCTGTAGGTATGGCTGCTCCTTCATGTACTCATAGAACCCGTACACCATACCCATGGCGACCTGTTCTACCTTGCCGGCGTCTGGCTCCTCCATCGCGTATTCCGCGTAGTCCGCGGCCATACCAATAAATGCGCCAATCGGCTCTAGGCCCTGGTAGCTATAGTAGTCATCGCCAATCTTGAACGAATATGGTTTCGCCCCGGTGCGCTCCCACGCCTGGCGCTGCGCTGGTCTCTTTGGGCCACCACCAGTGATTGTTCCCTCTCCGGCCATCAGCGCAAAGGTAGTCAGCAAGGTGGACCCAAGGGTTACCTTTGCTAGAGCCATGTCACGGTAGACGCCGCCCTTGCCTATGTCATCTCTAAACCTGGACGACAGCGGCGCAAATGGCGTGCGCTCGATCACCTCCAGGCCAATGTTGGCTGGGGTCTTAAAGAACGGCACCGCAATCTTCAGGGCCGGGTGATTAAATACTTTCTGTAGCGCAGACAAGGCGGGTGGCAGCTCGCCGGTAAACGTGCCGCGCCTGGCAAATTCCATCGCCGCGTCGTCTAGGTCCTTGGGTGGGTTCTCAAATAATGAGGTCATCTCCGCTTGCTGCCTGGCCAGTGCGTCTGACTCCGACGCGCCACCCTCGATGGCTTGACGGTAGATGGACTTGCCGCGCCGATCAATCAAAGTGTTAAGGTGTATCCTGTAGAAGACGCCCTTAAAGAACTCATCCTCAGACATCAGAGCTCGTCCTGGTAGGGTAACGGCTGTGCCATAGTAGTCCATTGCCTTGCCCAACCAGGTTTCCTGGCCAACCCCGGTTATCCTCTGCAGCGTCTCGCCCAAAGCTTCCTGTGGCATACGCTGCAGTTCTACCTTGCTCGCTAGATCGCTGGCCTGGTTAGTCCGAAATGCCGTGGACGCCAGCTGCAACCCCTCTGGAACCCCATTGCGAAGAGACTGAATCATGGTCAGCGCCTCGTCCAGCTCTATTTTTT
>Ga0315904_10008601_pt1 | contig 13475 bp, 13 predicted proteins | sample LakEriMetagenome_6_FD_203529 | JGI IMG/M metagenome (GOLD analysis project Ga0315904, IMG submission 203529) | Freshwater fungal communities from buoy surface, Lake Erie, Ohio, United States - Buoy 12 MA120 | ecosystem: Environmental > Aquatic > Freshwater > Lake | place: USA: Lake Erie, Ohio... | reverse complement strand
ATGAGCGAGCAAAGCCCCACCTGTGTCTGGCAATACACTTAAGCCCTTATGAAGCACCTGCAATTAATCCGACTTCTCGTTGGTCGCGAATTAACTCTGCGATACAAGCGCAGCGTAATCGGCATTGGTTGGACGCTTCTCAACCCAATGCTTACCAGCTTTGTCTTATGGGTTGTCTTTTCTTTTGTCTTTGCAGGAAAACTGCCAAACGGCCAGCAATACGCACCGTATTTAATGGCCGGAATCGTCCTTAACTCTTTCTTCAATCAAGGCTTAATGATCTCCGCCGAATCAATTGCCTCTAATTCAGGTGTACTCACAAAGATCTATGTACCGCCACAAATATTCCCAATCTCGGTCGCCCTTGCCGGTCTCGTTAATTTCTTTATTGGTCTTATCCCACTCGCAATTGTTGTCTACATCTCCGGCCAATCACTCGCGCTCACATTCCCGCTCGTCATCATCGTCGGCTTCTTTTTAGCACTCCTTGTTGCTGGGCTTGGCTTATCTCTCTCACTTCTCTTCATCCGCTTCGATGACACAAAAAACATCGTTGGCGTAACTCTTTTGATTCTTACCTACCTCACTCCAGTTTTCTATCCAATCTCAGTTCTTTCTGAGCGCATGCAAAACATCGTCAAGCTCAATCCGCTCACAAGTTATCTTGACTGTTTCCGCTGGGCTTTTTCAACTAACTCGGTCGCAACTTTGAACGACTGGATTTACATGGGCGCCACCGGAATCTTTGCAATTCTCTTTGGCACATACATGTTCAAGAAGTTCTGGCCACGAACGGTGGCGATGCTCTAATGGCAACTATTGAGATTACAAACGTCAGCCTTACTTATCGCGTTTTAAAAAATAAGACTGGCTCACTTAAGGAACTCTTCAGAGATCTCTTACACCGCAAAGTTCGCGTACAAAATTACGTTGCACTCAAGGATGTTTCTTTCACTGTTGATTCTGGTGAAGTTATCGCAATCATCGGCAAGAACGGCGCTGGCAAGTCCACCCTCTTAAAAATTCTTGCACAGGTACTGCCGCCAACAAGTGGCAAAGCAAAAGTTACGGGATCCATCGCACCAATGATCGAACTCGGTGCAGGTTTTCATCCAGAGATGACTGGAGCTGAAAACGTACTTTTCTATTCCACTCTTATGGGTCGCGATATGAACAAAACGAAGTCACGCATTGCTGCTATTGGTGAATGGGCTGGAGTAACGGATCACATGGACTTCCCACTCCGTACATTTTCTTCGGGAATGGTCGCGCGTATTGCATTTGCAACGGCCACGGATGAAACTGCTGATGTACTGCTTATTGATGAAGTCCTCAGTGTTGGTGATGTCGATTTCCAAGCAAAATCAAGTATTCGCATGCAAGAGCTAATCAATAAAGGTGCAGCAGTTGTTCTCGTTTCACACGATATGAACGCAGTGCGAAAGCACGCACAGAAAGCTATCTGGCTTGAAAACGGTGTTGTAAAGATGTCAGGCCCAACAGAGCAGGTTGTCTCTGCCTACGAAAAGCAATAAAACATGCGCGTTCTGCATGTAATTGCACGTCTCAACGTTGGCGGCACCGCTCGTTACATCACTCGATTAGCCGAAGAATTACCAAAACATAAAATAGAAACCTTTGTAGCTACCGGCTTTGTCCAAGGATCAGAAGAAGAAGATCCATCTGCCAAGAAACTGAAAGTAATTCGGATTCCATCCCTTGGCCGCCAAATCAATCCAATCAAAGATCACTTTGCATTTAAGCAACTACTAGAAGTAGTCCGAGAAGTTAAACCCGATATTTTGCACACCCATACATTTAAAGCTGGATTCATCGGTCGCATTAAAACAAGGGAAATCAACAAAGCTGCGGGCAGGCAAGTTAAATTCGTACATACTTTCCACGGTCATTTATTTGATGACCCGGAGTTCTCTGGCCTTAAATCGTTAATTATCACTTCTTTCGAACGCCGATTTGCGATGCGCACCGATGCGATTGTCACAGTGGGAGCACAAGTTGGAAAAGAGTTATTAGAACGAGAAATTGGTCAACCAGAGCAATTCACAAATATTCCACCAGGTGTTGAACCACTTAAAATCCCGAAAGCTAAGCCATGTAAAAAAATCACTGTCGGATGGATTGCACGTGTGACTGGAGTTAAAAATCCTTTGCGTGCGCTGGAGATAGCAAAGCTATTTCCAGATGCACAATTTCTTATTGCTGGCGGTGGCGAAATGCTCGAGCAAATTAAGACACAAGCACCACGTAATACAAAAGTTTTAGGTTGGACTGATGCAGCAAAACTATTCGCAGATTCAGACATCATTCTTTCAACTAGCGAAAATGAAGGAATGCCAATTGCGTTAATCGAAGCTCAACTAGCTTCCAAGCCAGTTGTTGCTACCAATGTTGGCGGAGTCGCAGAAGTTGTCATGAATAACAAGACTGGATTCGTGACCCGCAAAAACACAGAGGATTTAGCCAAAGCTCTTGAAAAACTGATTAATTCCAAAACCCTGCGTGCAGCTCAAGGCAAGGCTGCTAAAGCCCACGCTACAAAGGCTTTCTCGGTTGAAAAGATGATTAAGGCCCACGTATCGCTCTATAAGAAGTTAGCAAAATAGGATTACACCCATGCGCGTACTAGTCACCGGCGGAGCCGGATTCATCGGTTCTCATTTAGCTGATGCGTTGATTGCACGTGGAGATCAAGTTGTTGCGCTAGATAATTTTTCTACTGGCTCAACTGCCAACATCAAGCACATCACAAAAAATTTCGAAATCATTGATGACGACATTAGAAATGTTGACCTCATCAATGACACCATCAAAGACGTTGATCTTGTCTTTCACATGGCTGCAGCGCTCGGTGTAAACACAATTCTTGAGTCTCCACTTGAATCAATCTCAACAAACATCGCAGGCAGCGAAGTTGTTCTAAACGCCGCAGCAAATCACAAGAAGCGAATCCTGATTGCAAGCACATCTGAGATTTATGGCAAGAACCCAAAGCAACCTCTTGACGAGACTGATGACCGCGTTGTTGGTTCACCACAAAAGATTCGTTGGTCTTATTCGGATGCCAAAGCAATCGAAGAAGCCATGGCATTCTCACTCAATCAAGAAAAAGGTTTAAAAGTCACAACTGCCAGACTCTTTAATACGGTCGGTCCGCGTCAATCAGCACATTACGGAATGGTTGTTCCACGTTTTGTTCGTTCGGCTCTTAAGAACGAACCAATCAGTATTTATGGTGATGGCACACAATCTCGCGTTTTCTGCCATGTTGATGATGCAATCGAAGCGTTGCTTGCTCTCGTTGCCACAGACGAAACAATCAATAAGGTTTACAACGTGGGTGGCACAGGTGAAATCACAATCAAAGAATTAGCGGATCAGGTGATCAAGGAGACTAAATCACAGTCGCCGATTGAATTCATTCCTTACGAAAAGGCTTACGCTCCTGGATTTGAAGATATGCAGCGCCGCGTGCCAGATATATCAAAGATCAAACAGGATCTTGGTTGGGCGCCAAAAAAGAATCTTTCACAAATCATAACTGATGTAGCCACCCACATCTCTAATTCTTAAAGCCCAGCAACGCCTTTGATGCTGCCAGTGCAATCAAATACATAAGGCGCACTAGCTTTAATCGCTGCTTCGCTCACAGCGTCATGCTTTGTCACAACAATCGCGACGTCAAATCCTTTTAGTTCACTGCTCTTCTGCCCGTTCCATGTGCCAACAGCTGGATCATGCCAAGACACTTCTGCGCCGAGTTTCTTTAGTTCATGAATCACCAAAGCAGCTGGTGTCTCACGGGTATCAGAAACATTGGATTTATAAGAAACACCAATCACAACAACATTCTTGCCATTCAAAGAACCAACTTCTTTTGCAACCCGAGAAACGACATATGACGGCATTCCTAAATTCACTTGATTAGCGCGCTTAATAAATTCTGCTGGGACTCCAACATTTTCTGCAACGTACGCCAAGTAACTTGGGTCCACCGGAATGCAGTGTCCGCCCACACCAGGACCAGGTTGGAAACTCATAAATCCAAATGGTTTTGTCGCTGCTGCGTCAAGAACTTCGCGTGTAGGAATATCTAACGCGTCGCTAATCTGAGCAAATTCGTTTACCAACGCGATGTTTACTTGTCTGAATGTGTTTTCAAATAGTTTTGCAGCTTCTGCTACTTCAGGCGTAGAGACTTCAATTATTTCATCACAGAAAGATGAATAAAACTTACGAGCCAATGCCGTTGCTTCTGGAGTTAAACCAGCGAGCAATCGAGGAGTGTTTTTCTGTGTCCACTTTTCATTACCCGGATCAACGCGTTCAGGCGATGATGCATACAAATGTCCAAGCCCAGAAGATTTTTCAATCACTGATGAGATTTCATTTCTGAGTGTGCCCGGATAAGAGGTTGATTCATTAATCACCAAAACTGACTTCTTTACGTTTTCAATAATTGTTTTACACGCGGCATGAACCGCGGATAAATCAGGCTTTCGTGCGCTATCCAAAGGTGTTGGCACGGCAATCACAATTACTTCTGCATCGCCGAGTGATGAAGCATCAGTTGTTCCTTTGAAATCCCCACTGATTTTTAACGCAGCAATCGCTTCAGAATTTGTATCAAAGCCCACTATCGAATGTCCTGCACCGACTGCAGCTTGTGCAATTGATCGGCCCACATAGCCTTGGCCGATGATTGCAATTTTCATAAGGTGAAGCCTATAACTACTTTAGATTTGGATTGAAGGGATCCAATTTCTTCATAGTTTCCAGCGCTTCATTTCGCTCTGATTCAGAGGCATTTGGTTGTAATGACAATTCTCGCCATGCTTCATAATTCATAGGATTAAATGCCACAGCTTCTCGAGCGATTACGATTGATCGATCAGACAAATTACCTTCTCGCAGTATCTGGGCAACTGTTGTCATTCGTATAACGCTCTTAGGCCATTGCCGCACTGATGATTCTATTTTTATCACTTCACCTGATTTAATGGTGGAACGAAAAGTTGCATCGGCAACCATTAACGGCATTCCCAACGAAAGGGCCACGACAGAACCAGCAAGAATTGGAACGACAAGATTCGAGCCTGATTTGAGAGCAAAACTATTTTTTGTAGATTCTCGAGTATTAATCTCATAACCAATTATTAGGCCCGATAAAACCCAGCCCCACACTGCAAGGCCAATCTGATTAATTGAAATAACAGATTGCGCTGTATAGGCAACCCAAGCCGCAATAACTGCTGTGAAACCCGGGTTGAAGACTTTTTCGCGCTTTACAATTTTATATGCAGACTTAAGAACTAAAGCAATAATCAAAATGTAAAGAGCCAATAAAACCAATCCACCGCTAGCGGATAAATCTAAAAATACATTGTGCGCCGAATCAGTTTGAACATCTGATCCAGGGCGCATGGCCGTGACTAAATCGCGCGAAAACCGATATTGATCTCTGTATCCATCTGGGCCAACGCCAAATATTGGATTATCAGTTGTCATCTTCCAGCCTGCTCGCCAGAAATCTCCACGAAATGTAACTGACTCTTTATATAGAAGAGATTTCCATGGAGATTTCTGCAAGATATCTAGAACCACAGCCACAAATGAGATTACTGTAAGAATTAGATAAGGAACACTTAACTTAGAAAATCGTGGATTATTTCGAATGTAAAGGTATAGAAAAACAAAGATTCCGGCCATAAGGACTAAGAATCCTTGCTGAGACTTTGATTCATAAATATTCAAAACTGCGACAGGCACAAAAATTAACGACATCCATCTAAATCGCTTGGTTTGAGCTGCGTCAAAAAAAATTACTAACGCGACTACCGCACAAATTCCCATGAATGAGGCATGAAAGTTTGGGTTACCAAATAAACCAAAAACAGGGCTATATGGATTAATCCAATCAAACGGGTCGGCATCTTCAATTTGAATTAACCCATACAAACCGGAAGCCCACCCACTGATAATTAGCAATTTCGAAGCTGTTACCAAATCTCGGTTACTACTTAATGCAGCTGTGATGGCCATAAGCGCTATCAGTGCCAGATAAGTTAGAAAGCCTGTTTGTCTACCTGTGACTCCAAACAAACCTTCAGCTAAGTTGATTTTGGAAGCAAATAAAACAATTCCCAACCAGATAATAAAAAGCGTGCTGACTAATAGTAAAAGTCTATGGTCAGATTTAATCAATCGTCCGTAACTGACAATCAACAATCCCAGAGAAGCGAGGCCAATCACCAACAATGTGAGAAATCGCGGAACATTTATTGGATCGTAGGAAAAGAATGGAGTTACAGCAACGCTAGTAATAGCAGTGCCCGCCAACAACACCTTGCTAATTTGCTGATTGACTTTCACTCTCAAAGGTTACTGAAAACCCCTCCAGAAATGCCTAAAGGCGGCCCCCGAAGGGGCCGCCTTTAGTGTCTATCGAAGTTATTACTTCTTTAGAAGAGCCTTCTGAAGGGCTGCAATCTGCTTGTTGATTGATGCGATCAAGGAAACGATTGCCTTGAGAACATCAGCGTTTGTTACGCCAGTAGATCCTGTGCCTACCTTGTACGCAACTGATACTGGATCAGCAAGTGACAATGTAGGGAAGCTGACTACAGCGTTGTAAGCACCATCAGTTAGACCTGTGGCTGTACCTACTGTGAACTTGTAGACCGCTTGACCTGCGCCATTTGGCTTAATTGTTGCACCAGCTCCGAGTGAGCCAACGAGTGTCATCATCGGAGTTGAGATTGTTGCATCTGATACTGATGCTCCTGTTGCAGCATCGGCTGCAACGTATGAGTTTGCAAGGTTGCCCTTTGAATCTTTGAATGTGATTGTCATTGTTGCAATCTCACCCTGAGTATAGGAAGCCTTATCAAATGAAGCTGTGTAATTGTAAGCATTTCCACCACAAGTTGCCTTGAATGAATTTGACTTGATTACAGTTCCATTTGCGAGTGTGTATGAAACTACAACATCAGATGTTCCTGCAGTTGTAGTACATGTGATCACACCAGTTCCAACATATGCACCATATGCAGAAGTTGAAGATGCGTTTGTTGTTCCACCATCAGCATCTGTAACAACAGCCTTGTTTGATGAGCTGTAGAGTGCGAGATCAGTGCTTGTGAAAGCAAGTCCGTTACCTGCAAGATCCTTTACAGTGTAAAGGAACGCAGGATCTGGAGATCCAGCCGCAACAGTTGAAGCAATCTTGTAAGGAGTTACAGTAATTGAAGCTGGGGCTCCTGTAATTTTTCCTGACTTAGTTGCAACAAGTACACCGTTGTATGTAACAGTAACTGTTCCACTCCAACCAGCACCTGTTGTCGCTTCGTCAACTACGACCCAAAGATCTGATGGATCAGCTGTTGATACCTGAGTTGTTGTTGTACCCGCTGGAACAGTAGCGCTTGATGCAGCAATTGCACCAAGGTACGCACCTGATGTAACAGTAACAACGAGTGCACCATCTGTATCACTGATTGCATTTCCGTATGTATCAGCAAGGCTGATAAATAGTTCTAGCTCAGTTCCGTATGTAGTAGATGAGTTAGTTACATCTTCTGCAGCTGTTGGAGCTGAACCTGAAACATTGCTATCCCAGCGAACAACGCTCTCTGCAGGATCAACTACACCTGCGAGGTTTGTAGCTGCAACTGTAACTGTTAGTACGTCAGCAATTGTTGCTGCTGATGCACAACTATCTTCGTTATATGTTGTAACTGTGAATGTTGAACCTGCTGCAACAGTTGGCTTGATTTCTACTGTTGGGTCAGCTGACTGATCCATGGCAGTACAAGTCTGTGAACCGTTGATAGTTCCACCTTGTGTAATGATTGCACCAGAAACTTTAACAGCAGAGTCAGCGGTAATGGTGAGAATCAAAGTACCTGTTGATAGAAGTACAGCTGTACGAGTTGTTGTACCAGCTGTGATATCTGAAACAAGACCTGCTGAACCTGTAGTAGCAGTGATTGTTCCGTCTGCTGCATTAGCAGATGGAACAGCGACTACTGAAAGTAGTCCCGCACCAAGTGCTGATACTGCAACAAGCGCAATGCGCTTGCGTAGTGTCTTTGTAGACATGTTTTTCCTTTCGTTAGTCGAATTCGGGCATTTCCCGGATTCGGCTCGAAGATCTTTCGATCTTCTAATTCCGCTTCTTTTATGACGAACACGTGTAGCGCCATAACCGAATCGGAAAGTTAGTTGGTGCCCTCTTCTGCTGCTTGAATCATTGCCATGGTCTGGGCCATGACTGCAACTGATTCGAGTTGAGCGATAGAGATATCCATCTGGTCGTTGAACTCTTCAACTGTGATGCCAGATGATTTCTTTGAAGAAACTTTCTTTGTTGCTTCGACAACAACTGGGGCCGCAGGAGTTACTGCTTCCTCTTGAACTGTTGTCGGAGTAGAGATAGCAAGATCTGAAACCTGAACATTTCCTTCGTTGCCGGTGAGGGAGTTAAAGCCGAGGAATGCTGTGACAACAAGAAGTAGTGATAACGCAACCTTGGAAGACTTCTGAGCAATCTCTGCTGCCTTCTTATAAGAAGTGGAGAGCATGTCGAGGGCTGTTAAGCCACGCTCTTCATCGATAACGAGTTCGCTAAGAACACGACGAAGTGAAGCGCGAGCACGTGAGACTGTGTGGCGAACAGCAGACTCTTTAATACCGAGCTCGGATGCGATCTCGGATGTGGAGCGACCTTCCATCTCCCACATGACGAGCGCTGCGCGCTCTGCAGGGGATAACATCGCAAGTGCTTGACGAATAATTGCTGCATCTTCTGCAGCTGAGATAGCTGATGAGTGATCGCCATCTACTTGCCATGCAGCCTCAACTTCTGCAGTGGCATCATCTAGAACTACAAGGTTTGGACGACGTCCTTCGAGACGGAACAAGTCAATGCAAAGATTTTCAATTGTGCGGTGAAGGTAAGAAAGCGCATGATCTGTTGACTCTAGTTCTGGAGCTGCCAACATGAACTTGATTAGTGCATCTTGTGTGATTTCTTCAGCCTTAGCGGAATCCTTGAGTACGCGATTAGCGTGGGCAAGAAGTTCTGAACGGTGCTCTGTGTAGAAAGCACCGAGCTCGGCAACGGTCCACACACGTGGTCCTTGCATCTGAGCCTTCTTCTTAATAGCCACTTGGATTTCCTTAACCGGTTTTGTATTGCAGAGTCAGCCGTCGCTGCCTCTACCTGCTACTACGCATCCGCGCGCTGAATGTAGCGGAGGTGGGACAAAACGGACATTTCGTCAAGGGAGCGGGGTTACTCCAGGCCTCAATTTTACCCTGCTCGAGCGCAAATCCTGCGCAAGCAAGCCAAAAGGCGGCCTTCCTATGTGGAAAACCGCCTTTTGATACTACTTATATGCGCTTATGCGCCTTTTTTACACTGCTTCGCCAGTAGCGCCTGGGTATCAACAATGGTTTTATCCAAGTTATCCAGATCAATCTTCTCTTGTCCGCCTAGAGCGTTACCAAGATCAGTCAAAGTCTTATATCCAAAGATATTTGCTTGCTCGAGCATGTCATCGTACGCGGACTTAACAGTCACATAGAGAGCGTTTGTGTCGCGGCACGCCTTGAGCATGTAGGTGTTCTTAGTTGGCGTGACGATTGGGTTCTTGCCACAGACGTAGGTCTTTGAACCAACCTTCTTTGTTGTGCCTGCCTTTGTGCATGAAGAACCAGTCTTGATGGTTGCAGCTGAGGCTGGGGTGACAACAGAAGTGGCTAGAAATAGGCCAAGAGTTGAAGCGATAATGATCTTGCGAAGCATAAATACCTCCAAAGGAATAGCGAAAGGATAGCAAGAAACCCTTATTTTAAAAGGGGCACAAGGGTGAATTGGTTAGGAATCCTCTGTGAATAAAGAGGGGATCAGAGCAAATCAGAGATACGTGCCATCCGAGAAAGTGCCTGACAAGCCGACCTAATAATAGGAATAGATAAAAGCGCACCGGTGCCCTCGCCAAGTCGTAAATCTAAATCAAGTAGTGGATTAAGACCAAGGTGCTTGAGTGCAATTTTTGAACCTGGTTCGGATGAGCAATGTGCAGCAATAAGAAACTCAATGGTCTTTGGTTTTAGTTCGTTTGCAACTATTGCGGCAGCAAGTGTGATTACACCATCTAATACAACAGGTACTTGCAGCGTGGTTGCACGCAAGATGTAACCAGTGAGTGCCGCTATTTCTAATCCACCGATTTCTGCAAGTACATCTATTGGGTCTGTTGTGTTTTTTGTCTTAGTGCTTAGTTGCTCAACTATTTCAACCTTGCGCGCATAGGTTTCATCATCAATACCTGACCCACGACCGGTGACTTCTTGTGCACTCGCTTTCGCAAAGTGTGCAATTAGCGCAGCTGACGGAGTTGTGTTGCCGATACCAACTTCACCAGTGCAGAGTGAGCGTGAACCACCAGCGATTAATCTTTCAGCAGTCTGTGCACCAACATTGATGGCATTAATAACTTCTTCTCGTGTCATTGCGTTGTCGTTGCGAATATCTTGCGTTCCGCTCTTCACTCTTTCATTGCGAACAGCTCGTAACTTGGAGTCACTCACCGCACCAACGTTTATATATTGGCAATACACATCAGCAACATCTGCCAAAACAGAGACAGCAGCTTTGTGATCGCCCATAACTTCAAGCATCATCCCTGTAATCCCTTGCGGCCACGGAGTAACAGAATCATCGGCTGCAATACCGTGATCTCCACCAAAGACTGCAATAGCTGCTGGATCAATAGTTGGCGTGTGCGAATGAGTGATGCCAGCAATCTGCGCAGCAACTTTTTCTAGTTTGCCGAGTGACCCAACTGGTTTTGCCAATCCATCAAACTCTTTTTGTACTGCATCCGCGTGTGCCTGTGAAAACGTTGGATGTGTGTGAAGCGCACGGTCCAACGCCGATTCACTGTGTAATAGATATTGGTGTATTAATTTGTAAATATCTGGTCCTGTGTAAGCAAATGCAGCTCCCGCTGCGTGCGCAGCCTGTAAATCAGTTTCTACATCACCGACATAAATAGTGCGCTCTGATTTTACTTCTAAGGTTTTAATCGCGGCAGTAATCGGTGCTGGATCTGGTTTGTGTATCCCTAACTCACCCGTAGCGATGACAACGTCAAAGTAATGATCAATTCCTACTGTTATTAGTTTCTTCTTGATATCTGCTGCAGTAATTGTCTGTGTATTTGAAACAATGCCGAGCTTTACTTGTCCGCGTAATTCTGTAAGAAGTTGCTCAACCCCTGGCAATAATTCAACCGAAAGTTCTTCGTAAGGAACCCCAGGATTTTCTTGCTTTATTAAGGTGTTGCCCAGATCGAATAAAACGCAATCAAATCTGGCTTTAATTAAATCAACCATGACAACCAGAGTGAATGAGTCAGAACCACAACAAAGTAAAGAAGTATGAAGCTCTCGGCAATCTGTTCTGATGCACCCAGCACATCACCAAGCACCCCACCAATTTTCTTCTGCACATACCTAAGAAAAACCAAACCAACCACAGCAACTATTGCTGCCGCAATAAACAAGTGCGCACCAATTAATCCAAAGAGTAAAACAATTGTCAGCACAGTCGAAGCAAGCACATCTCGCCCACGAACGGCGCGCGAATAAGTAGCGCCCATTCCTTCGTGCGATGGTACGGCAGGTGCAATCATGAAATAAATCGGAACCAAACGACCCAATGAGTGCGTGGTAATAATTGCAAGCGCCCCAACTTTTGGAGACAAAGTAGAAAGAAGTGAAATCTGGATTATCAATTGCAAAACAATTGAAAGAACTCCGTATGTACCGTGACGTGAATCCTTAAGAATCCGCAAGCGATCTTCCGGGGTCCATCCACCGACTAGTCCGTCAAAAGTATCCGCTAACCCATCTTGATGAAATCCACCGGTGACAAGAGTTGAAAAAAGAATCGTTATTGCTGCCGCCGGCATTGCCGGAATCCCTTGAGACAAAAAGTAATAAAGAATTCCCGTAACGCCACCAATAACCCAACCAACAAAAGGAAACCAGACAGCACTGCGTTGAATCGAAATATCTGGCTTGTGCCCAATTGGAATGCGGGTGAGAAAAGCAAATGCTACTTTGATGTCATTAATCATTTTAATTCCTGAGCAATGCCGAACTTCATGAAATAAACCTTGTCAGCAGCTTCTGCAAATTGTTGGTTCATGATTCCTGAGAGATCACGAAATTCGCGTGAAACTGGGTGCATCGGAACGATGCCTTCGCCAACTTCGTTGCTAATAAAAATTGTGGCGCCTGTACGTGCGCGCGCTGCTGCGATAACAGATCCATTTGAATCAGTGCCTTCGCCCATCATGTTGTTGGACAACCAAAGAGTTAGGCAATCAACTAAGACCGTTGCTTGCGGGTCAATTTCCTTAAGTGCCTTTGTCAGGTTTTTTGGTTCTTCAACTAATTCAAATGCGGTGCCGCGATCATCTTGGTGTTTCTTAATGCGCGATGTCATTTCGTCATCTACTGCCTCGGCAGTTGCTATAAAGATTGGCTTCGCAGAACCAGCAAGGCTTTTAGCTATCTCTTCGCCTTTACGGCTCTTGCCACTGCGGGCACCGCCTGCAATAAAAATCAGCGTCATAGGATCGCGGCAGACTTGTTAGCAACAATTACTGGACGACCATTGTCCAGTGTGTGAATTGTGATTCCATCATCAAATGCATGCTTAAGTTGTGGTGAGTGAATCACAGCATTTGATGGACCATCTAGTAACACCTTGCCGTTTTGCATAATCACAATGCGCTCTGCATACATGGCACCAAGTGTGATGTCGTGCATCGTGGAAACAATTGTCACACCGCTCTTTTGCAGAGCTTCGATGTGATTAAGAGTTGAAATCTGGTGGTGTAAATCAAGTGCAGAAGTTGGTTCGTCCAAAATCATTAGCTCTGGCTCTTGCACGAGCGCACGTGCAATGAGTACGCGCTGCATCTCGCCGCCAGATAACTGCGTAACCAATTGGTGGCGCATTGCCGATAACTGCATCTGCTCAAGTATTTGTTGTACTAAGCGGCGACTAGTGCGCGATTCACGTCCCCATCCATCAAGGCGTGCACGACCAAGCATTACGTACTCTGCAACATCCATTCCTGCAGGAATCTCTGGACGCTGTGGAACAAAAGCAACGTTACGTAAGTTTTTGTACACCTCGAGGCCATCGATTGTGATCGATCCGTCGTATGCCTTATTGCCAAGAAGTGTCTTGAGAAATGTTGTTTTGCCCGCGCCATTAGGTCCGACAAGACAAGTCCATGTGCCACGCGGAATATCTAGTGTGATGTGATCTAGCGCGTAGAAATCGCCGTAGCGAACGGATAGGTTTTTGATTTCGATCATTTAAGGACTCTCTTTGCTCGTAGTACAAATAAAAGAAATGGTGCGCCCACAAA
>Ga0315904_10008596_pt1 | contig 13479 bp, 14 predicted proteins | sample LakEriMetagenome_6_FD_203529 | JGI IMG/M metagenome (GOLD analysis project Ga0315904, IMG submission 203529) | Freshwater fungal communities from buoy surface, Lake Erie, Ohio, United States - Buoy 12 MA120 | ecosystem: Environmental > Aquatic > Freshwater > Lake | place: USA: Lake Erie, Ohio... | reverse complement strand
ATGCGAACGTCCTTTGAAAATATTATTACGTATATAATTTAAATGTTCATATTTACAGATAAAATTGGGACTATCATATATTTTTTCAATATCTATTTTTTTCTTACTCATAATTCTATCTAATTTCCGTTGTAATAAATGGTCTACTACATCATAATAACAGACGGATTTGATATTTTTAGAAATAAATTTATAATCGTTATAAAAATCAATATATGAAACATTAATATTTTTATCATTTAAATAGTCAAAATAATATTTCATAGATGCGCGATGTAATAATAATTTCAATTTATGAAATTTTAATGGGCGACTTTTGCTATAAAAAAATATAGGTTCTTCTATTAAATAGACTTTTTTAAAATTATGTAATATTTCAACATTCTTAAATAATTGATGTGGAAATATTAAAAATACACTTTCACTCATATACTATTATATTACTTTCTTTTTATTGATTTTCTTTTAGATGATTTACGTTTTGTAGAAGACTTTCGTTTAGATGATTTACGTTTTTTAGAAGACTTTCGTTGCAATGATTTTTTTCTTAAATATTTTATTTTTGAACCACCTCCACTAATAATATTCAATTTAATTGGTACTAATCTATATATCTTACCCGTAGCACCTGCATTACAATGTGTCATGCTAACAACATTTTCAGTCGCAGCAGAATCAACTAATAAAGAACCTACAAAAGTTGGATAAGAGTTATTAGTATCTTCTACTTCATAAAATCGACTTATATTTGTATCAATACTCATAATATCTTTTAATAATACACCGCCACCTATAGGTGTATTTCCTATTTTATCAGTATGAAAAATAGGATTTGTGCGATCAATCATATTATCACTAGGTCTATATATATCTTGTAATGGTTGATTACAAGTATATCTTTTAGAATCAATAATATTCGTTTTAATTTGGTCTAAATAGATAAGCGAATAAGAATCTTTATATTTAAAAACGGCTTTATCCGGATTGTCATTTAAATAATCATCTATATCAGTAATATTAATATCTGCATCCCATTCTAATCCAATAATATCATTAATTTCTTGATTATTATTAACATTTACTATTTTTATATTATCATATAAACTTGTATTGGTATAAAGTAATTTATCTATTTGATAAACTACATCTAATAATCTATGTTTAACGGCATAATTATAAGCAGTGAAACCACTGTCATTTTTTTGAGTTAGATTACAAGCATCAGCTCCATATGATAACATATTCAATGCTAATTCTTGAAATTTAATTAATTCTTCGGTGGTTGCTCCTGCAGTTTGCCTTGGTTGGTCATCATTATTTCTATTATGTAATAATTGATATTCCGGTAATTGGTGTTGTTCTATTATTCCTTCACTGCGAATTAATTGTGGAATAACAGTTGGTAATCTATCATCTTCTAGTGGATTTAGTTGCTCTTCTAGTGATTGCGGTTGTTGCGGTTCTGAACCACCAAGTTGTGCATCATCATCAGCACCATTGTCATCATCATCATCATCATCGTCTTCTAGAGCATTGATTTCATCATCAATATCAAAGAATTCGTCATAATCTATTCTAAAATTATAAGATTCTACTCCTTTTTTATATATACTAAATACTTCATTGAAATCACCGGCAAAATTAGCAATTATAGAATCTGTAGAATCTATATCATCGTGGTAAAATTCAAGAACATCTTTAATTAAATTACCATAATCATAAGATGTATTATCAGGGTCATATACGGCACATATTAATTTATATTTTTTATTATCATTTTTAAATATATCTTCCATAGCAGAACGTAGCATATATAAATCATCATCATTATTTGCTTTTGTTAATAATATACAACATTTATATACGGACCATTCATCTTTATTTGTAATATTTAATTTATCTAATCGTTGGTTAGACTCTTCTTCATTCATAATATAAGTAACACCAATTGTGTCAATTTTAAGACGGTCATCCGGATCTATACGATAATGAAACTTAAAGTCGATTCCACTATTAGTATTAGGATATTTTATAAGTTCAAGTAGTTCATACATCATCATATCAGAAGCGATTTGTAATGTATCATAATTATGACCATCATAATCATCATTTAAAGTATCAATAAGATAAAATAAATTAATCATTTCATCTTTATAAGTTATATCTAAGTCATTATTATCATACCATCTATCCCAACTTTTTCCTCTTTCATTTAATAGTTTTTTTAATGGTTTAATACGTTCTTGATGGGCTTCTATTTGCTCAGGAGTTGTTGGTTCTATTTGCATTATAAGACGTTCATATATATAATCGACAGGTTGATTAATAAATGTAAAAGTAGCACCTCGTTCATTATCGTCGTTATCATTATCACCATTATCATCATTATTAGTGTTATCATCATCTACATTTTCATGTATAATAGGTCCATTAATATATTCATCTAAGTTTTCTATGGAATATCCACAAGCATACATTAATGGAGTAACATTGTAATAATCTAAATATTTAAGATTACAAATATTAGTACCATATTTATCTAATAATGTATTACAATATGTCATTAATTGTATATTATCGCCGATCATACGAATAAAATAATTGATATAACGAAAATGTTTAAAGTAAACTTCATCACTGACATTATATCTACGAAAATATCTCTTCCAATTAGGAGTATTAATTTTAAAAAAATATGGATATTTAATTAAAAAGTCATCTTTTTCAATTTCTATTAAGTTAGGTTCATTATAAGTTTGAATATTTATAACTTTATCAATAATATTGTTATAATCTTCATTAAGTTCATAAAATCTACCTAATTTAGTTTTATTATAATCATCTTCAATCATATTAGCTTCTATTTGTTCTTGTTCAGTTTGAGTAGATGACCGTAAATATGTTGCTTTAGAAGTATTATAAATTAATGGATATTTATCGCTAAATATGATAGATTCTTGATTATCTTGGATAGAAATACGATTATCAATGAGAGATTGAATAAATTGATTTTTAAAAGTTTCATCATTATCATTTTCAATCATTAGATGCATAAAAATATAATAGGTATTTTTGTTAATTTGAATAATTTTATTAATAATATCTAAGGTATCTATGAATGAATATGGAACATCAGGTATTTCTTCAGCAATAAATAATTTGTATAATTGATTATATCGTCTTTCAATTTGTTGTTTATCTTGATTAGATAATTGTCTATTAATATGTAATGAATGTAACAGAATAATATTCAAGTATTCTAATAAAGTAGTATTTAGTAATCCGGATAGTAAAAATATTCTTTTAAACTCATCATCATTTAACTGAGTAAATATAGTAGCCATACTAAAAACATCATTATTATCCATTTTATATATATTAATATAAAATTAATAAAATAAATAAAATAAAATGTTAGAATTAATAATAGATTTGCGAGAGCATATAGCAGAAACAATAATACAAAAAATAGAACCTATAACAAATGAAGTATCAAAAATAAAAATAGGGACTTTACCGGTAGGTGATTATATGTATGTATATGATAATAATCCAATATTAATAATAGAACGTAAAACGATAGTAGATTATGCGTCATCAATAAAAGATGGGCGTCATAGAGAACAGAAAGGACGATTATTAGCAAATTATCCAAAGAGTAAGATAATGTATCTAATAGAGGGTGATTTAACACAAAATAATAGTTCATATAATTATAATCGTGTATCAAAGGAGACGATAATATCATCAATATTTAATACGATATTGAGAGATGAGATACAAGTATTTCATACGTCAAATAAGGATGAGACGATAGAAATATTGTATTCATTTTTTATAAAATTACAGAAAAAGGGAATATCATTTATAGAAGAAAAGAAAGAAAGTTATGAGGAAAACTTAATAGATACGAATAAGATGACAAAGGGAAGTAATTTAACGCCTGAAATATCATTTCGTATGATGCTAAATTGTATTCCAAATGTATCAAATAAGGTATCATTAAGAATAGTGAAATATCATAAAAGTATGAATTGTTTAATATCGCATTTACAAGAGGTAGGTTCAAGAGAAGAGCAAATATCATATATATCGCAATTGAAATATGAAGAAAGTGATAATAAGATACCGAAGAAGACGTGTGAAAATATATTGAGTTATTTAGGATTATAATACGATTTTATAAAAAGTTTTATAAAATGGAATTTTTATTACTTCATAAAAGATTGGTTTGCATCGTTTTTAAAAATAGTAGTAAAAAAGAATACTGATGCGAGCTTCGCTCGTGAAGTCGGCCTACCTACCTATATGACCCTATAATAGCCTATAATATTTAAAGGGTATTGGCGCCGCAGCCGAGCGTAGCGAGTACAAGGTATTACATATACCATTTCATATTCTCATTTATTATATGAAATTAATATGTAAATTATTGTAGCTCATAATAGTGGATTATGAATATTCAACATAAGTTATATCAATATTTATTCTTATTTGATATAAACTATGTATTACTTTCATTCTAAATATACACTGCTATTTTTATTTATAATTAATAATACATATTTATAAATAAATGTCTTCTATTAACAACTTAGATACTGATTTTAAAACACTACATATTAATGATACTCATTTGCAAGATGTTACTATCAATCGTCTAAATTATATTGGTTCCAAATATTTGTTATTCGATTGGATATTTAATCATATTTTATCAATCACTAAATGGAATAGTTTAGAAAATAAACACATCGCTGATCTATTTTCCGGTACCGGCTTTGTCTCATATTATTTTCGCAAAAATAAAGCTATCGTTACATCTAATGATGCTGAATTATACAGCTACTATATAACACACGCATATACTTGTTCAATATATACTGATAATTGTCACTCTATTATTAAAATGTTAAATGACGAAATTAATGAACAAAAATATATTAACTTTATTGGATTTATTACACGTATGTATAGTCCATATCATAATAATACTCGAATGTTTTTTACATTAGATAATGCTAAACGTATCGACTATATTCGTAATCGTATTGAAGAATTGAAAACTACATTAAATGATGACGAATATAAGTTTTTATTAGCATCTCTCATTTTCAGTGCTGATTCTATTAGTAATGTTCCTGCAGTATATGGATGCTATTTAAAAAAATTTAAACCTAAATCTCTTAAAAATATGAAATTAATACCTATTCATACTATTAAAGACACTAAAATTAATGGATCTATTACCTATAATAAAGATGCTATTACTTTAGCTCAAAATCTAGATAAGGTTGATTTAGTTTATTTAGATCCACCATATAATGAACGCCAATATTCTAAAAATTATTTTCCATTAAATATTATTGCATTAACACCTACCGAACAAAACAACTTACCACCATTAAAAGGTATTACAGGTATACCTCAAAATTGTTTTATTTCAACCTTTTGTAAAAAAAATGAAACCGTTAAAGATTCTTTCGATAAACTTATCAGCTCATTAAATACTGAATGGATATTTATATCCTATAATAGTGAAAGTATAATTAAAAAAGATGATATGATTAATTTATTATCTAAATATGGTACCGTTACTCTATACCAAAAAGATTATAAGAGATTCAAATCTTTCAGTTATAATGAAGATAAGTCTATTGATGAATATTTATTTTGTTTAAAACTCTATGATAAATAAATAGCCTTTGAATATATTTAATAAATTTTCAAAATCCCATCTTATTACCATATTTGTTCTACTTTTTGAATGAAATTGAAATTCTAATAATGAATATTTTTTATTATTAATTTCTATTTTTACCGTCGATGAATTATTCCATTCATTACTTTCTCTCGTCCAATTATACTTATATTTGTCCCACTCTATATTTTTATCTGCTATTATATATTTTATTTTATCCGTTTTCTTATTGTAATATATTGTAGCACAATCTAACGTATATTCATATATTATTGGTATTATTTTAACTATATTATTTTGTATATATCTTTTTAGATTATCACGATTTGTATATTCTATACCCAATATTTCACAAAACTTCTCCGGTTGACATTGTCCTACTATAGGTGGTGCTATTTTACCATTACCCTTTGTCGTTTTTGCACTCAAATGTAAATCACTATCTTCTATTGCAGTAAAGTCATATCGTCCATTTCTATTAGCCGTATGCCTACATATTGGAAATAGCTCTTTCAATGGTTTTAACATATCCCTTACTTTACTCGCCTCATCTAAACTATATTTGAAATTACCACTATATTCTATATCATAAAACATACATATTGCCATTTCAAATATTTTACCCGTATCTTCCGTCTTTATTGATATCTCCCCATATTCATCTATTGAATTGTTAACTTCTGCAGACACCTTCTTTTATATACTATTAGCCACATTTATTATCATCTTAAACGCACTTAGGTATCTTAATATTATATTCACATATACCTATTATAGCTTCTATTAAATCTATTATAACACCTTATAACTTTTATCAAGGATATATATAACCATTTATATCCTTTATTAAGGCATCTTATATATACCTATTATACCCTTTATTAAGGCATTATATATACCCTTTATATTGCTTATTAAGGCATTATATATACCCTTTATATCCTTTATTAGAGCGTCATATATACCCATTATATCCTTTATTAAAGCATTGCATATACCCATTATATCCCTTATTAAGGCATTATTAGACCTCTAATATCTTTTTTATTAAGGGCTTAATACCATTAATATCATATTTATAAAAGGTTTATATAGCCTAAATTTGATTAGGGTACCAATAGCCTATATCAACAGTAACAAACTATTATATTATAGTCTCTCTCTCATACTCTCAATATGTCCGCTCTTCAATTTTTAGAAGCTATTAAGGCTTGCCCAGCTGATAAACTAGATATCGAAATGATTCAATTCATTTATGACCGTCTATTTACCGCAGCTCCTGCTCCTAAGACTACTAAAAAATCTAAAAAGACTACTGATGATAAGAAAGATGATGCTGATAAGCCTAAAACTAAACGTACTCTTAATGATACTTTAGCTGCTAAAAACGCTTTTTGGGCGTCTAAGAAAGCTGAAGGTATGAAATATAAGGATTGCTTAGAAATTTGGAAGTCTATGACAGCTGAAGAAAAAGCTGAATGGAAGATCAAGAAAACTGAACCTGAAAATGTTGATCAACCTGAAAAGGTAGATGATGAAGTATCAGTTGATGATCTTGCAGATGTTATAGATGCAGAAATTAAGAATCTTTAAATAGGTTTAATCAGTATACATTAGTAGTAAATTAAAATAAAAACAAAAACTTAGGTTTTTGGAGGGGAAACCCTTTTTTTTGTCTTTTTTTAACAAATCTTTGTAGTGTTAATTCGGTCAAGCACTTATTTAATTAGGTTATTGAAAGGATCTTATTATTATTTTTAAAATTTGATTTATCAACAAATTGTGGCTTGTAATAGTAACAAATTCGTTTTATATTCGACACAATGTCTACTAATATTGAATCTAAATTTTTAGAAGCATTACTTGCTTATCCAAAAGATACTATAAATAAACAAATGATACAATACATATATAGTATGTGCTCTAATACTTCAATTACTACATCATCTGTTTCATCTAGTGCTACATCATCATCTACTGCTTCAATAACTCAAAATAAACCAAAGAAAACAAGATATCGTGCTGATAAAAAAGATAAAGATATGATTAAAGATATACTCATTGCTCGTAAGTATTATTGGAACACTATGAAGAAAGATGGCATATCATATGATGAATTCAGTAGTTTATGGGATGATATGTCTTATTCAGCAAAATATTCTATCGTTGGTTATTATGAAAACTCAGTTAAATCTTATAAATCCGCAAAAGTAAAACCATTATTGAATGAAGAAGATAAAGATTATAATAATGACCCAAAACTTGATAAAATAATATCAGGTCGTAAAGCTATGTGGAATATGTATCAATTTAAGTGTTATAATGAATATCCATATGAAGAATTCGCAAAAGTGTGGGATGCTATGGACTTTGATGAAAAAGATGAAGTTTATTATAATCACGAATCGTGGGCTGATGATAGTGAGTAAATATGTATACTATTAACGTATATTAGTCTATTAAAATAAAAGTAAAAACCATTGGTTTTTAAAGGGATTAAAGCCCTTTTTTTTATAAGATACTATAGAAAAAATTTGATTAGGACCGATTTGATGTCTTTATAAAAGTAACAACAATACTATTCTATTGCTCTTTATCAATATGGGTCCTACTAATACTGAAATGACTATTGAAGAATATCTATCAAATGATAGTTTAGACTACTTTGAAGTTACATTTAAGATAGTTAAGGAATATTATGAAACATTACCAATAAATGAGTTTCTTGATATTGTTTTCAAATATCAAAAAACTAAATTATTTTTAGAAGAATATAAAGGTTTAGCTACTGCTTGTTATCTAAAATCCAGAAGAATAGCTCAAGAAATATTTGAAGGATTTTTCATAGATGCTCCTATACATATTAAAAATATGTATAACAATCGTATTAATAATTTAGATAATATGATTCAAATTAATAGGTATATTGCTAACACTTTTAGAGAAGACCCAAAGTTAGGTATAATGTATGACCTTGAATATTATACTCGCAAATTAGATATTATAACGAAAGAGTATCGTAAGACACTTAATTATACTACCAATATTACAGCATAATATTGCAATAAATCTCTATAAATCTACCTCATAATTTTAGAAATAATCTTTATAAATCAAACATAAAATATAAAAGTAAAAACCTTTGGTTTTTCAAGGGATTAAAGCCCTTTTTTTTTAAATGAAATTTGATCATTCATTCCTATTAGTTACCTAATATTAACATTATAACTTGCAGTATGAATTCTAATACTATTTATCTTTTACAAACTCGTGAGTTTATTCAACTCAAACAACCCGTTTATAAAATAGGTAGAACTAATCAACCACTCGAAAAACGTTTCAAACAATATCCAAAAGGTTCACTACTATTACATAGTAATACTTGCTGTAATTCAGTTAATACTGAAACTATTTTATTAAGATACTTCAAAGAACAATTTACCCATCGTGGTGATATTGGTAAAGAATACTTTGAAGGTGATCCACAACGAATGATTGAAATAATAGATTATTTCTGTAAAAATAATATGGACTTTAAAAGTGATAATGCATATGATTATATGCTAGATGATGATTATAAATCTACTCCAAAATTAAAAGTTAAAATAAAAAATGTGAATATTAATATTACAAATATTATTAATGTTACAAATACTACAAATTATAATTCAAATGATACAATGAGTGATGATTGAATATTTTGTAACAAAAACTTATGGTTTTTGGGAGTGAAAGCTCTTTTTTTTTAAATTTGATTATAGTGATTTTCGTTTAGTTTAATAATAACCCGATATTATTATGTCTAAATCTAAATCTATATCTAATATGAATTGCTCTATTTGTGATAAAACTTGTGAAACGGTATTAGCTGTTTGCTGTGATAGACAAGTATGTAATGATTGTGTATCTTACTGTAATCAACTAAGATATACAGATGAAGATGACAATGACTTTAAGAAAGTTATTTGTAATAAAATAATTTGTAATGAATGTGTTACAAAATGCGAACATAAAGATTGTAACGATGTCGCATGTTCCAGTTGTATCCGTATAATGTATGACCAAAATAGTTCTCAATGTAATATTTGTGAATTATTTTACTGTAATAATCATATTGAATTATGTGATGCTGAATGTGGTAAAATGTTTTGTTTAGGATGTAAAGAAGAACACCCCAATGATGGTCACATCCACACATTTCCATACGATAAAAAACATTTCGTATGTCACGAATGTTTTACCAATTTTGATTGTTGTTTCAATTGTAATGGTAATTTTGACAACTGTGGTACTTGCGACAAACAAGTTTGTATAAATTGTGACTACCATGATTTAATATGTGAACCGGGTTCTTCACCTGTCTATTGTAAAGGATGTGAACCTGAAGATGCAGAAGATGCAGACGGTGATGAAGATGATGAAGATAATGAAGATGGTGAAGAGGCTGAAGATGCTGACGATACTGAAGATGATGAATATGTAGAAGATGATGCAGATGATGAAGATGATGAATAATGAAGAATAATCATAAATATTATAAAAACCAAAGGTTTTTAAAGGATTTAACGATCCTTTTTTTTACAAATTAGTACATTAATAAATAATTTATAAAAAATTTGATTACACCTAAAATTACATTATTATAAAAGTAACAACAATACTATTACTCTTGCTATTCGTATTAATATTATTCTCTCTCATTATGTCATCATCAATTGATACTAAATTCTTAGCTGATTTATTAGCATTTCCTGCAGATTCTTTAGATAAGAAAACTATTCAATATATCTACAATATGTGTACTAATACAACTACTAGTTCAAGTACTCAAGATAAACCAAAGAAGGAACGCAAATCAAAATCCAAGGATGATAAAAAAGAAAATGATGAAAATAAGCCTAAACGTAAATTAAATGACAAATTAGCAGCTCGAAATGCATATTGGGCTGAAAAAAAGGCTGAAAATATGTCATACAAAGACTTTAATGCATTATGGAAATCAATGACGGATGATGAAAAAGATGTAATCAATAAAAAATATGCAACTAAATCTTCTAGTTCATCCCTTGAAAATTCAAGTGCTGATAATACCGATGATGAAATCGATATTGCTATTAATAAATTACAAGAAGAATTTAAAGAATCTTCAATGGAAACTTCTAAGAAATCAACTAAGAAATCATCTAAATAAAACACTCATTTAATACACCTTATGTATATTAGTTCTGTATATTAGCTAAAATAAATTAAACTAAATAAAATAAAAAATATAAAAACAAAAACTAATCAGTTTTTGGGGGATTAAAGCCCTTTTTTTTAAATTTGATAAATTGATAAATTACTGAATTAATTAATAAAAAATTAACTCAAAAATGTCTATTAACTTTAATACTCTATTTGATATTCAATCTAATAAAGATTGTTTTATTAAAAGATTAAATGAATTTAAATGTATTTTCAATAAAGATAAATTGAAAATGTATTTGAAAAATGATAAAAAACACAAGGACAAAGATGATAATATATTTGTTGATATATCTATTATAATTGTGTATGATGATTTGTATCAATCAATATTTGAATATAAAGGTCCTATATTAGGAAATTGTCGTAAGTATTTTAAACATCCTCGAAAAACACAAACTGATTATGCTAAGATACCTGATAGATATATAAATGAAAATGGAACTATCAGTATTAATTCAATTTCATTATATGAAAATTCTACATGTATATCATGCAAAATCAATTACCCTACATTATATATATATCCGGTGTTTGAATTATTAGAATTAATGTATAATGACTATATTAATTTAGGTGTAAATATAAATTATTTAACATTGTTAAAAACATTATCAATTATACCTATTATAAATAAAAAATATAATGAATTATATACAGATATTTATGAAGCTTTTCCAAAAGGTTTAATAAATAAAGATGTATTTTCAATAATAGCATGCTATTTATAATAAAAAACTTGTCATTATCATAATACTATTACTTTAATAAAAATTATGAAATATACAAATAAACTGATAGTTTTTTGGGAGTGATAACTCTTTTTTTCATAAATTTGATTATATTACACAAATGTATTTTCATTTTTACTAACAACTTTATTATAATCTACTTTAATAATGTCAACTTCTATTCGAAATATTACTCAAGACTTAAAATCATTAAAAATTAATACATCAAAATCAAAACCTATTAAACACTGGCTGATTCGTATAGGTGATGGTATTAATTTCAATAATAGTCTTTCAAATAGTTTATGGGGCTTTAATAATAATAATAATTGCTCTAAAAGTTTCATAAAAAATGCCACAACTAATGATATATTATGGTTTGTTACTGCAAATTCAAAAGGTCATATTATAGGTTTTGCAACATATCAAAGTTTAAATACAAAAGATGATGAACCTATATTTAATAATAATCAAACAAATGGCTGGAATCAATATAAAGATTATTCTAACAACTGGAATATTATAATTCACTTTATTAATTACCGATCTATTTCAACTGATAATGTCTTATCACATATAAAGGGAAATGCACCTATTAGATTATATAAACAAAATTTATGTATTAATTTAAATGATATTTATAATATGTATAATCAATAAATGTAAAAATATAAAAAACTATTAGTTTTTTAGGACAATATGTCTTTTTTTTTTAAATTTGATTTTTTCATAAATAATATTTTTTAGAATATTAAATAACATTATTTAAAATGTCCAATACTATATTAACTAGCGAATTAACTGCAAATAATTTTGCAAAACTGCTTGATGATTCGAGTGAAATAGATGGTAAAACTAAACAAATCATCCAACTCAAATTAATTGAATATACTAATAAATTACAATTATTAAAAGATAATAAGGCTTTTAATAATTGGTCTAAATTTATATACCAACAAGTATATAAATATTCAATTTATTATCATAATAATACTGAATTTGTACCTGATATATTAAAAAAATTATGGAATAAGTTGAATAATTATAGAAAAGATAAATGGACTAATGATGAATATACTGATAATTATCCATATATGCTACTATTGTTTGATTATTCAATAAGTGATTGTGATATAATATTTAGATCATATAAAAACTATATGGAAGAAACGGATTTTTATTTACAATTTAAATTAATCACAATAAGATTGTTCCTTAGTAATTATATGAATAATTTATATCTATTATCATATCTAATAGATAGGGTTATATTTTATATGCAAAGACGGCTTTTAAAAATATGTAAAAAATGTACTGAAATAAGACATAATATTATAAAATTATTCACTATTTATAAAGATAATAAGGATGATAATTCTAATTTATATTTTATGAATATTCTAAAAAAATTACTATATTATGATAAACACGGAGGTTTATTATCATTAAATGTGACGTTTGATAATAAGAAACATATAAAATACATTGAAAAGGTTGAATATTAAAAAATAATAATAATAAATACAAAAAAAGTGAATTATACACTTTTTAAGTGGACTAAAAATCCATTTTTTTTCATTTTTTTGAAAATTTGATTTAATTGAAATAAAAAATTTAATATTTTAAAAATATTGAATCAAAATGAATTTTCCTCAATATATATCGAAACGTATACCTGAAATTAAGGTATCACATCCACATTTAATAACACATAAACAACGGATTGGATTGATATTCAGTGAATGGCAATTAAAACTTAGAAAAGAATTAAGAGATAAAATTCTAAATGAAGATAAAATAAAA
>Ga0315904_10008593_pt1 | contig 13482 bp, 12 predicted proteins | sample LakEriMetagenome_6_FD_203529 | JGI IMG/M metagenome (GOLD analysis project Ga0315904, IMG submission 203529) | Freshwater fungal communities from buoy surface, Lake Erie, Ohio, United States - Buoy 12 MA120 | ecosystem: Environmental > Aquatic > Freshwater > Lake | place: USA: Lake Erie, Ohio... | reverse complement strand
GTAGCCACGCTCCGGAAGGAGGAAACGACCCACCGGTATCAAAACGATTCCGATCACTCCTCCCATCCACCACGCAGCATTCCAGCCAACAATCGCCGCTCCCATGCGAGGCGAAGATCCCTCTGGGATTTGGAACTGGATAAACTTGTATTGGGTGAAGTATTCGGGGGCGACCGAGTAGGAAATCTGGTTGTGCAACGCCCCGTAGCCCCCCGCAAACGAGCAGGCCAGCAAGAACAGGACCGGGATGGCGACCAGTTTCTTCATGTTGTTTCCGGCAAGCCCGCTTCCAACGATCGTCGGCAAAGTTCCCTTTTCCAAGGATATTCATTCAGCAGCGATGGGGCAACAACGCAATCGAACGAATAGGCGCGTTCGGAATGACGAACCTATTCTCCCGATGGGAACAAGTGTTATGCTCCAGGCGCTCCAAAGATTCCTTGAGGCATGTCTGCAGCAAACGCAGTTTCGTGCACTCCTCGACACCGAGGGAGTCGCGAAGGTGTTCAGGCTCGAAGGGGGGGAAACGGATCGTCCACCGCATCCTCAACGTAGCTACCGCTGCCAAGCGGTGGTAAAGCAGAGGTGCACGTACCAGAGGCTCCGCGATGGGCGTGCAGGAGCATTATTAGCCGAGATGCGTCGAAGATCCGCCGGGGCGGACGAGCATCCGGGTCGATTCGCGCAACACTATGCCATGTTTATTCCACTTCAAACCGGACGGCTCGCGCCGAACCGCTATTATTGATCGCGTGAAGCGATTGTCAGTTTCGGGTGGCACTTCCTGAAGGCTATGATAAGAAAGTGTTGAGGAGTGTCCGCATCTTCACAACATTCCAGCCCAAACCATCATAGGCTTTCAGGTAGCTGGCCCTTTCGAAACAACCCAACGTACAAGTCGAAGACAGCATGCCCACAGCATCCTATGCTACCATCTTACTCCTGGAGCGGTGCTAGGGTTTCGACCGCACGAGAGTTATCGATCGAGATCGCTTGGCACCTGGTCTGGGTTCTTGAGTTTTCCAACCGGCATGAACCAATAGTGGATCGCGACGAATACTCCGAAGACAAGCCCGATCGCCACGAGGATGCCGCCGATCCGCAAGCTATTTGAAGCATTCGCTTCCCCAGCAAGCCACAAGAGGAACCCCAAGACGGCGCCGCCCAATCCAAAGAAAGCTGGGATGGCGATGAACTGATAGCGGAAACGCCGTGATCTCTTTTCACGACTGTAAAAGAAAGCAGGTTTGAGACGATCGTATTCCCAGAGAGTCAAGAAGAGTGCCGCAAGAAACATGAACGAGGTGATAATCCAGGTCCCTCTAAAACCTACTGAAATCGTCAAGACTGCAATATTCGCGATGATCGGCAGGAAAAGAAATGCGCCGATATGCGAGGCCTGAGGAATCAGTAACAAGATGGCCGCGGTCAGTTGGCACCAACCGATGAAATCATAATAGAAGCCTGTTTTCAGAAGAGCATTAAAAAAGTAGCCGACCGTACTGGATTCCGGTAAACTCGTAAACGGCTGGTGCATGATCTTGACAATGCTAGGCGGTATAAAGCCGACGGCCAGGAGGCATCGAGTGAATGCTGCAAAAAGATGCATCCACCATGGTCGCGTGACTGTGGCGTGGAAACGTTCAAACAAATTAAGCCAACCCATTTTGCACCATTCTCGACCAGGACCATGTCTTGCCTCGCTAGCAAGCGGAAGCTAAATCTACTAGGTTAACATAACCTGATTCCAGGAGGATTCCCGCGACCAAATCAAGTAGAAAATTTACGGCTGAGCAGAAGGCGGCCGTCGTTCGGCGGCACCTCAAAGGCAAAGAACCCATCTCCCCATTCGCCGAAGAATTATCGATCCAACCCACACAAATCCATCAATGGGTCGCCATGGCACTCGATCACGTCGAGCGAGCCTTCGAAAAAACAGCCAAGTCGGAGAAGGCTTCGAAAATGGCCGACGTGCAACCTGCGTTCCATCCGCAATCCGCCTTGCTCAGTCGGGTCTATGACTCCTTGCAGCTAATTGGTCCCACCGCGCAACTCGATCATGAAATCGCGAACAACTTCGGATCGAGTTTCGCGAGCATCTCGCGAATCTTCGCCATCGATTCGAGCGTCGCCTGCTCCCCAACCACCGCCATCTCGTCGGCACGGGTGAATTCCGACAAATCGAACGCCGTCACGTCGGGCGCGATGACAACGTCCGCAGGCTGAACGCCGACGTAGTTCATGTTGTAGCTTTGAATCAGATTCTGTCGCATCATCACTTGAATGCTCTCCAGAAATCGGCTCTTCTGCAGTTTGCCCTTAGCGCGAAGCCCCAGAAAATCCTTTTCCAATTTCGCAGTGACGGTGGAGGCAAGCACGAAATTGCATCCTTTGGAAACGAGGACATCGGCAGGGACGTTATTCAAGAGCCCGCCGTCGACAATCGCGGATCCGGAATCGATGATCGGGATCGACAGTGGAGGCAAGTTGATGCTTTCGAGGATATTTCGGACCGCATCGCCGGTCGACCGGACCAACGGACAACCCTCGACGAGATCGACGGCGATCGTATGCATCGGGATCGCCAATTGCTCCATGCGAGCGCGATCGAGGTACTTGCGCAGCATCGGATCGAATTGGTTCCTGCGATACTTGTACAGCAAGTACCAGTAGCCTCCTCCCGGCAAGCTTTTGAAGAACGTCGACAGTTGGAGATCGTTTTTGAAGCATTGGGTCGCATATTCCGGCGACATTCCCGAGGCGTAGACCGTGCCTGTCATCGCGCCAGCGCTGGTCCCTGCAATCATGTCGACAAATACCCCGTGCTCCTCGAGCGCCTTGAGGACCCCAAGATGCGCCATGCCGCGAGCCGCACCGCCACCGAGCGCTAACCCGATACGCACTCCGCGCAAATACCGTACGACCCGATCGACCCCTTGGCTCAAAAGCCTCCCCTCACCCGGCTTCGGTAGATGCAGCGACACCTTGAAATCACGCAATGCATGGGACCCAAAATCGGGCCCCGCCAAGTCAGGAAGCCACGGGGCGAACTTTGATTCTGGGCCGAGGATCCACACCAAACAAATCTTCTCGGCCCAGCCAGGATCGATTTGAAGCAGCTTGCGAATGGAGCGAACCGCCTGGTCTGCGTTCTCGGGGGTAATGCACCACAAAATCGTGTCGGCGTACGCGAGCAATCGCGATAACTCATTGGGATTCCTTTCGGCGTCCCAATCGAGGAACAAACGCCCCTGGGATCGCCATTGTCGAATCTGGGTTTGCCGTTCCTCCTCAGGGATGAGTTCCCCATCCCGCACCCATACCTGAAACGTCACTGGCAACTGCGGTTTCCATTGCGATGCATCGGAGACGATATGCATCGATTCGTCTAGTTCCAGCAAGCGTCCGAACAATCGCTGGGAAAAACGTCGCGTGTCCGGCGTTTGATGGAGAATGCCGACGAGTTGATGGTTGGGGTAGACCCGATCGGCCAACACCATGCTTCGCACATTCCCCGCAGCCAGTCGAAACATGGCCATTTGGAAGTCTTGAAAGCGCGAGGTCAGTTGCAACAGCGTCTGAATCGGCACGGAGAACAACATCGATCTTTCGGTCGATGCAACCTCCAGTGTCGCATCCTCGCCGAGCGCCAATGCAAACATCCCAACGGCCGATCCTCGCGCGAGCGGGCGGGCCAGGACTTGGTTGCCGAACGCGTCTCGGATCGTTGCATTCAATCGACCTTGAACAACAAAGTAAACGTCTTCCAGATGCACTGCGGGATCGGCGACGATCGAACCGGTAGGCACCTCGACGACGCGGATGTGCTCAACGAGTGCGCGCTGCGTCTCGATCGTCAGCGAAGTCGCCCACGGCAATTTTCTCAGCTCGGTTAGGATGAATTCCTGGTCTGGCATAACTAAATTCCTCGCAAAACGGGATCCGTCCAATATAGAGGACCTGAGGGTTTTGATGTGAGGCTGTTCTGGCACCCAGGGAATGCAGCGGCGGTAGGAACCTGTACTACGAATGATTCGCTGAAGCGCGAGGAACAATTCCGGGACGCGGAAAGAGACGCATTCGGATAGAGAGGCTTCAAGGGCTGGAAATCAGCAGCGTGCGCAGCGCTCCCTCGATTCGTGTTTGGGCTCCCGGCGCGACCCATAACCAGGACTCGAGAAAACCGTCGGCGAACGCCGCGTCGGTTGGCACATATCCGGTCCAGCTCTCACCATACCCCACAGGAATCACCGGCGTGCTACTCATGCCCTGCGCCAAGTGCTGATAACCTACGAATGTCTCGCCCGGAAACAACACCAGCTTCGCAATCCCAAAATCGATGCACGGAATATCGATCGGTTGCCTGTGTACCAGAACGCGATCCAACGATGCTAAGCCCATCGCGGCAAGTATGCGTTTCTCGATCGGCAGAGCTCCATCGCGGAGCTCTCGATCCATCGGCTCACGCTGCAACGAGGCGGCGTTCGTGTACTCAAGCTCCAACGCAACCGACCGAAATCCCCACGAGCTACAAACCTTCTTATGGACACCATCGCGATTCGCGAGCATCGCGGCGTAGATCTTCTGGGTCAGCTCCTCCCGAGCCTTGGGGGTGCCATCATTGTATTTCCCTGCCGTCACATCGCCGCTACAGCCTGATGCATAGATCGTATGAATGGATCGATCGAGCCTCGAGAGTTGCTTTCTCGCGAGCCCGACAAAGTCGGAGGATACTTCGCCCCGACCGTAGAAGCTCATGGGGTGCGTTGCATAGGCGTGGTACTCCAAGACACATCGATCTCCATCCCAGAAAGAAATGGTTCTCATGAGCGGATCGATCAATCCAACGTCGGTATCTCGAAAGAATGCGTCTCGGCCGCTGCTGCTGCCGCGGGCGAAAGAGACTTTGCCTGCAGCGTCCACCACTCGGCGGTTCGATGCGACCTCGCGGACAGCTGTTTCGGCATAACCGACATGGGTCACCGGACGTGCTTCTTCGATTGCCAATCGCAGAGCTTGTTCGGCCCTGAGCAGTACGTCTTCATGGAACTCTCGATCAAACAATTCGCCCGTCAATCCGACCGCGTCGAGCAGATCCTGGGCACCTGCATCGATCACTGGCGCGTCGTGTTGGTGCAGGGAACTGACCAAGACCCGCGGCGGCACGGTCCCAGCCGCACTGGCCAGTCGTGTTCGCCATTGGTCATACGATGCGTTGCGAATCTCGCACCAATCGATCGCAACGACGACGATCGGGAGGTCGCTTCCCAGCAACACGAAGCCGTGCAACTCGAGGTTGTCTGCTACGGAAGTCGATTTCTGGGGCAACACGCCCATGCAGCGATGTCCGATCGGGATCGTTGCATCGATCTGGAAATGCCCAATCTTGGAGGTGGGCTTCGCTTCGAGCGGTGCCGACTGGGCGAAGCCGGTTGATGCCACGAGCAAGCTGACCAGGATCGCAAACTTCCCTGCGAGTCGATTGATGGATGGATCTCTTTGCATCATTGATCGAAGGTTAACGGCCGCCGCGAAAGTTGCCGGCTCCGCCCCCATAAGATGGTCCTGATGGGAATCCGCCTCCGCCGAACGAGGGCCCCCTCGGCCAGCCGCCAACGCCGATCCCGATCCCAGGCCCAGAACGTGGGTAATATCCGTAATACGGCATGCCGTAGTAGGGTCCCCAACCATTGATTGGGTAACCTCCCCAGTAAGGATTTCCCCAGTACGGATTGTACGTATACCCGTAATTGTAACGGTACCTAAATTGATTGTTAGGAATGAAGCCTCGGCCGACGTTCCCGGGAACAAAGTTGTTGCGAGGCACAATGATCCCACGGTTCTGCATTCGCCCGCGCGGTGGATCCGCGGTCGCGGACTCACTAAGCCATCCAAAACTGCTCCCAGCGAGCAACGCGCCGAGTATCCATGATCTTCCAACGTACCCGTACATCTCAGATTCCCCCTGGGTTCGATCAAACAAATCCGGCCATCTCAGTACTTTTAATAATCATAGAGTGGTTTTCCGTAAAGCAAAGACAAAAAAGTCTTGCCGATCCCCTCGATTACAGGCGACGACGGCTGGTTCCGATATCCTTCGTAGTTAGGGGCAACTCATCAACCCCAGTAGCAACCTTCCGCGGAGGCTCAAGGCGACATGCAACCTGACAAGGACCAAATCGAAACGAATCTGCGACTTCATGTCGATCGACTCGCCGGTTTGATCGGTCCGCGATACCTACTGAAGCCGAAGACGATCCAGGCGACGATCGGCTACATCGAGGGCCAGTGGAGTCGAATGGGATACTCGGTGTCACAGGAATGTTATGACGCTCTCGGCAATGAGGCGACGAATTTGATCGTCGAGCAACCTGGCAAACGATGGGCCGACGAAATCATTCTCTTGGGAGCTCACTACGATACGGTCTTTTCCACTCCCGGCGCCGACGACAACGCCTCTGCGGTCGCCGTGCTGCTCGAAGCCAGCCGTCTCTTGCGCGAATATTCGGGTAAACGAACCATCCGATACGTTGCGTTTGCCTGCGAGGAACCGCCTCATTTCAATATGGACTCGATGGGTAGCCAGCACCACGCGCGGCAGGCTCGTCTGCGGGGGGAGAAAATTCGAGGAATGCTGTGCTTGGAAATGGTTGGCTACTACACGACCGACGACCACACGCAGACCGTGCCGCCGCTGATCCCACGATGGATGCATCGCTTCTTTCCTCATCGCGGTGACTTCCTCGCAGCCGTCGGCAACTTGGCATCCTGGAAGCTTTGCTGGAAATTTCGGCGAGGCTTCAAGCGAGGATCGCGGTCGATGCCGCTATTCTCCATTTGCTTGCCGGAAAAGATCCACGAAATCCGCTTGAGCGATAACAGCTCGTTTTGGGACCAAGGCTACCCGGCACTGATGTTGACCGACACCAGTTTCCTTAGAAATCCGAACTACCACCTGGAAACCGACACACCCGATACGCTCGACTATCCTCGCATGACCGAGGTAACCCTAGGCGTCGCAGCCGCCTTGCGTCTCCTGGCGGGTTAAGAGACCCGTGCAAGATTGCCAGGTGGGCTCGCCGCAGTTGGCAGTTGTCTACAATGAGTTCGTCGTCACTGTTCTGGGTTCTCGACACAGCCGACAAAAGTCCATTTTCGTTTCCGTGAGCCTGAGGCGCTAGCCGATTTTTTGCATGTTGAACAAACTCGGCCAGTGCCTGAGGATCACTTTTGTCGGCAGTGTCTGTTAGGAGGTCGTGCTAGTGTCTCGCCAAAAATCAAAGAGATTTGCCATGATGATGTATTCAGGAACAGTAGTCGTGCTCGCTTTGGCGGGTTTTTTCGGATGGAATCTGGTCGCTCGGGGAGGCTATGAATCGGCGGAATACAAGGTCGTGGAGTCCGACGGGAAGTTCGAAGTCCGCGAGTATCCCGATCTGATGCTGGCTGCGACGAAAACCAAACTCGATGCCCAGGGCCGCGATGGCAGCTTCATGAAGCTCTTCCGCTACATCAGCGGGGCCAATGAAAGCAAACAGAAGATCGCGATGACCACCCCGGTGTTCATGGAAAATCAGGACGCGGGTGCCAGCGTCCAAATGGGTTTCGTCATGCCCAAGGGTGTGGCTGATGAAGGGGTCCCGAAACCGACGGGTGAACAAGTTGAGGTTCGAAAGCGATCAGGAGGACGGTTCGCCGTGGTTCGATTCTCTGGACAACTAACATCCAAATCTGCGAAGGAGTTCGAGGCCAAGCTGCGTGCCTGGATGGAATCGAAAGGGTTCGTCGCAGATGAGTCCCCCGACGGAGGTGGAGTGGAAACAGCAGGATACGACCCACCGTTCACGCCTGGTCCGCTGCGACGCAACGAGGTACTGATCCGATTGAAAGCCGCTGAATGAACCATTGCTGCATGAGTTGACTAGCAGAAATGCAATCGAGTTCGTGCGAACGCCTACTGCGAGAATATGGGAGACGAGAGGTAGAATTGCGGACGGAGGGTCTCCCATGAAAACCGCCATCATTCATGTCTCGGTCCATCATCACAATACGCAAGCCGTAGCGGAGGCGATGGGCAAAGCGGTCGATGCGCACTTAATGACTGTCGATGAAGCCCAGAGAGAGAACCTTTCCCAGTACGATCTTGTTGGCTTGGGGTCTGGCGTATTTTTCTCGTCGCATCACCGCGCACTGCTCCGGTTGGTCCGTGAGCACTCGACGCTACCGGCCCGAGCCTTCTTGTTTTCGACGGCGGGACTTCCCTGGCTCGGTTGGGTTTGGCATCGCGCGTTGCGGCAACTTGCGGTGAGCAAGGGGATCGAGATCGTGGGCGAAGCGTGCTATCCCGGGTGGGATACCGTGGGGCCACTCCGATGGATTGGCGGAATCCAACGAGGACATCCCAACGCGCACGACCTCGAGCGCGCCCGACAGTTCGCAGTTCGGATGGTGGACGTCGCACAAACGAAGATTTCTCGAGCCGGATGAGTGAGACTTAGCAGGCACGTGGAGGCGGAGGCGTCCGGGACGACGGTGCGCTCGAACACCATCTGTAGATGGTAGCTACGAGGTTGTCTGACGAAGGTAGGATAGGGGGGTAGGGATGCCACTAGTCATAACACCTAATGGCCGTCACGAGGTGGGCGTAGCACGTACCGAGTAATGATCCCGTGTGGCACGCCCAGCGGTTCTGCGATGAGCGTGGGAGGGACGCTATACCGACCGGCCAATCCGGTGCATGGTTTTGTTCTGAATGTTCTTCGTACTCGTGCTCGTGCTCGTAATCGTAATCGATCGATGGTAGCGATTGTTCCTACCCTTATGGTCAACCCGCTTGTCGAGCAGGGAGGATGCGACTAGATATCGAAAAGTTATCCTGCATACGAGCCGTTCGACTGCGAGCACGAGCACCGTCCGTGGAGGCGGACTGAGCACGAGCACGATGTGTTACGATCGCATCCCAGGCTTGACCCACGTCAAGCAGGCTGCTCAATACAAGCGGAACGGCGCGAGCCGTCCGGTGGGAAGCGGAGTGAATATGGCATGGTATTGCGCGCTTCGACCCGGATGCTTGCGCATCTCGGCTAGAAATACTCCGCCACGCTCTTTGAAGACTCAGGAATGTGACATCCAGGATGGAGATTGAGGGCCGACACGTTCCGAGGATGGCAAGTACAAAGCGTAGATCCTGGGTGGCACGCCCAGAGGCTTTGCGATGGGCGTGGGGGGATGTTATACCGATCGGCCAATCCGATGCATGGTTTTTGTTCTGAATGTTTTTCGTACTCGTACTCGTGCTCGTACTCGTACTTGTACTCGTGCTCCTGCTCGTGCTCGTGCTCGATCGATGGGAGCGATTGTTCCTACCCTTATGGTCAACCCGCTTGGCGAGCGGGGAGGATGCGACTGGATTGCGAAAAGTTATCTTGCATACGAGCCGTTCGACTGCGAGCACGAGCACCGTCCGTGGATGCGGACTGAGCACGAACACGATGTGTTCCGATCGCATCCCAGGCTTGACCCACGTCAAGCAGGCTGCTCAATACAAGCGGAGCGGCGCGAGCCGTCCGGTTTGAAGCGGAGTAGACATAGCAAGATCAATCGGTGCCGGGCACCGCAAGGGGCTCCATACCATGCACCCCACCGGACCTGGGCATTATGGGGTCAACGATCGCGGATTGATGGCGGTGCTCAACCCCGAACGGCTTCGCCGAGTGCTCACGAAATTGCTCGATGAGAACGAGTTCCTCGGTCCCTACGGCATCCGATCGCTCTCCAAGTTCCATGAGCAGCATCCGTATGTCTACCACCTGCAAGGGCAGGAGTATCGCGTCGACTATCTGCCCGCCGAATCCAACACGGGCATGTTCGGTGGCAACTCCAACTGGCGCGGACCGGTTTGGATGCCCGTCAACGCCATGATCCTTCGCGCCCTGCTGAACTATTACTTGTACTACGGCGACAATTTCCAAATCGAGTGCCCTACCGGTTCGGGCAAAATGATGAACCTGTTCGAGGTGAGCAAAGAAATATCGGACCGATTGATTCGAACGTTTCTAAAGGACGAGCACGGTCGGCGTCCCGTGTTTGGCGGAACGGAAAAATTCCAATCCGACCCCCATTGGCGCGACTACTTGCAGTTCTTCGAATACTTCCATGGCGACGTCGGAGCTGGCCTGGGCGCCAGCCACCAGACGGGGTGGACCGGTCTGGTGGCCAAGTTCATCCAGCTCTATGGCGTGCTGGATGCCAAACGCGGTCTCGAGGGAGGCAAAATGAGCGGTTTCCACCAACACGGAGCCCCGCACTGAAATGAAAACGCCTCGCTATCCCTCGCTCTACCAAATCAACACGCGGGTCTGGTTGACGGAGCTGTCGCGCGGGCTGGGACGTCCAGCCACGCTGGACGACATTCCGGACGACGAACTGGACCGCCTCGCCGGGTTGGGCTTGGATTGGATCTGGTTCCTGAGCGTCTGGCAGACCGGACCGGGTGCCCGACAGGTTTCTCGCAATCATTCCGAATGGCGTCGCGAGTTTGCCGAAACGTTGCCCGATTTGCGGGAGGAGGATATAGGCGGTTCGGGGTTTGCAATCACGGACTATACGGTTCATCAGGAACTCGGAGGTGATGCGGCGTTGGCTCGGCTGCGCGAGCGGCTCTGCAAACGCGGTTTGAAACTGATGCTCGATTTCGTCCCGAATCATATGGGCCTCGGTCATAGCTGGGTCGAAGACCATCCCGACTACTTCATCGCGGGTACGGAACAGGATCTCGCCAGCGCGCCGCAAAACTTTACCCGCGTCAAACTCCAAGCGGGGGATCGGATTCTCGCGTATGGCCGCGATCCTTACTTCTCCGGTTGGCCCGATACGTTGCAACTCAACTATGCCAACCCCGAGTTGCAGGCAGCCATGCGCGCGGAATTGCTACGGGTCGCAGGTCAATGCGATGGTGTCCGCTGCGATATGGCCATGCTGGTTTTGCCGGAGGTATTTGAGCGCACATGGGGACAACGAGCACCGTTGTTTTGGCCAGCCACGACCGAGAGCATACGACAACAGCACCCAGACTTTGTCTTCATGGCCGAGGTGTACTGGGATCTGGAGTGGACGCTGCAACAACAAGGCTTCGACTACACCTATGACAAACGATTGTACGACCGGTTGCGGGATGGGCATGTGGAACCGCTGCGCGATCATTTCCGCGCAGGACTCGACTATCAAGACAAATTGGCTCGATTCCTCGAAAACCACGACGAACCGCGCGCGGCGGCAACATTCGGTCCCGAGTTGCATCCCGCTGCGGCGGTCATCACTTTTCTATCACCAGGGCTTCGCTTCTTCCATCAAGGCCAATTCGACGGGCGCAGAAAACGGATCTCGCCCCATCTCGTTCGCGGTCCCGACGAACCGGTGGATGTTTCACTGAAATCGTTTTACGAAAAACTGCTAGCTGTGCTCCGTTCGCCAGTCGTCCGAGATGGGGAGTGGCAATTGCTGTCGTGCACTCCCGGTTGGGAAGGAAACGCAAGCCACGATGGGGTACTCGTTTTTGCATGGCACGGTCCCAAGTCAGAGGCTCTGGTGGTTGCCGTCAACTACACGTCCCACGCGAGTCAATGCCATGTTCAGTTGCCCTACCCGACACTGGCAGGAATGAAATGGCTTTTGCAGGATCAACTGCGCGACGCCAGCTACGCATGGCATGGCGATGATCTCGTCGGCAAAGGTCTTTTCTTGGATATGCCAGCCTGGCAAGCCTGCGTCTACACGTTGACGGCACATCCTTAAACAGCATCGACACAACCAAAGCGACCCCCGTGCGAGTCACTCCAGAATCGCCATGGCCGCTAGCGATTCGACGATAGATCTACTTGGCGAATTGCAGTTCGATCCGCACCGGGGCGTGCGACGGGAAGTCCGAGGAAAGGACCGCGACGTCTCCGGTCACCTGATACGAAAACGGTTTGCCTGTGAACGGATCGTTGGGGATCGGCACCGGTGCCTTGTCCAACGCATCGATCAGCTTGCCGCCATTCTCCGCTCCCTCCATGCGTATGGCTTCGATCGCTTGGATGATAGCGATCCTTTGTCGCGTTCGAGTGACTGCCGTAGAGAACGCCTCGATGTTTGGAAGAAGACCAGACGAGACTCCCGTGAACCAACCGAATTCTTCTCGCTCCCTCTTTGTCTTCATCTGGAGATTCGTCACCTTCAGTCCCTCGACCGCAACGCTGTAGGGAGCATGCAACCACTTGAAATAGTCATCTCGGAACACGTCGTAGTAGTCCCGCATCGCCAGAAACACCAGTTGCTCATTCGGATAGGCGTCCATCGCCGCCGTGGTAAGAATCCCGCGATCGATCAAGTACTTTTTGGCTTGCGGCACGTTTTCATGAATAGATTCGTGTATCGATGCAACCCGCTTTTCTCCCTGGACTTTGGAGACGATGGCAAATTCTTCTCCGTCGTTGAACAGATCGATGTCGGATGTCCGTCTGGCGAATTCCGCGATAAACTCGCTCCAATACTCGGGTGACTTGGGAACGGTATCGATCTCCTTCAGTTTCGGAATCTGGAAATAGATGAACTGACCCTCAAAAGCGATGCACCGATCGGTATCCAATAAGGGGCTCGGCAACTGGGCGAACGCCCAGTAGAGATTGGGGCACTCCGCATGCTCCTGCAGCAACATCGTGTCCTCGATCGCGATGCCTAGCACCGCACAACCTACAAGGTAGCTAACGAGAAAGTCGTCCATGCCGATGTGACGGCTCATGGTCACCTGCTGGCCGATGATTTCGATCGCGTCATCGATGCGGTTCTCGGCGATCGCCAAGCGACAGCGAATACGCTGATTTCTCGCGAGTTCCCGGATAGCCTGCATCTCGGGCAGGAGGTAGCCGATCGGATTGTCCGAGAGTTGGAGATTGCGATGCATCGAAAAATCCCGAAACCGTCTCGCTTCGCGAAGCGAGGTTACTTGAAATGCGTGCAAGTTCAGGTACTCGCGAACTTCCTCTTTGGGATACTCCTCCGGCCGCAATTCCAGGTAGGAGTAGGGTGGGAAGTCCATTGCATTCTTCCCTTCCGCCTTTGCCCTCTCCTCCCCCTTTTTTTTCAGCTCGCTAAGTCGATCGCGGGCGGTGTTTTGTTCGAGAAATCCCATCGCCTTGAGATAGTAGACCGCGGCATTGCCCTCCAACTGGTCCGTGGGGTCCGGCAACAGCCGAATCTTCAGAGACGGCTTCGTCTCTCCCTTGGGATGAATCGTCAGCTTCACCGTCTCCACAGAGACCGTTTCCATTGCTGAATTCTTGGGGGCGTTTTCCTCCGCCGATGCATTGAGAGCCGCCCCCATCCCACATGCGGCACTCAGGACGACGACGGCGATGTTATTCCTCGCTGGGCATGCAGAGCGCATGCGCGAACGAAAATCCAAAGCAGCGAAAACTTGCATGATTTGCTTTCAAGGGGTTA
>Ga0315904_10008592_pt1 | contig 13482 bp, 11 predicted proteins | sample LakEriMetagenome_6_FD_203529 | JGI IMG/M metagenome (GOLD analysis project Ga0315904, IMG submission 203529) | Freshwater fungal communities from buoy surface, Lake Erie, Ohio, United States - Buoy 12 MA120 | ecosystem: Environmental > Aquatic > Freshwater > Lake | place: USA: Lake Erie, Ohio... | reverse complement strand
GCCGAATCTAAATACGTGCGGCAATTGTTGCCGTCACCTGCTCGCGGACTGCTTCAAGTGGAATGCGATCAAGCACCGTCTCAAAGAATCCCATCACAATCATGTGGACTGCCACATCACGTGGGATACCACGGGCCTGCATATAGAACAAGTGCTCGTCGTCGACTTCGCCACTGGTAGAGGCGTGGCCGGCTTTTTGCACGTTGTTGGTATCGATTTTGAGCCCGGGTATTGAGTCACTGCGGGCCTGTGGCGTCAAATGCAAGGCATGCTCTTCGAGGCGCGTCACTGTTTCGCTACTGCCACCTTCGATTTTGATCATGCCATCAAAAGTGGTATACCCTGTGCCCTTGACCACCGTCTTGAAGTCCATGTGCGCCTCAGTTGCCCGCCCAACGTGACGGAGCCACGGTGCAGTCAACAGACGTTGCCCGTCACTTGCAAGCGACGCTGCCGTCCAATCCACACGTGAGCCGTTGCCGGCCAAGTTGGTTTCGGCTTCGATGTGCTGGTGGCTCCCACCGAGGTGGATGGCTGTCCAGTTAATCGTGGCATCGTTGCCCACATTGGCGATTTGGTGACCCATGTGGCGCACCCCCACATCCCATGTCTGCATGCTGACCACGTTGAGCGTGGCACCATCGCCGAGGATGTACTCACTGACCACCGATGCAATCGCACCACTACCAGCGTATTGCTCAATGAGCGACAACTGAGCACCACGTTCGAGTACTACCAGCGTCCGACTGACGAGTGTGTCACCGACTGTGCTATCACCAAACCCTTGGATGAGGTGCAGTGGCACTTCTGCAACGATATTTTTGGGCACATACACAAACCAGCCATCTTGCCATGTTGCAGTATTGAGCGCCGCATATTTGGTGGTATGGGCAGCCACCGCACTGCCGATGTATTTGTGCACGATGTCACCGTGCGCCTGTACCGCTTGGGCGAGTGGCATGACCACCACGCCAGCAGGCACAGCCCCGCTCACCTGACCAGCATGAGCACCCACCGCCACATGCATGTCATCGGGGGCAAATGCGCTCAAATCGGTGCGCCGCCACATCGGCATCGACATTCCAGTATATGATTGCCAAGCACTTTGACGCATCTGCTGGAGCCATTGCGGCTCTCCTGCAAATACCAAATCCGTGGCATTGAGTGTTGCAAGTGCAGGGAGCTTAGTTGCCATTGCCAAACACTTCCTCCCTGATGAAGTCGTAGCCACGCTCTTCGAGCTCGAGGGCCAGTTCAGGACCACCTTCGCGCACGATGCGCCCCTCCATCATCACCGACACCACGTTGGGCTTGATGTAGTTGAGCAAGCGCTGGTAGTGTGTAATCACCAACACGCCCATGTCGGGGTTAGCCTGAAGCAAGGTGTTGACCCCTTGTGAAACAACTTTGAGCGCATCAATGTCGAGACCAGAGTCGGTTTCGTCCATGATGGCCATCGACGGCTTGAGCATCGACATCTGCAGAATCTCGATGCGCTTCTTTTCACCACCGCTGAATCCTTCGTTGAGGTAGCGGCGCGCAAAGGCTTCGTCGATGCCAAGCGCAGCCATTTTTTCACGGATTTCTTTGCGGAACTGCGCCATGGGGATGGCGGTTTGGCGGGTGTCTTTGCCCTCTTCGGCACGATGCGCATTGACTGCAGCGCGCATGAAGTTTGCCACGGTCACCCCAGGGATAGAAACCGGGTACTGAAATGCTAGAAACAAGCCCAGCTTGGCACGATCATCGACATCGAGCTCAAGAATGTTGTGGCCCTTGTACCATACTTCGCCACCCGTTACCGTATATGATGGGTGCCCCATAATCGTGTTGGAGAGTGTGCTCTTGCCACTGCCATTGGGACCCATGATGGCATGAATCGTGCCTGGTTTGACGGTCAAATTCACACCTTTGAGAATCTCTTTGTCACCAATGTTTGCCCGTAGGTCTTTAATCACCAATTCCATTGAAACACAAACTCCTTGTTCATCTACAACGTCTGCTACTCGACAAGTGAGATAGTCGTGCCATTACCTGGTGTCAACGCAAAACTACAACAGCGGTTTCCTTCACGAATAGTCCCCTCTGTGTGTACTTCATGCCCCAACACCTGCTCAATCATGCGCTTTTCCATGGCGCAAACACCCGCGTGATCCTGGGCGACCTCGTGATACGGACACGCATAAAATGTGATTCGACTCGAATCATCCTGTACTTCGACGGGAATTCCACGGGATTCCATCATTTTTTGTACATCGTGGATGCGCGACTTGATATCTCCACTTCCTGCGCGTTGATACCCCTCAGCCAAGCGTTCACTCACACTGTCGAGCAATGTTGTGAGCCCATCTTCACCCTGACGGCGCGCAATTTCGTCAAGCAATACCGATACCAATGTATCGTAACTGCGTGGGAAAACATCACGCGCTTGGTCGGTTAACGAATACACAATACGTGGCCGCCCACGTCCATTCCGAATCAGCCGCGTGCCAATATAGCCACGGGCATCGAGATTGATGAGGTGCTCACGTACTGCAGTGGTGCTGATACCAAGTTCAACTTCAAGCTCGCGGATGGTGGCTTCACCGTGCCGCTGCAAAAATGTTAATATCTGCCCCACTGATGAATCCGCTGGAAATGGTGCCGACTTCATGCACGACCCCTTTCTCTATGGCTATACTATACCAAACATACCATACAATCGCCAATTTTTTCTATTAATACTGTATTAATTCTATTAAATACCATAGCGCACGATGGTTCACTGCAATCACCCATACGACTGCACCCAACCAGATTAGCCTGCCAATACCTGCTGGAGCAACGTTGTGACAGCCTCGAGTGGCACATTGCGCACTACTTCTGCATGCCCGATACGCCGAGGCAACACCCAACGAATCTGCCCTGCCTGTACTTTTTTGTCACGGTGCATGACTTCTATGAGCTGTGCGACGGTAATGCCCGCCGGAATCTGGGTCGGCAACCCATATCGGGCTAAGGTGGCATGCTGCTGCAGAATCAGATCACCCTCACACAATCCGAGTGCGCGGGCAAGGTGTGCCTCTACATGCATCCCAATCGCCACCGCCTCACCATGGAGCAACACACCATATCCGAGGATTTGTTCGAGGGCATGCCCCACTGTATGCCCATAGTTGAGCAACATGCGCTCCGCTTGCTCGCGCTCATCGATATTGACCACGTCCACTTTGACAGCTACCGCGCGACGCACAAGTTCCGCATCGAAATATGCCGTCTGGGGGTCGGCCACCGCCAAGTCGGCAAATAATGCCGCATCACGAATGACACCATGTTTAATGGCTTCGGCCCAGCCGGCTGCCAGTTCGCGCGGCGGCAACGTCTTGAGCAGCTGCACATCGGCCAACACGAGGCGTGGCTGATGAAACGCACCGATCATGTTTTTGCCCAGTGGGTGGTTGATTCCTGTTTTGCCCCCCACCGCACTATCCACCATGGCCAAGAGCGTCGTCGGCATTTGCACACAGGCGATCCCTCGTACAATCGTGGCCGCAGCAAACCCAGCCACATCACCAATAACACCGCCACCTAGTGCCACCAGCACATCGCTGCGTTCGACACGCTGTTGCAACAGATGATCGTAGATGCGCATCAACGTGGCAACGTCTTTGCTGGCTTCGCCACCTGCAAGCAACAACACTGTACTCTGCGCACCACAGGTTGCTGCCAACGAGTGGGCGAGTGCTGTCAACTGTTGGTCGGCTACGATATGCACGCGACCACGCAGACCGAGCTCCGCAAGGTGATGCGCCAACGTGTGCGCACAATCAGCCGCCACAACGACCGGGTAACCGGCACCTACGGTGACATACAAGGGTGCCATCACAATCCCTCCTCTGATGGTGGCGGACTACTTGGGAGCAACATGGCAATACGTGTCGCCACTGCACTGGCGTGAATACCGTCGGTGAGAATATGCAAATCAGCCACCGAACGGTAGAGGGCAGCCCGTGCCCGGCGCATCTCTTCGAGTCGTGCGTATGGATTATCGCCTTGTAGGAGCGGGCGGACTTGCCGGTGATTGGTAATCCGTGTCACAATTGCGTTCGTTGTAGCATCGAGCCATACCACAAACGCATGTGCCTTGATGAGTGTACGATTTTCGGCGACAGTGACAATCCCGCCACCAGTAGCCACAACCACTGGCGGGGCCGCCATAACCCGCTGGAGTACTTCGCTTTCAAGTGCACGAAACGCCGTCTCGCCGCGAGCAGCAAAAATAGCCGAGGCTGCCTGACCGGCTTCGCTTTCGATGATAGCGTCGGTGTCGCATAGCGGATAGTTGAGTTTAAGTGCCAAATATCGCCCGACTGTCGACTTCCCAGCACCGCTTAAGCCGACGAGGACAATGCAGTTTGATTTGTTGGCCGTGCGATTCATGCCACCCCAATATCGGTCGACACAATCCTGTCGTCATTGTACCATTGACTATCATGCACTGCGAAAAATGGTATAATCGAGCATCTGCTATCACATCCAAGAGGGGGTATGTATATGACTCGTGCGCCATTACGTGCTGGGATTGTCGGCTGTGGCACCATTAGTGGTATTTATCTCAAAAATGCGCCACGCTTTGCTGATTATGACATTGTGGCCTGTGCCGACATTTTTATGGCCAGTGCCGAAGCACGTGCTGCCGAATACGGCATCAAAGCCTGTACCGTCGCCGAACTCCTCGCTGATCCGACCATCGACATCATTATCAATCTGACGATTCCTGCGGCTCACGCCGACGTCGCCTTCCAAGCGGTGGCCGCAGGCAAGCACGTCTACAACGAAAAACCCCTCACCATCACCCTCTCCGACGGCCAGCGCCTGGTGGCAGCAGCTGCCGCCAAGGGAGTCCGGGTGGGCGGCGCACCTGACACCTTCCTCGGTGGCGGCATTCAGACTTGCCGCAAACTGATCGACGACGGGTGGATTGGTACACCGGTGGCCGCCAGTGGCTTCATGCTCTGCCCAGGCCACGAGTCGTGGCACCCCAACCCAGACTTCTACTACCAGGTTGGCGGTGGTCCCATGTTTGACATGGGTCCGTATTACTTGACTGCGCTCATTACGCTCCTTGGAGGCGTGCAACGCGTCAGCGGCTCTACGCGCATGACGTACCCCACCCGCACCATCACCAGCAAACCCAAATACGGCCAAAAAGTCGACGTCGAAGTGCCAACGCACGTAGTTGGTGTGCTCGACTTTGCCAGTGGCCCAATCGCCACACTGGTGACCAGCTTTGATGTCTATTACCACACCATGCCCAACATCGAGATCTACGGCTCGCATGGCAGCATGATCGTCCCCGACCCCAACACCTTTGGCGGTCCCATCAAGGTGCGCCGTGTCGGCGATGACACCTGGCGCGAAATCCCACTTACGCACGGCTATGCCGACAACAGCCGTGGCGTCGGGGTTGCAGACATGGCCCACGCCGTGCGCACCAACCAGCCCCATCGCGCCTCGGGTGAGCTCACGCTGCACGTGCTCGAGCTGATGCACGCCATCCATACCGCATCCAGCACCGGCACCCACGTCACCACCCAGCACGCCTGTGCACGTCCAGCCCCACTGGCACTCGGGCTGTTACCAGGGAGTATTGCCTAAATCGCCACACACGGATGCCGGGGTGGTGGCCATGGTGCTACCACCCCGGTCGTTTTTTGTACACACGCGTTGACGCACCGTGTGACCTGTGCTATACTCTCCGCATCATTTTTACGTAAATATAAATACTGACGAGGAGGCGGGCATGCACACCGTTCAGCTACTCATCGTCCATAGTCAATCAATTGTGGTGGCAGGGATTGAGGCACTCGTCAAGCGGATTGCCGGTTGGCATATCTGTGGCAAAACTGCGCATGCAAGCGAAGCATTGCAGTTTGTGCGCCACGCGCCTCCACACATCGTGGTGGTCGAACACATGCTCCCAGGGCTCAATGGCATTGCGCTATGTGCCTTGTTACACACCCATATGCCACATATCGCTACGGCAATCGTTGGCGACTTGCCCCAAGAACAACAACTCATCGCTGCGGCCCATGGCGTCGGATTGTTTATTCCACCATCAATGAGTGCCCGTGAAATGGCAATACTCGCCGTCCAGCTCAGACAAGCACAACCACGGCGCACCACCTATCATTCTACACACGCAGTTGCGCGCTGGCGCTCCATGCTCCACCAAGCACAAATCGAACGCACCGCACAGGATGTCCCGTTCCTCAGTGCACGCGAACAGCACATTATCGCATGGGTGGCACGTGGCTATAGCAACCGCAGAGTCGCCGAAATGCTGGGGATTAGCCCGCATACGGTCAAACAACACCTCGACAACATCTATGCCAAGTGCCATGTGCACAACCGGGCAGCAGTAGTCAGCATGGCACTCAAATGGGGCTGGATTGAGCAGGTGTAAAGGTTGCACATTCAACGTCTGACGCATCCAGGTGTTGATCACTGTACGTTTATGCCTACTTTTATGTGTTTCAGTGTATAATTACGTTAAAGGTCATAATAAGGTAACTAACAATGCAATTCCTTTGTCGCTTATTCGTCTTTATCACATTTGCTATTGCGTTATTCAACACACCGACATCACTTCACGCAACAACACCGAGCTGTTTCTCACAGACTGGGTATTGTGTCGACAATGCACTCCAGTCCTTTTGGCAGAGAAATGGTGGCGTAGCAGTATTTGGATATCCGATTCAGGCAGCATCAACACAGATGATTGATGGGATTCCAGTATTTGCGCAGTACTTTGAACGCGCACGGCTCGAGATCTCTTACGATGCCAATGGTAAACAGAACATCCAACTTGGGCGTATCGGTGCAGAGTTATATGGGAAAGTTGATTACCAAGGTGCATCATCAACATCGGATTGTCTCTTTTTTGCACAAACAAATCAATCCGTGTGTGGGGCATTTCGTAATCAATACATACGCTTTGGCATTGAATCAAACAGCAAACGTGGCTTCCAAATCGACGAAAGTATTGCGTTGTTTGGACTACCTATCTCCGCACCGCAGCCTGTGGTGTTAGCAGATGGAGCATACACGACGCAGTGGTTTGAACGCGCACGCTTCCTCCAAAAAAGTGATGCAAGTGCATCTGCATCTATTGCCCTCATCGGAGTAGACCGACTCGCACAGTCTACACCACCCTCAACAACAGCTGAATCAACAATCACAGTACTTTCTTTTTCGGGGAGTGGCACTGCGGTATCCGCGCCTTTCAAGCTACCAAGCGGAGAAGTCAACCTCACAATAAGTCCCAAAAGTGATGCGACAATCCAGCTCATTGATGCACGTGGACGTGTACACACACTATTCAATGCGGTGACACTCCTGAATACTACGCCATCGATATACAACGATACTAGTGGCGATTGGTACCTGAATGTGCAAAATACGACGCGCGATTGGGCAGTCACGCTCACATCTCCACCAACGAATCAAGCGCTTGCTTTCCAATTTGGTGGGGTAGGAACAGTTGACAGTGATGTGTTTGCATTTGATAAAACACAGTTTGGGCTCTACTCTGTGCACCACAGTGGCACTGGTTATTTTGTGATGCAGATGCGCTGTAATGGCAAAACAACCACACTAGTGAGCATGCTGGGGCGCGGCGACGCCACAGCCGTCATGCAAGAAGTTCCTGGCCTATGCCGCTGGGTCATCAAAGGCAACGGTGAGTTCATTATCTACCGGTTAAAAAGTCTATGAAAAACATTCTCATATCAATCTTTATAAGTATGGTGTTGAGTGTAATTTGGCACCCCAGTACCTCTCATGCAGCCCAAAACGTATGCCATCCCGACCAACCGAGTATATGCATCGATACCGCCTTCTTGAGTGCATGGCAACGTGGTGGTGGTCTCGAGGGCTATGGCTTCCCCATCGCATCAGCAACGCAGATGCGAATCGGCAGTGACACCTACGATGTACAACTGTTTGAGCGTGCCCGTATCGAGCTCCATCGCATCAACAACAGCACTACCATCATGCTGGGACGTCTCGGCGCCGAAGTCATGGTGCAACAAGGACTACGCTACGATACATCCCCTGCCCGCACTGAATGTCGCTATGTGCCTGAAACACAGCACAACATCTGTGGTGAATTTTTGCGCTACTGGCAACGCGCTGCATCAAGTACGATGACAAGTGTGCAACGTTGGGGTTATCCCCTCAGCGAAGCGCAAACGATGACACTCGAGGACGGTACGGATGTGATTGCACAGTGGTTCGAGCGTGGTCGCTTCGAACTCCATAGCAACACCAATCCCCCGCAAATCATGGTGACACGCCTCGGTGCGCTCTTCCCCGATATTAGTAACGGCACCTCACCAATTGAGCGTCTGCGTCTTCAGCTCAATGTACCGACACTTTCCAATGAATTCGCCAATCAATTCGTGGATTCGCCACTACTCGACATGCGTATGTTGAGTACCAAGTCGACCGTTGACCAGATGTTAGTGCTGTATCTCGATCGCTTGGAAAAACAGCTTTATAACAATTATATAAATCAAGTTAAAACTGAATTGGGTGATGATGTTATCTGCAAAGTAGAATATTATGGCACTGGCTTAACTGATACACATTCAGTTTCCCACTGTTTGTACGAAATATTCAATAATCCTAATTTCGTTATTTATAACATGGATAGCGATATGTATTTTTCAGGTAATTTAGCTATGGATACGGTAATGCGAGGTGGTAGTTCTAACATAGATTTATTGGGTGGTAGATTATATCAAATTACAAATGCGACATACTTAGAAAAATTTGCAATAATTGAGTGTGGATTCCAAGGATACACTAATCTAGCAGATTTTTCGTTTCAAAAAGATAGTTCATACTATGACTTCGATTACGTTGCCCCAAACCAACTAGAAATTGAGATATGTGCGACATTGAACTTTGCCATGCAACTTGCTGGCGTCAACGAGCTTCGTTTGGTCAAATCATCTCTCAGCAAATCAATACTGAATCAACTCCTCCAGCAGACACTGTTTAGTGCCAACGACCCGAGTACAGCAACCGACATCGCCTACATTCCTGATTCCCCGCACGTCATCATCAACCCCAGCGCCCAGATGCCCACCACCACCAGCGTAACACTCGGGCAAACCTTCCCGGTCACCGCCACCATGTCGCTGTTCTGGGATACCGACGTATACGTCAGTCTGCCCACCGCACTCGACAAAATGCATGTTACCGTTCATGGCACCGAATTTGCACAGTTCGATGATGCGTATAAGTGGTACCGGTATCCACGCTGGGTAGAACCATACATGACAATTACCGCCGATGATGTCACCACTGACAGCATCAATCGGCTCCCCCAGATGACGCGCGTTGGTACTGGTATATTCGAGGGGCAGTACGTAGCATATCAGCACCTTTTGCGCAATAATCGCAGCTACTATATTGTGGTAAAAGGGCACAATCAGCTGGCCACATGGGCACTAGCCGACCGCATTGCACTACTGATTGATACCCATGAGCCAATTACGATACTCATGCAATAAACAACGCATGGGCATACAAATGCCCATGCGTCATCAAGTATGCCTACACCACATGCCTACTGCACGCAGAATGTGTGTTGCATCCAGTGGTTGACAAACTTCCCCTGTGGGTCCCACTGCGCACGTAAATCGAGAAAGTCATAGATGCGTGGATAGACGGAGCGGATGTGCGTGGCTGGCAAGTTAAACAGCTTGCCCCAGTGTGCCCGTGGCGCAAAGGGAGCCAACACGGCTTCGACTTGGCTGATGACATGTTGCACCTCGGGCCATCGGTTTTTCCACGTAAAGTGCAGTGCCACACTTTCACGTTCATAGTTCATGCTCAGCCACAGCTGATCAGCTGCCACGGTGCGGATTTCTGAAATAAACAGCACCGGCGCAATGCGGTCTTGGATGGTGCGGATGGCCTGCATGGCGAGCACTGCGTCGCGACGATCAACAAAATACTCGGTTTGTAACTCATCACCGTTACTCGGCGTAAACTCCATGCGAAAGTGTGGTAGGCGCTCATGCCACCCGCCAACCATTCCCATTTGCGTGGTACATGGATCCGCATTCATGCTGGCAATCGGATGCATTGGGCGTTGTGCAGCAGTGGCACCATACCACGTAGCATGAGACTCAGCAATTTCGTGAGGCAGACTTTTGCGCCAGACTTGCTCGATGGTGTCACCTTGCCACGTGGTAAACAGACTCACACTGTAACTCGCACTCATGATCTCATCAAAATGTGCCATGGCCGTCGCATACGGCAACCCGAGATAGACATCTTGACGCATATCAAAGCGTGGTACGAGTTTGAGCGTGACACTGGTCACCACTCCGAGCGCACCCAAATGCACGACCATGCCGTTGAACTGTTCACCGTGACTATCAGCACTGACTCGCACTCGCTCGCCATCTGCACGGACAAACTCGAGCGCAATGACCGCAGTGGCCAGGTTTTTGTTGTGCACACCTGAGCCGTGTGTCGCCGTCGCAATCGTGCCTGCCACCGAGATATGTGGCAACGATGCGGTATTGTGCAAGGCCCATTTGGTGGGAGCCAAAAACGTGAGCAAATCTCCGTAGCGCATGCTCCCTGGCACAGTCACTGTGCCGTGCTGATCATCGATGATTGGCGTAAATGTGTACAAATCAAGCGCGATAAGATCAATCGTTGTGTCCGCAATATCGTTGAACGAATGTCCCGAACCGACGACCCTGCAGCGTGTGGCCGCACGTACAATCGCTTGAATTTCAGATACATTCGTGGGGTGGTGGAGCTGTGTCGCCTGAAATGAATGATGCCCTGACCAGTTTGCCTTCATGGTGCATTCCTTGCCGTTTTGTATAGATTTGTTGCCTCAATCATACTCGATTCAATAGCATGATGTATAGTGCTATACGCTATCATGCCACAAAATGTACGGAAAATTTCGGTAATTTTTCCCAACTTATGAAACAATGACCAAACAGGTGTCATATATTTTTGGTAAATATTCCAAATCACATAACTTTTTTCGGCAGATTTAACGAATGCTTATTCATCAATGTCAACCAGACCTATCAGCCAACATTGGTACAATAGACAGCAATATGCGTAACAAGCACGAGGAACACCACATGCAACGGATGGGAGTCGACACCGGTGGCACGTTTACCGATGTAGTGATATGGCGCAATGGCACATTCCACATCGCCAAACGGCTCAGTACACCGCACAACCCGGGGGAAGCATTACTCGCCGAAGTGGCACTACACGAGGCGCCGCAGATTCTGATTCACGGCACCACCGTAGCGACCAATGCCCTGCTTGAGCGGCGCGGTGCGGTGACCGCCTTGATTACCACGGCTGGATTCAAAGATGTGCTAGTGATTGGTCGCGGTGATCGGCCATCACTCTATGACATCCACCAGCAACGACCAGACCCACTTGTGCCTGATGAGTTACGCCTCGAAATCAGCGAACGCACCACGTTCGATGGTCAGATTCTCACCTCGTTGGATGACACCGCAGTACATGCACTCATCCCCATACTCGATGCACATGGCGTAACCGCTATTGCTGTGTGTTTGCTCCACGCCTATGCAAATCCTGACCATGAAATCCGCATTGGTGCACTCTTGCAGGCGCATAATCCGCAGTGGCACATCAGTCTGTCGCATCGCGTCATCAACGAAGCCCGTGAATACGAACGCACAGCAACAACCGTGGTAAATGCGTATGTGGCACCTCGTATGGCCTATTACCTACAGTATCTCGCCACACACCTCCCCACACCCACACGGCTACGCGTCATGGCATCTGACGGGGGGAGCATGGGCGTATCAACCGCACAAACGCTCGCAGCCCGTACCACCTTGTCGGGACCAGCAGGTGGTATTGTGGGTGCGTTCGCAGTCGCCCAACAAATCGGTATTGCGCACTGTATTTCATTTGATATGGGGGGGACATCGACAGATGTTGCACTCTGTGATGGAGCGTTGCCACGCAGTGGTGGCTCAACAGTAGCCGGGTTACCAGTGCGCCTCCCTAGCCTCGATATCCACACCGTCGGTGCCGGAGGTGGCTCACTCGTGCGCCTCGATAGCGGTGGGGCATTGCGGGTCGGCCCGCAAAGTGCCGGTGCCAATCCAGGGCCTGCCTGCTATGGCATTGGCACACATGCCACCGTCACTGATGCCAATGTGGTGCTTGGGCGGCTACGCCCCGATGCGTTTTTGGGTGGGACAATGCAGCTTGATTCACAGCGTGCCATCGCCGCCTTGGCACCCGTGGCAGATGCACTGGCGTGTGACAGTGTGACTGCGGCACTTGGCACAATCCGTATCGTGAATGCGGCCATGGCACGTGCCATCCGCACCATTTCGGTGGAACGTGGGCATAACCCGCGAGACTTTGCCCTCGTTGCATTTGGCGGTGCAGGACCGCTCCATGCCGTACATCTCGCCCACGAACTAGGCATCGAGCGTGTGATTGTGCCACGCTATCCTGGCGTATTATCCGCATTGGGCATGGTGACTGCTGCAGTGACCCGCAGTACATCGCGCGCCATCCTGTCCCCACTCACCCAACTCGCACCACACCTACTGACGACACTCATACAACACACGCACGCAGAGCTTGTGGCCGCACTAGAGGCAGATGGCGAACGCATCGACACCTTTACCCATACACTCGTCTTAGCAATGCGGTATCGTGGTCAGGCATTTGAATTAGATGTGCCACTCATCACACAGGTTGCGACACTGCCCCATATCGATGACGCAATGCTGACCGCAGCTGCAGCTGCATTCCATCAACTCCATCAACGCCGCTATGGGCACGCCTTGCCCGATCGACCACTCGAAGTCGTGCAGCTACACCACACCATGGCCAATGCGCCGACACCACTCCCCGTGCCCACGCTCACACCACGGCATCACCCGCTCGTTGCACACGCACAGGTGGTCGCATACCCAAATGATTCGACAGAAGCGGTGCAAACAGCACTCTACTCACGTGATGCATTAACCGCAGGAGATCGGATAATTGGACCTGCGGTGATTACTCAACTCGATGCAACTACGGTAATCCCCTGTGACTGGGAAGCAGTGGTCAGCACAGTGGGCACACTGGTCATCACTCGGCAGGCGGCGCTTCAATGAGCAACTGTATCCATGGGTGCATCCACACCGGTGCCAACGGCATATCGTGACGCAACGTCTCTCTACTTGCATGACTGATGCGGTGCTGCAACGTCTGCACATGCTGCGCAGTGACGTGCTCCGCGCCAAGGAAACGCCATGCTTGGATGAGCACACCACTCAAACGACCAGCACCTGCCAAATAACGTGGTGCAGTGGGGCGCACCACGATCTGGCGTGTACCAAGCGATACCGTGCGGGTAGTCGCATGACTCAGGAGTGTAATCTGTGCTGGTACATCGCGTACCATGCC
>Ga0315904_10008591_pt1 | contig 13482 bp, 8 predicted proteins | sample LakEriMetagenome_6_FD_203529 | JGI IMG/M metagenome (GOLD analysis project Ga0315904, IMG submission 203529) | Freshwater fungal communities from buoy surface, Lake Erie, Ohio, United States - Buoy 12 MA120 | ecosystem: Environmental > Aquatic > Freshwater > Lake | place: USA: Lake Erie, Ohio... | reverse complement strand
GGTGATCTTCGACACGGTCAAGCGGCACCTCGCCTACTCGGGCTGGAAGGTGACCTGGGTGGTCAACGTCACCGACGTGGACGACAAGATCATCGCCGAGAGCGCGGCCCGCGGCACGACGATGGCGAAGCTCGCGGAGGAGATGACCGCCGACTACCTGGAGAACCTCGCCACCCTGGGGGTGACCGGCATCGACGCGATGCCGAAGGCCACCGAGCACATCGGCACGATCATCGCCTTCATCGAGGGCCTGATCGCCAAGGGCACGGCCTACGCCAGCGACGGCGACGTGTACTTCGACGTCACGCGGGACCCCGACTACGGCAAGCTCACCAACCGCTCCGTCGACCAGACGCAGGGCGAGGGGGGATCGACGGCGGAGCGGAAGCGGTCGGCCGCCGACTTCGCCCTCTGGAAGCAGGCCAAGCCGGGCGAGCCGGCGTGGGACAGCCCCTGGGGGCCGGGCCGGCCGGGCTGGCACATCGAGTGCTCGGCGATGAGCAAGGCGATCCTTGGGCCCCACTTCGACATCCACGGCGGCGGCCTCGACCTCGTCTTCCCGCATCACGAGAACGAGATCGCCCAGAGCGAGTCGCTCCACGACTGCCCGATGGCGACCTACTGGATGCACAACGGCCTCATGCAGGCGGCCGGCGCCGCCGGCAAGGTGGGCGGCCGGCCGCGCGGCGGCGAGGGTTCTGCGGACGACGCGGCCGCCCAGGCCGCCACGAAGATCTCGAAATCGACCGGCGCCGAGCCCTTCAAGAACCTGCTGACCCGCCATCGCCCGGAGGCGATCCGCATTCTCCTGCTCTCCACGCACTACCGCAGTCCGATCCACTTCGGCGAGGAGCCGCTGGGCGAGACCGCCCGGGCGATGGAGGCCTTCGAGCGGCTCTTCGCCCGCTCCGAGCGGATCACCGGCAAGGACTTCTACGGCCTGCCCTGCCGCGACCGGCGGACCGGCGACGCGGCCGTGGCGGCGGCGGGCGACGAGGTCACGGCCCTGCGGGCGAAGTTCCTGGCGGCGATGGACGACGACTTCAACACGGCGATCGCCATGGCGACGCTCTTCGACCTCGTCCGCGTGGTCAACAAGTTCATCGATCAGCACGGCCTGGAGACGAAGAAGCCGGCCGCCGAACTGGCCGCCCTCGGCGCCATGCTGCTGGTGATGCGGGAACTGACCGGGGTGCTCGGCCTGTTTCTCCAGCGGCCGCGGCGGGCCGGCGGCGCCGACGAGGGCCTGGTGGCGCAGCTCATGGATCTCGTCATCGAGATCCGGGCCAACGCCCGCAAGGCCAAGGATTTTGCGACGGCCGACCTGGTGCGGAACAAGCTCACCGCGGCCGGGATCGTGCTCGAGGACCGTCCCGACGGCACCGGGTGGTCGCTCAAGTAACGCGGGCACTCGGTGGAACTCATGAGGGGCTGCCGGTCCCCCGTAGCCGGGCTATGGGAGCAAGCGCAGCCAGGATGGCGAAGCGCAGCAGACATGCAGAGAGCGGTGGCCACGATGGCCACCGCGAACGTCCGGCGACGGGGCATTGGCAGCCCCGACGGACGTCAGGTGCCGGCCTGGATGACCGGCAGCGACCCGCCGTTCGCCTCGGCCGCCGCCATCTCGCGGATCTCCTGCGAGATCTTCATCGAGCAATACTTCGGCCCGCACATGCTGCAGAAGTGGGCGCTCTTGAAGGTCTCCTGCGGCAGCGTCTGGTCGTGATACTTCCGCGCGGTCTCCGGATCGAGCGCCAGGCGGAACTGCTCGTTCCAGTCGAAATTGAAACGGGCCCGGGAGAGGGCGTCGTCGCGGACGCGGGCGTTCTTCCGATGCCGGGCCAGGTCGGCGGCGTGGGCCGCGATCTTGTAGGCGATCACGCCCTGCTTCACGTCCTCCGCATCGGGCAGGCCGAGGTGCTCCTTGGGGGTCACGTAGCAGAGCATCGCCGCCCCGCTCCAGCCGGCCAGGGCCGCGCCGATGGCGCTGGTGATGTGGTCGTAGCCGGGGGCGATGTCGGTGACCAGCGGCCCGAGCACGTAGAACGGCGCCTCGTCGCACTCCTCCATCTGCCGCTTCACGTTCATGTCGATCTGGTCCATCGGCACGTGGCCGGGCCCCTCGACCATCACCTGGCAGCCCTTCTTCCAGGCCCGCCGCGTGAGCTCGCCGAGGACGTGCAGCTCGGCGAACTGGGCCTCGTCGCTGGCGTCGGCGATCGAACCCGGCCGCAGGCCGTCGCCCAGGCTCCAGGTCACGTCGTATTCCCGGAAGATGTCGCACAGGTCCTCGAAGTGCGTATACAGCGGGTTCTGCTGCCGGTGGGCCATCATCCAGCGGGCGATCAGCGATCCGCCGCGGCTGACGATGCCGGTGACGCGGTTCATCGTCAGGTGGAGATGTTCCTGGAGCAGGCCGGCGTGGACGGTCATGTAGTCCACCCCCTGGCTGGCCTGCTTGGCACACATGTCGAGGAAGTGCTGCGGCTTCATGTCCTCGATGTCGCCCCCGAGCTCCTCGAGCATCTGGTAAATCGGCACCGTGCCGATCGGCACCGGCGAGGCGGCGATGATCGCCTGCCGGATCGCATCGATGTCCTTCCCGGTGGAGAGGTCCATCACGGTGTCGGCCCCGTAGTGGACGGCCATGTGGAGCTTCTCCAGCTCGGTCTGCTCGTCGCTGGTGACCGCCGAGTTGCCGATGTTGGCGTTGATCTTGGTGAGGGCCGCGATGCCGATGGCCATCGGCTCGAGCTGCTTCGAGAGGTGCACCTTGTTCGCCGGGATCACCATCCGTCCGCGGGCCACTTCGCTGCGGATCAGCTCCTCGGGAAGTTCCTCGCGGGCGGCGACGAACTTCATCTCGGGGGTGATCTCCTGGGCACGGGCGCGGTCGAGCTGGGTCATCGATGGATCTCCGGGTTCGGATGCGGTAGCACGTACTTTAGCAGACTGTGGAACAAGTCTGCCCGAGCAGGATGCGATGGCCGTCGACCCAGAAAACCCTCGGCGTTTCCTGCGGTCGACCGAGTGGAAAAGGCCATGGAGCGCTTTTTCCACGGACAGCGAGCAAAGCGATTCCGGTCTCGCCCAACGACCCGGTGTCCCGTCGCTTCCGCGATGGGATTTTTGGGTCCAGTGTGCACGCGCGAAGACAAGCCCCGGTCTGTAGCCCGGGGACTCCGCCTGGGAATGGCTTATGAGCGGTCCGTGCCGACGGGCGCACACGACCTCCACGGTCACAGCGTCTTCAAGTACTCGAGCACGGCGGCCTTCTCGGCGTCGTCGAGCGCCGCGGGGAAGTCGTGCCCGGCGGCCGACTTGCCCGGCTTCCGCGTGTCGAAAAACCGCCGGCGCTCTGAGGGCAGCAGCTTCTCGGCCGGCATGGCGTCACGCTCCTCGACCTCGAGGCCGACCCGCCGGTCGTCATAGCCCGTCGCCGACCGCCGCCAGACGACGGGCCGCGCATCCGGATGCAGGAGGTGCCAGAGCGTGGGAACCGAGCCGTTGTGGAGATAGGGCGCGGTGGCCCACACCCCGTCGAGGGGCGGCGCCACGTAGCCGGTGCCCGCCTCACGGGACGCCAGATCGACGTCCGGCGCTCGCCGGTCGGCCCCGAAGTGACCGAACCAGCTGGCATTGAGGGCGGCACGATCCTCATGCGACAGCGACTGCAGCCGCACCGGGTCGGTTGCGATTTCAGCCAGCGGCACGAGCCGCTCGGGATACACGCCGTCGGGACCGTAGGTGCCGTGACACTCCGCACAGTGCCGCCCGAACACCCCCCTGCCCCGCTCCGCCAGGGCCGCATCGATCGCCCCCGGCCACCGCGGCGGCTCGAGGGCCGTGATCCAGGCCTCGATGTCGCGAAACTCGTCCTCCCAGTGGCGAAACTTCTCCGGCCCGTTCTCCTTGACGAGCAGAAACTGCATCAGCACCCGATGCCCCTTGGCAGCGAAGCCGTCCACGTACAGGCTCTTGCGCCGGCGGTAATGCCACCAGGCCGGGGCGTCCATGTCGTGGTGCAGGAGGTCGAAGCGCGGCGGCCGCTGCACGATGGCGAGGTCCGCGTCGCGGTGCCGCATCAGGGCGACGCCGAAGATCACGGCATTGGTCGTGCCGACGGTCGTGCCGAGGGGCAGCAACAGGGAGCCGAGATCCATGTGGCCGAACGCCTTCCGCTGGCGGACCTTCACGGCCCGCACCTCCTCGGTGAGCGTCTCCAGTGCATAGGTGGAGTTGGGCACGCCCGGAATCGCCCGGCCCTGCACCTGGCCCTGATGGCAGGCCAGGCAGCTCATGGTCCAGGCGCCGTCGACCCCGACCACATACTGCAGCGACCGCGACGGGTCGTCCGGGTGGGGCGTGAGCCCGTAGCGGTCCATCGCCATCCGGCGCCGTTCGGCGATCGGCGCCCGCGCTGCCCGCTCCTTGAGCGGCTCCTCCCACGTCGTCCAGAGTTCGTCGAACACCTCCTGGTCGAAGTCGGCCGGCAGGTAGGCATGCGTGAGCAGATGCTCCCGGCCCCGCGCCGCCTCCCCCCCAGCCGCGGCCGTGCCGGCACCGCACATCGCGACGGCGAAGCACGCCCACAGCATGCGGTTTCGGCGTTCGACTCTCCGGTCGTTCATGGCATACTGGCCTGTGATTGCGGTCGACCCGCAGTATAGGCCCGTCCCGTCTGCCGACCGCCCCGCCATGTCCGTCGCCAACCCGATCCTGATTCCCGAACTGCGGGTGATGCTCACCGAGGGCGACACGGCCGGCCTGCGCGAGGTGGCTGCGGAGCTTCACCCCGCCACCGTGGCCGAGTTTTCGGAGGGCCTCGAAGACGGAGAGCTCTGGCAGATGCTCGAGGTCCTGCCGGTCGAGCGGCAGGCGGAGATTTTCCCCTACTACCCGATGCCCCGGCAGGTGGAGCTCGTGAAGGCGGGCGACCGGGCCCACCTCGGGCCGCTCATCGAATGGATGGCCCCCGACAACCGCGACGACCTCCTCCGCGAGCTCGCCCCGGAGCTCGTCGAGGAGATCCTGCCGCTGGTGGCCAAGGCCGAGCGGCACGACATCCGCATGCTCCTTTCCTGCCCGGAAGGCTCGGCCGGGTCGCTGATGACCACGGAATACGCGTCGCTGCCGGCCGATGTCACGGCCGGCGAGGCGATCACGCGGCTCCGCTCACAGGCCCCCGACAGCGAGTCGATCTACTACATCTACGTTCTCGACGGCGAACGGAAATTGCTCGGCTTCGTGTCGCTCCGCGACCTGATCCTGGCCAAGCCCACGGCCCTCGTCGCCGACCTCATGCAGCGCGACCCCATCAGCGTCCGGGTCGAGGAGCCGCGGGAGAAGGTGGTGGAGAAGCTGGCCCGCTTCGACTTCATCGCCATTCCGGTCGTGGACGACCGCAACCGGCTCGTCGGCATCGTGACCCACGACGACGTGCTCGACGCCGTCCGCCAGGAGGCGACTGACGACGCCCAGCGGATCGCGGCCATCCAGCCCCTCGGCGAGAGCTACCTGGAGGCCGCGCTCGTCTCGATGACCTGGAAGCGGGGCGTGTGGCTGGCGATCCTGTTCGCGACCGCGGCCGTGACGGCCATGGTGCTCGCCAAGTGGCGGTCGCCGCACGCCTGGCTCGTGGCCTTCATCCCCCTGGTGATCGCCAGCGGTGGCAACTCCGGAAACCAGTCGGCGACGCTCGTGATCACGGCGCTCTCGACAGGCGACTGCCGGCTCACCGACTGGCCACGGATCCTGCGGCGCGAGCTGGCCCTCGGCCTCCTGCTGGGCGGCCTGCTGGCCGTGCCGGGCTATCTGCTCGCTCTCGCTTACGCCCCGACCGCCGCGGCCGCGTCCGTGATCCCGCTGACGATCGTGGGCGTGGTGCTCATGGGCACGCTCGTCGGCTCGGCCCTGCCCCTGCTCTTCCGCTCGCTGGGCCTCGACCCGGCCCTGATGAGCAACCCCTTCGTGTCGGCGATCGTCGACATCGTGGGCATCGTGCTCTACATGTCGGTCGCTGTCGCCCTGCTGGGGTGAGACGGCTTCCACTCGAGCCCCAGACGTTCACTGCCCCGCCGGGAGCGTGTCGCCGCGCTTCTGGGCGGCGGCGCGGGTCGTGATCTCGATCGTCTCCGTGCCGTCCTGCTTCCGCACGAAGAACACGAGTTTGCCGTCGGGGTTGGCCTTGGCGAGGATCGCCCGCAGCACAGCCTCTGCGGGCTTGTCCCGCTCGTCGAGGCCGAAGGACTGATTCTTCGTGATGCCCTCGAGCTGCAGGTCGGTGCCGAGGATCTCCATCGGCACGCCGATCTCATCGGAAATCAACTGGATCGAACGCTCGAGCGTGTCCTTGACGAACGTGAGGGTGATCTTCTTCTGCAGCCTGCCGAGGGCGCCCTGCGCGGCCGCCGGCCCCGGAATCTGCGCCGGAGCGGATCGGCCCGGCGACTGGGAGAGGGCGAGTTCGGTCGCGAGGGCGAGATTGTGCGTGGCGTGCCGCGGCAGATAGGCGTTGACCACGACCCCCCTGGCCTCGGCGGCCGCGCGGAGGTTCGCCCCCAGCATGCGGATCATCTGCGGCAGCCGCAGCACCAGCTTGCGGCCGTACGCAGCGGGCTCGAGCGCCACGCAATACTCCTCCACGGCGTCGGGCGCGGCCGCCACCGCGGCCTTGAGCGCCGGGGCGAGCCTGCCGGCGTGGGCGTCGGCGGTGGGGACGACGTCGAGTTCGGCGTAGGCGCTGGCGGCGAAATGCAGCGAGAGTGCCGCGGCGTGGATCGAGTCGCCGAAGAAGGCGGCCAACGGGTCGGCGAGGCGGGCCAGTGGTCCGGCGAGAAGGCGGCGGCCATCGTGCACCAGATAGTGCGGCGACCCGAAGAGCGTGAGGTGGCGATCGGCGTCGAGCATGCCGACGAGCGTCTCCACGTCCTTGGGCAGGCTGGCGGCGAGCCCCTCCGCCGGAGCGGCCGCCGCGGCGGTGACGATCTCCCGCAGGAGCACTTCCGGCGCCACCACCAGCGTGCGGCCCTGGTCGGAGGCCGGCACCCAGAAGCAGAGCCGCTCTCCCTTGTGGATCGTCTGCCCCTCGATCTCGACGGCGGTCGTCGCCCCCCATGCAGCCCGGCGGGCCGCCTCGTCCTGCGGAATCGCCCGTGATGCGCCGACCCGCAGCATGAAGCCTTCGAACACGTCGCCGGCCGGGCCGGCCTGCCAGCCGATCTGCAACGTCTCGATGTCGGCGAGATCGCAGCCGCACCACGAGGCCAGCATCTTGGACGCCGACTCCGCCGCCGGCCCCAGCGACTTGTAGAACAGCCGCCCCTCTTCGTCGCCGAGCACCGCGGCCGGACGGGCAAGCAGCACGAGCTGCGAGCCGGGCGGCAGGAATGCCAGCCGCGGCGGGAGGCCGGACGTCGGCGATGCCCAGGGGAGGGTCGGGTCATCCACGATGGTCTGGCGTTCGATGACAACCGGCTTCGCCGCGGCGGACGCCGCGGGCTCCGCCCCCCGCGCGGCCGCCGGCTCCGCGATCGGAGCGGCGCCGGCGGTCACGGCCTCCGTGGCCATCCCACGGTCACTCTCTTGACGGGCCGCCTTGTCCTCGACGCGGCGGACCGTCGACTTCGGCCTGCCCTGCTTTCCGCCCAGGTCGAGTCGCGAGACCACCAGCCCGGCCGCCGCCACAAACACCAGCGCCGCGATCCCGCCGCCGATCAGCCGCAGCCGCGCGGCGCGACGGCGGGCAGCGAGCGGCGCGGCGGCACCGACCGACGACGGAGCGACCGCCGCCGACTCACGGGCACCGGCCGCAGCCCGCGCCGCGTCCGGCTGCCAGACGAAGCCGGCGGCGAAATCGGTGCCCTCGCCGGCGCCTGTCTTGCCGCCGTCGGCGTCGGGCCAGAACGCAGAATCCTTGGGGTCGGGCGTGGTGGATGGCGGCGCGGTGATGCCACAGCGAACGGCGATCGCATCGGCCGCTTCGCCCGCCGATTGGTAGCGGGCCTCGGGGTCGCGGGCGGTCATGGACTGCACCAGGCCGACGATCGCCGGCGGAATCGGCGGCCCCAACGGCTGGGGACCGGTGAACGCGGCTTGGCGGAGCGTGGCCTGCGGGTCGCCCTGCCAGCACGGCGGCGTGCCAGTGAGCAGGGCGTGAAAGATGCAGCCCAGTGCGTAGACGTCGGACCGCGCGTCACACGGCTGCTCGGGCAGCAGCAGCTCGGGCGCGACGAACGCCGCCCGCCGTCCCAGGACGGCCACCTCGGCTTCGGTGGCGACGGCCGCCCGCAGCGGAATGACATGCGGATCGCCGACCAACGGAAACTGCAGCAGCCGCACACGACCGTTCCGCTCCGGGGCGCCGGCGGCAGCCGCCTCGCGGACGAGCACGTCGAGCGACAGCCCGCCGTGCACGGCCCCGGCCGCATGGATCTCCGCCACGGCGCGGGCCACCTGCAGGGTGAGCACCGCCGCCTGCAGCGGCGGCAGCGGCCCGAGCCGCGGCAGCTCTTCGGCCAACGGCAACCCCGTCACGGCCTCGCACACGATGAACCGGCTGCCCTCCGCCTGCTCCAACGCCCAGGTGCGCGAGAGCAGCGGGTCGGTCGCCCGGTGGGCGGCGGTCGTGCGGCGAACGATCGCCGTCCAAACATCGAGCTCCTTGCACCGCTTGGCATTGAGGAGCATGAGCGTCACGGCACGGCCGGAAGGATCGTGCCGCGCCGAGAAGAGCAGCCCATCCCCCTGCCGTTCGTGCCGTTCCAAGAGCCGGTAATCTCCCAGGAAGAACGGCCCCAGGTCGCCGATCGCCAGCCGCTTCGCCTGCCACCGCGTGATCACGCCGCGGTCCACGAGCCACTGCGCCGTCGCCTTCGCGTCGCCGGCCGGACCGGCGGCGGCCCGCGTGGCGCGGAGCGCGGCGACGGCACCGGCATCGACGAGCCGGCTGCGGGCCAGCAGGTTCCAGAACTCGTCGACGGAGGGAGTGGGCATCGGCGGCGGGCCTCGGATGCACGCATGGTAGCGTGTGCCGACGAAAGCCGCCGCGCGGCCGTTCCTTGTGAGCCGCCCCCGACGCCCGCTACCATTCTGCGGCCGGCCGTCGACAGGCCCGCCCCCACCCTGCGAGGCACGACGCCATGCGCGCCAGCGAAGCCACCCGCATCTCCTTCGACCGGGCCGCCGACCAGCTCGACCTTTCGGAGAGCATGCGGCGACTGCTGCTCACCGCCAAGCGTGAGGTGCAGGTGCAGATCCCGATCGAGCGCGACTCGGGCGAACTGGCGACGCTCATCGGCTACCGCGTGCAGCACAACGACGCCCGCGGCCCCATGAAGGGGGGCCTGCGCTACCATCCGCACGTCGACCTCGACGAGGTCCGGGCCCTGGCCTCCCTGATGACCTGGAAGACGGCCGTCGTCGACATCCCGTACGGCGGTGCCAAAGGGGGCGTGTCGATCGACCCGGCACAGTGGTCGCAGCGGGAACTGGAGCGGGTGACCCGCCGGTTCGTGGACGCGATCCACGACCTGTTCGGTCCCGACGTCGACATCCCGGCCCCCGACATGGGCACGACGGCCGACACGATGGCCTGGATCATGAACCAGTATGGCCGCTACCACGGCTTCGCCCCGGCCTGCGTGACGGGCAAGCCGGTGGAGTATCACGGCATCCCCGGCCGCGACGAGGCCACCGGCCGCGGCGTCGGCGCCCTGACGCTCAAGCTCCTGAGCCGCCTCGGCCGGCGCATCCCGGGCACGCGGGTGGCGATCCAGGGCTTCGGGAACGTCGGCACCCACACCGCCAAGTTCCTCCACGACGCGGAGTGCCTGATCGTGGGGGCGAGCGACGCGGGCGGCGGCTTCCATCGGGCCGCGGGCTTCGACGTTCTGGAGCTCCTGCGCCACGCCCATGCCCACGGCGGCCGGCTGGAGGGGTTCACGGGGGGCGACGCGATCACCAACGCGGAGCTGCTCGCGCTCGACTGCGACGTGCTGATTCCGGCCGCGCTCGGCGGGGTGATCACCGCGGCCAACGCCGCCGCGGTGCGGGCGCCGATCATCGTCGAGGGAGCAAACGCGCCGACCGATCCCGACGCCGACGCCATCCTCGAAGGCCGCGGCGTCGTCGTCCTGCCCGACATCCTCGCCAATGCCGGCGGCGTGACGGCCAGTTGGTTCGAGTGGGTGCAGAACCGGCAGCACTACCAGTGGGGCATCAACCGCGTGCGGCAGGAGCTCGACCGGATCCTGGGCGAGGCTTTCGAGCAGGTGTGGCAACTGGCGGGATCCCGCAAGGTGCCGCTGCGGACGGCCGCCTACATGCTCGGGGTGGGCCGCGTCGCCCGAGCCACGGTCCTCGGCGGCGTGGCCTGACGGCCGCCACCGCGCGGGCCGAGGCCTCTGCACGGCGGGCAAAACTGCCCCCGTCTTCCCGAGCCGGCAGCGGCCGATCCATAATCCCGCCCGGGAACCTCGATCACAGGAGATGAAACGATGGGACTGATGAAAGAATTCCGCGACTTTGCCATGCGCGGCAACGTCATCGACCTCGCCGTGGGCGTGGTCATCGGTGCGTCATTCGGCAAGATCATCAGTTCGCTGGTATCGAACATCATCCTGCCGCCGCTGAATCTGCTGACGAGCAAATATGGCGTGAACTTCGCCGATCTCGCCTACCGCATCCGCACGGAAGCCCCCAAGCTCAACGCCGACGGCACGCCGGTGCTGGATGGCGGCAAGCCCGTAATGGCCTTCCAGGATTATCCGATCCTGAATTACGGCCCCTTCATCCAGTCGGTGGTCGATTTCCTGCTCGTGGCGGCGTCGCTGTTTCTCGTCATCAAGCTGATCAACACCGCGAAGGCCCGCTTCGATTCGAAGGCGGACGAGCCGCCGGCCGCCCCGCCGGAAGATGTGGTGCTGCTCCGCGAGATCCGCGACGCCCTCACCCGCCGGTGAGATCCGTAGCCGCCCGCTGCGGCTGACGGGGCACTGGCAACGGCTGCCGTGCGTCGTCAGTCGTCCTCGTGGGCGGGCCGGGGCAGGCCGGCGGCGTCGAGGACCACGGCGTGGGTCTCGAACTCGACCGGCCGGCCCTTCGTGAACGTGAGCCGCGCGACCCAGCCGGTCCACTCGGGCGGATCGACCGGATAGTAGTCGAAGGCGAAGTTGCCCAGGCTGTACACGATCGGCGCCCCGCGGTGCACGTCGACCGTCTGCGTGACGTGCGGATGCCCGCCGATCACGGCGGCCGCACCGGCCGCGATCATCTTCCGGGCCAGCGCCCGGTCGGCCGCCCGCGGCTGGGCGACGAGTTCCGGCCCCCAGTGCACGAACGGCACCACGAAGTCGGCCACCATCTCCGCGGCGGCGATGTCGGCGAGCAGTGCCGCCTCGTCGAGGGGCGCGACGCCCGGCGTCGTCGCGGTCGCGGCCGACTTCGCGGCCTGGAAGCCGTTGGCCGCGACGATCGCCACCTTGATGCCGTGCTGCTCGAGCACCAGCGGCCGCCGGGCCGCCGCGAGATCGGCGCCGCCGCCCACCTGCGGGATGCCCTCGGCCGCCAGGATCCGCAGGCACTCGACGAGCCCGTCGGGACCGAAGTCCATGGCGTGGTTGTTGGCGACCGAGACGGCGGAGAAATACCGCTTCACATACTTGGGTGAATCGCTGGCGGCGCGGAACGTGTATTCCTTGAGCACCTGTTTGCCTCCCTTCCCGAGCACGCACTCCAGATTGCCCACGGTGAAGTCGGCGGCGAGGAGCAGTTCCGCGCAGGCCGCGAACGGATCGCGGCCGGAGGCGATCGCATGCCCGGGTCCGTTGTCGAGCATGATGTCGCCGACGAACGCGATCGCCACGCTCCCCGGCGGCGACGCCTTCCGCGCCGGCGGCGATTCCTTCCGCGCCGGCGTCTCGTCCCCGAAAGCAGCACCCGCGGCGCCCAGCACCGCCATCGTCATCAGCCACGTGTTCAAGGACATGCGAAACCTGCGATGTTCGAGGAAAGAATCACGGCATCATCGTCCGAAATCGGCGTTCAGAGACCGCCGCTACGTATAGTGGCACCGGCGGTCGATGACCGCCGGTGCCAATCGTCTTCCTGAATCATAGAAAGCCCTCCAGGCTGCCGCACCCCGTCTACGGCGTCCCGGGAGGGGTTGCCCCTGCCCCAGGAGCCGGCGTAGGTGCCCAGCGCAGCCCCGGAGGGCAAAGCGCCAGGCACCTCCGAGTGAGCGAAGGGCAGGATGCCCGCAGCGAACGTCCGGCGATGGGGCAGGGGCAACCCCTCCCCGCCCCGCTACTCCGCGGCAGCCCCGCGCGCGTCGGCCGCCCGATACCAGTCGCCCCGCAGCCAATCAGCGAGGATCTCGATCTGCTCCCGCGGCATGGACTTCTCGAAGGCCGGCATCCGATCGTTGGAGTCGCCGTAGAACCGCTCGTGCGTCGGGTCGGCGATGATTCCCACGAGCCAGTCGCGGCCGGCCCAGCCGGTGAGGTCGGGCGCCGCCCCCAGCCCCGTGCCGTTGCCACCGAACTCATGGCAGGCGCCGCAGCGGTCGCCGGCGGCGATCAGGGCCCGGCCCCGCTCCACCTGGGCCGCAGTGGCGGACGGATCGGGCAGCCCCGCCTCGGCGGCGAGCGCCACCGTCACCGCCTCGATCTCGTCGGGCTTCCACTTCTCGCGGTCGGTCATCTCGTCGCGGACATACGTCACCATGTCGCCGTCTTTGTGGGCCGTGTTGCCGAAGTACTCCGGCCCCGCCACCCGCATCGGGTCGAAGAGCCCGCGGACCCAGGCGGAGGTGCCGAAGCCGTTGAGGTTGGCAGCGGAGGCGGCGGCGAACTTCGCGGCCGCGTCGGCGGCCGCGGGATCGACGTGGGCGTGGCAGCCCGCGCAGTCCTTGCCGTCGAGAAGGCCAAAAAGCTTCGGGCCGCGGAGCAGCGGGTCACGGCGGACGAGGTCGAGGCCGCCCGTGGGCGGGATCCGCTCCGGCCGGCCGGCGAGTTCCACGGCCCGCTCGGCCTCGAACTTCGCGCGACGGGAGGCGGTGAGAAAGGCCTGGGAGTTCCGCCAGGCCTCGAGCTTGGCGAGCTGCTTCCGCATGGCCGCGATCTTCGCCGGGTCGTTGCCGAGGGCCACGGCGATCTTCTTGTCGTCGCCCCCCGTCTCGTCGTGGAGCTTCTCGGCGTCGGCGAGCGTCGCCTTGTCGATCCACAGCGAGCAGTAGTCCTCGTTCAGGGCGAGCGCCGTGAGCAGGCCGGCCCCCGCCAGGATCGCCAGCGTGAAGGCGACGTTGAAGCGGTGGCCAAGCCGCCAGTTGCCGAGGATCGGCATCAGGAACATCACGCCCATGATCAGGCCCGGGACGACGATCGCCCCCAGAAACTCGCCCGTCGCCCCCCAGCCCTCGAAGACCTTGAGGAACTGGAAGAGGAAGAGAAAGTACCACTCCGGCCGGGCGGCGGCGTACGACTC
>Ga0315904_10008590_pt1 | contig 13483 bp, 10 predicted proteins | sample LakEriMetagenome_6_FD_203529 | JGI IMG/M metagenome (GOLD analysis project Ga0315904, IMG submission 203529) | Freshwater fungal communities from buoy surface, Lake Erie, Ohio, United States - Buoy 12 MA120 | ecosystem: Environmental > Aquatic > Freshwater > Lake | place: USA: Lake Erie, Ohio... | reverse complement strand
CGAAAGCTTGCGCGATGATATAGTTCGAGAGTGGACTTCGAAAGTCAAACTCTGCGGATTGCTGAAAATAAATCGCCATCAATTCGACTGTGACGATTGGTTGTATTGTAATCGCAAAATCGGAAATACAAGTTAGAATCTAGGAGCGATTGTGCTGGCGTCGTGCTCGCGATGGTACTTGACGATCCCTTCGAGCAGACCTCGTGCATAAGCATTGGAGGTCTCGATCAGCAAGGCAACACTCTTGCGGCGTTTCACAGAGGTTCACACAGAGCCAAGCCGAGCAGAACGAGGTTTTCGACGTAGGTCGCAGGTGCTGCGATGTGCTCGAGCACCAGTCGTCCATCCCCTCCAGAAATCACGACTGGAATTTCGCTCTTGCCGCCGATCTCCTGGCGATAACGTTCGACCAAGTAGCGGACTCCGCCGACGAGCGACGCATGGACACCTGCAGCAATCGCTTCCTCGGTGTTCTTTCCAGGCAATGCTGGCAGTCGATCGATCGAGTCGGTCGGCAACCACGGCAACTGATCGGTACCTGCGGCCAAGTATTGCAAAGCCAAACCCGCCCCAGGGAGAATCGACCCGCCTTGGAAGCGTCCCTGTGCATCGATCCAGTCGACCGTCAGCGCCGTGCCCGCTTGGACGACGATCACCGGTGACCGAACAGATCGGCCTTCGGATCTGCTTCGACTCTCGTTCCAAGCGTTGGCGGCGCGAGCGGCCAAGAGCCGATCGATGCCGACCTTTTCGGGATAGTCGACCTGGGCCTCGATTCCCACGAGTCGATGATTGATGACTTGATAGATGATCGGAGTTTCACGCGGAGCGAACTTGGCGTTTTTCTCAATTGCCGCTACGAGATGTTCGAGGGCTTTGCGATTCACGCTACCGATGCGCCAGATCACTCCATCGACAGGATGCTCCTGGCTGGTGACTTGCTTGACGAGCCATTCGTAACCTTGGGCATCATCGATGTGGGTCCACCGCCGATTTTCGGATTCGGCTGGTTCAGGACGATGCTTGCTGATCTTTTGGCCGATCGAACTCCAAGATAGTTTGACGACCGGGCCAAAGATCTTCGCACTGGTGTAATCAACGCGATGGTCGCAATTGCTTTTGCAAGCCCTCAGGCCACTGTTTCCGATATCGACGAGGATCATTTCGCGTGGGCTTTAATTCGCTTTTGATCGATACTCCGCTAACAAATCGGAGATGCGCTGAACCAATTGACGCAAGCCCGAACCGGTCACGGCGCTTACCAAGAGTATGTCTTGCCTATCGAGTTGTTTGGCCAACTCAGCGTGGATTTCAGAAGCTCCCGGCAATTCCGCTTTCGTGACAGCGACGATCTCAGGTCGCTGGGCTAGCTCTTGGCTGTACTGAGCAAGCTCGCTACGGATCGTCTTGTAGTTGAGGATCGGATCGGTTTGATCCATCGGACAAGGTTCAACAAGATGCACCAAGATACCGGCCCGCATGATATGGCGCAAAAAGTCATGCCCTAGACCATGTCCCTCGGCGGCCCCTTCGATCAGGCCTGGGATATCGGCGAGCACAAAACTGCGATCCTCGTCGGCTTGCACCAATCCGAGATTCGGAAACTTGGTCGTGAAAGGGTAGTCGGCGATCTCTGGCCTTGCGCGGGACAACCGCGAGAGCATCGTGCTTTTGCCGGCGTTGGGCATTCCGATGAGCCCCACATCGGCGATCGATTTGAGTTCGAGGATGATGCGTCTGGTTTCGCCCATCGCTCCAGAGGTTGTTTCGCGGGGAGCTTGGTTGGTCGATGATTTGAAGTGGGTGTTGCCCCATCCACCTTTCCCGCCTCGAGCGGCGATAATCTGATCGCCATCATTGACCAAATCGCGAAGTTCGAGTCCGGAGTCTTTATCGATCAAGACCGTTCCGGGGGGGACATCGAGAACCATGTCCTTGCCATTTCTACCGTGGCAATCGGATCCGTAGCCGGGTGAACCGTGATCGGCTCGCCAATGGCGTTGGTGTGCGAAAGACACCAGAGAGTTCACGCCAGATCTGGCGCGGATGATGATACTACCACCATCGCCGCCATCACCACCGGCAGGACCACCTCGAGGGTAATGCTTTTCACGGCGGAAGGCCATGCAACCATCCCCGCCTTTACCCGCAATGATCTCGATTTCAACTCGATCGACAAACATAGCGGATGCCTCCAGCAGCAGCGCTGAGAGATCGCGTTAGTTTGCCAAAGGCTTGACGTTGATGCGACGACCTTCTTGGTCGAAGTAGACATTGCCGTCGACCAAAGCAAAGATCGTGTAGTCGGTACCCATTCCGACGTTACGTCCAGGTCGCCACTTGGTTCCGACCTGGCGGATAAGAATGTTGCCCGGGGCGACTAGTTCACCACCGAATTTCTTAACTCCCAAACGTTGTGCGTTCGAGTCGCGTCCGTTTCGAGTCGATCCTTGTCCTTTTTTGTGTGCCATGATGCGCGGTCGATAGGTTCTTAGGTGGAATCAGTGGTCGTGGTAAAAAAATGCCTTGCCCAACTTTAGGAAGCGAGATTCTAGCGGTAAATCCACTGATAATCAAGGCGTTCTTTGAGGCCGAATTGCTGCAGATAATAATTGACCCTAGCTGGATCTTCATAGGCTGGCGGGCCTAGATAGATTCGATCCCGGGCTACATCCAAAGCGTCCCCGGGGCGCCAGAAGTAGATTCGAAGTGTTCGGCGAAGGTATTTCTTTTCGTTCCCAGAATCGACTTGGATTTGATAAGCGTTGGTCAATCCGCGGACATCGATCGCGAAGAAATCGAGCCGGGGGTCGACATTGGTCCATGTCGCCACGCCCCAAATCCCATCCTCTGGCCCTTTGCTCACAGGGACTTCCTGGCGGGCAATCTCGATATGGTCTGCCAACCGCCCTCCGGGAACCCTCTCCCTGGCCGCGATCGCTTGAACGGCAGGCATGAGGATTTGTGAATCCATGGCCAGTTGGCGTTCCTTGGAAAGGAGCGTAAATCGCGGAATAAACCGAACGGAATCGTAACGCACTCGCTTCGGTTCCCCCGGTACGGCTTCGGAATCCGAAGGATCCTTGATGGCCGGTTGAAGGTCGTCACCGGTGTAACGGATGCGGTAGACCAGATACCAAACGGTCTTTTTCTCCATGACCCCGGTAGCATTGGGGATGTCGACCTCGATGAGCCGCATCGGTTTGAAGGCGAATTCGAGGCCCCATACCGGATGTCGGAAGGTGACGTTTTTGGATTGCGCCAGAAGTGTTTCGGCTGGTGAGGCGAAGTTTGGCTGGTTGTTTGGGAAATCCGGTGCGGTCCAGTTCAACTCCGGGTGCTTGGCTACGAAATCCAAGTCAAAAGGCCCAAGCGCGGTGTCTTCGGCATTTTGATCCGAAGGGATAATCGTAAGGACACCATCGGCGAGTTTGCGGCCGGCAAGCCCCAGTCCGTTGTCCACCGCATTGCCTTGATTTTGGGCCAACGCAAACGATTCGAGGGTGATAATTGCCACGAGGGCTGACACAGAGAGTCTGATCAGTTGCAATTTGAAAAAGGTTGAAAGTTGCACGTTAAGCCCCATGAGAGAATCCCAGACATCGTGCTTCGTCATCGGCACGGGGCCCCAGTATAGTTTCACAATGGGCTAAAACCGCAAGAAAACTTGATCAAAATTGGCGAATTTGACAGTTAGGCAGACCCGGTCAAATAGAGAAAGTGTAGCGGGGCCGGGGCGAGGGTCATCTGATGGGCCGGGGGCAAAGAACCATCCCGGCGGATTTCGAGAGCCGATGAGCAAGCGGCAAGGCCGCATGGACTATATCGCACAGACCAATACGCAAAGACTATTTCTTGCGATGGCGAATCCGGGCTCGCATACGTCGCTTCTTACGCCCGATTTTACGTCGTCCACGTCCAGTTTTCTTTACACCCACGAAAAAGCCCCTGTGGAAATAGTCCCGGTGGAAATAGTGCCGGTGGAAATTCGAATCAAAGTTACGTCAAGGGGGGGCTAGCTTAGCAACGAAACACGGTTCGGGCAAGTCCCGCCGGGACACTTAGGATTGGGAAAACCGAAAATGTGGGTTTCTAAGCTTAGCGGAGCAATTCTTCCAGATTCTTTAGGTTGGCTTCAATAACCTGTCTTTCACCAGTTTCCTAAAATGCATCACGGCTCGCAGCAATACCAGGACCAGCAGGATCACCAGTGCCAGGCAGATGAGTGGTGCAAAGAGGGTCAAAACGGTGATGATCGCAGCCGAGGCCAATTCGAAGAGGGCAACGAAGAAGTTCGAGATGCCGGCTGAAACGATCGATGCACCGGACCGTATAGCGGCCATAATGGTTGCCACGAGTCCCGATGTCACTCCGCCGCCGGCGATGGCCAGTGACCAATTCACTAGCGGCGAAGACGTTTCGACTTGGGACGACATCAAGAACGCACCAGCGACGACCGAAGCGGGCGTTGCGATGATATCGAGCAGGTTACCAAATACCGGAATACAAAACCCGACGAACTCGCATACCACAGCGATAGCCAATGCACTGATAGCGGGCCAAGTCCCGAGCCACTGGGTGTGTTCGGACAGCGAGAGCACACCGGCCTTATGAGCCAGTCCAGCAACAAGTGGTGGTACGAACACTTTCAGCCCGCAAGCGGCACTTAGACAAATCCCGATCACGATCGAAGCGACAAGCTGCATATCCATCGTCAATGTACCTCAGAGGTGGTGGGTGCAAGGAATGTTGATTATAGCCATTGCTCTATGCATTCGTTGGCAGCTAATCACTACTCGGACGCTTAACAGGATGAAGCTCAAACATGAATACAGCAGATCGGGTTTTTCCTTTTTCGATCAGTAAGGTTGTTGCGAGCGGAAGAGTTTTCGAATCCAATTAAGCGAGCATTCGAACATCCTGATGATAATATACCCACAAAATAGAGACGGATCATGACAGCGCCCAGTGAGTGGTACGTAAAGTTGAAAAACGGAACCTCAGGTCCATTCTCTCCAGTTCAGCTCAAGGGATTTGCTGACTCGGGAAAACTGCCTAGGTCAGCGTTGGTTTCTAAAAACACCGATGGACCCTGGGTCGCAGCTGAGCAAGTAAGAGGATTATTCCAGGAGCCACAGGACACCGAGGAACCGACGATTAGACCATCGGATCTGGTTCCTGATGCAGTTAAAAATTCAGCAGTCGTCGTTGGCAATGCCATGACTGGGCTTTCGAAGAATCTCGTTTCATCGATTCGATCTGCGGCATCCAATCTTTCCAACAAGATCGATGCGGCAACCACCGCGATAGCGAGTTACTGCGAGGATGGCCAAGACCCTTCGTTGGTAGAAAAAATGATCGGTAGGGTTCGTGAGATTTGCACCACGGAAGAGGAGATTTTATACATCGCAGTGCAGCAGAAGCCGATCGCCAATTTCTCGCCGGATTGCGTGGTACTAAGTAACAAAAGATTCATTATTTATCGCGCTAAGATGCTGGGTCGCATGACTTTCTATGACTGTTTGTGGAAAGATTCCAAGGATGTGCACTTGAAGGAGAACATCTTAGGTGCAGAGATATCCTTTGAGTCCAATGATGGGCATGTAGAAACAGTTGATTACTTGCCGAAGGCCCAGGCCAGGAGGATTTACAGGATTGGTCAAGAGATGGAAGAGGACGCCATCAAGCTCAGGAGGAAAATGGAACTCGAATCCCTTCAGGCTGGCGCGGACAAAACACTCATCAACCAAGTCCTCTCGCCGACATCACCAGCAACTCCAATCGGAGAGGAAGATGTTGTCAGCAGGATGGCCAAGCTCAAATCGCTACTTGAAAATGGATTGATCACGGAAGCTGAGTTTCAAACCAAACGGACTCAGATCCTCGATTCGATATAGATCCTGATTTGTTCGAGCCTTCCGAATTCAATTCGGTCATTGCCGTCAATTTTGTCGATGATGTCTCGCTACTGCAACGCCACCTAGCGGCGGCGGTTTATTGGACGGTATTGACGGTGTTGACAAGATTGACCGAATTGACGGCGGACAAGATTGACAGGGTGGGCGTACGCGCGGTCGGCCCCCCTCATCATCCCCCGCCCCATTCTCCGACCTCAAAGCCCGGTGGCGAAAAGTGGGGTGAGTGGATGGAGATCCAGGCCTTAGCCAAACAGCCTTACGCGCTTGAATGGTACGTTCCGCGGTTGGTGGATGATCCAGGTACGATCTCTAGAGCTCGATTGTTTCTGGAATCCATGGCGATACCTATCGCGCACAACCGCTTCACGTACCCTACGGGCTGTATCAGCGTTCATCAGCGTTCATCAGCGGTCCGGTTTTCGTCTTCATTAGCGAATATTAGCGTCTATCAGCGGTTCAAAAAACAGCCTTACGCGCAGTCAGCCCCCTCTATCCCCCCGCCCTTTCTCCCCCAGTCAAAGCCCTGGGGGCGAAAGGGGGCCAAGCGGGGTCAGGCTTTAGGCGTTGGGCTTTAGGCTTTAGGGGAACAGCCAAACAGCCTTACGCGCTTGAATGGTACGTTCCGCGGTTGGTGGATGATCCAGTTGCGATCCACTTGTCGCGACGGTCTCTTGGGTCAATCAAGATACCCATCGCGCACAACCGCTTCACGTACCCTACGAGGAACTGTATCAGCGTTCATCAGCGGTCATCAGCGGTCCGGTTTGGTATACATTAGCGAATATTAGTGTACATCAGCGGTTCAAAAAAACAGCCCTACGCGCGCATGCCCCCTCTATCCCCCCGCCCTTTCTCCCCCAGCCAAAGCCCTGGGGGCGAAAGGGGGCCAAGCGGGGTCAGGCTTTAGGCGTTGGGCTTTAGGCTTTAGGGGAACAGCCAAACAGCCTTACGCGCTTGAATGGTACGTTCCGCGGTTGGTGGATGATCCAGTTGCGAGCCATTCGTCGCGACGGTCTCTTGGGTCCATCAAGATACCCATCGCGCACAACCGCTTCACGTACCCTACGAGGAACTGCATCAGCGGTCCGGTTTCGCCATTAGCGTGCATGAGTGTTCATCAGCGGTCCGGTTTTGTTCTGCATTTGTGTTCATCAGCGGTCGCCAATTGGCTATACTGCTTGCTTTGATTGTTAGCCACGCAAACTCACCGCCACCATTCCCATGTCAACTCGTTTGCTAAGCCCGATCCACACGGTCAGCTTTTTGTTCCTCGGGTTTCTATCCCTCGGAGTCGGCTTGCGACCTGCTCTTTCACAAGCCCCAGAAGTTCCGTCGGCACCACCCCAAAACATCTCCTTTAACCGCGATGTACGCCCCATCCTGGCGACGAGCTGCCTACGCTGCCACGGCCAAGACGCCGGCAATCGACAAGCCGATCTGCGCTTGGACCTCTTCGAAGCCGCCACAGCCAATCGTGAATCGGGGCAAGCCATCCGACCCAACCAACCCGACGAAAGCTTGGTGTGGCAAAGGATCCTTTCGACCGATCCCGAAAAAGTTATGCCTCCACCCGATGCACCTAAGCAATTATCCAATCAGGAAAAGGAGATCCTCAAGCAATGGATCGCTCAAGGTGCCCACTACGAAAAGCATTGGTCCTTGGAACCCATCCGATCCAACTCCCCCGACTCTACACCTCCTCGAAAATGGATCGACCTGGCGATTGAAACGCAAGCGCGTCAATCTAAGTTGAGCGTTCAAGGCCCGACGGACCCCCGCACTCTCGTTCGTCGCTTGGCTCTGACCCTCACGGGCTTGCCCCCAGAGATCGAAGATGTCGATCGCTTTGCCCAAGACCCCTCACCCCAAGCTTTCGAGAAACTGGTCGACCAGTATCTAACTTCACCTCATTACGGCGAGGAGATGGCAAAACACTGGCTCGATGTAGCCCGCTACGGCGACACTCACGGTCTACACTTGGATAACGATCGCCAAATTTGGCCCTACCGCGACTGGGTAGTTTCTGCACTCAATGCCAATATGCCCTTCGATCAGTTCACAATCGAACAACTCGCCGGTGATCTACTCGAGAACCCGACCCAATCCCAATTGGTTGCAACAGGTTTCAATCGCTGCAACGTGACGACCTCCGAAGGCGGAGCGATCAACGACGAGTTTCTCTTTCGCTATGCGGTCGATAGAACCAGCACGACGATCCAAGCTTTTTTAGGACTCACCGGCGGTTGCGCTGTGTGCCATGACCACAAATTCGATCCGCTGAGCACTCGCGAGTTCTACTCGATGTATGCGTTCTTTTATAACAACGCCGATCCAGCGATGGATGGAAATATCCAAACCACCGCACCCTTTCTAAAACTGGCTACCCCCGAGCAACAAACCCAACTCGATCAACTCGCGGCCAAACGCGACAAAGCACTTAGCGATCTTTACGGTTTAGCAAACAATTGGGCCATGCAAGAAACGGAAGCTTCTGAGATCAAATCAAGTGAACCAGTGACAACAACGCACGTCTGGCTCGACGATGATCTACCTCTGGGTGCCACTCAGCGCAATACGAGTCGCAATACCGATCGATGGAGCCTCGATGAAGTCACTCCGCCGATGGGCAAACGAGCATTGGTCACCGAGTTCGGTCACAAATTCGAACAGACAATCCAAGGTGGTATCGTCCCGATGTGGATCCTCGATGATGCACAGCTGAGCCTCTGGACTCAGACCGATCTTCAAGAACCCCCTAAAGCGATCTTCGTCGAAGTCAAAACCGATAAAGGATCAAGGCGTTGGGTTTGGGCAAACGACCCGCAAGATGCATCTTTGGTCGATGCCAAACCCGATCGCGTCGTAGGAAAACTGCCTGCAAAAGGCGCATGGCAACTTTTGACTTTCCCTACCGATGGACTCCCTGCAGGCGCCATCGTCAGCGAGATCAAACTAGGGCTCTATGGAGGTATCTGCTACTGGGACGGTTTGTCGATCACCGGCAAGGTGCGTCCTGAGGATAAGCTTCGAAGCGACCATCAGACTTGGTGGAAACACCATGGCAAGAAGCCCGTGCCCAATTTGGATTCGGAACTCTTCAAAGGTAAGAATGTACTGCAGGCAATCCAAGAAGGAGAAGCCTCCGAGGTCGGTAAGCAGCTCGCAGCGCAAGTGAAAACTTACTTTGCTGCATGGATCGATTCGAATGTCCCTAGAGAGATTCTTCAAGCCCGCACAGCTTGGACTTCGCTTCAAACTCAAAGGCAAATGCTCGATGATGCGATTCCAGGGACAATGATCTATCGGGATCTTGGAAAGCCTCGGCAAGCGCACGTCATGCTGCGAGGTCAGTACGATGCCAAGGGAGAGGCCGTCGAGCCAGGAACGCTTGCCGCATTGCCTCCCATAGGCCGATGGGACAAAAACGAATCAAGACCACTGAACCGACTTGATCTAGCCCGCTGGCTGGTCGGTAAGGACAACCCACTGACGGCCAGAGTGACCGTCAATCGATTCTGGCAACAGGTCTTCGGAGTTGGCATCGTCAAGTCCTCGGATGATTTCGGAACGCAAGGAAACCCACCGAGCCACCCCCAACTGCTTGATGAACTCGCGCATCATTTTCAAACCAACGGATGGAACGTCAAAGCCCTTATGAAGGAGCTTGTCATGACAGATGCGTTCGCTCGAGATGCGACCGTCCAAGATCAATCGCTTGCTCTGGATCCAGAGAATCGGTTCTTGGCTCGTGGCCCTCGGATTCGGCTCGATGCAGAGCAGATTCGCGACAATGCGTTGGCGGTCAGTGGTATCCTCCATCGACAGCTCGGGGGCCCGGGTTTTCGAGGTTATCAACCACCGAATATTTGGGAGCCTGTAGGCTACGGCGACTCAAACACTCGCTTCTATATTCAGCAACACGGTACGGATCTGTATCGACGAAGTCTTTACGCGTATGTCAAACGAACCGCACCGGTCCCTTTTATGTCGAACTTTGATGCACCCAATCGCGAATCGTTTTGCACGCGTCGCGAACGCTCCAACACACCTCTGCAAGCCCTGCAGTTGATGAACGACATCCAGCAGATCGAGGCAGCCAGATGTTTGGCCCAGCGGCTACTGAAACAATCTCCGCAGGACGATCCTTCGCACATCGACCAACTTTTCCGATGGGTCTTGGCTCGTTCTCCGGATCCATACGAGCGCAATCAAGTCCTCGGTTTTCTTCAAAAGACGCGAGAACGATTGGCTAACAATCCTGATGATGCCCGAAAGATCGCTTCTGCAGGTGAACGCTGGCGTGAACCATCCCTGGCGATCGATCAAGTCGCCACCTGGACACTCGTTTGCAACCTTGTGCTCAACCTCGATGAAACTGTCACTCGAAACTAACGGCTGAAAAACATGATGTGGACTTCTAACCCAAACCGACGCTGTTTTTTCAACCGTGCATCGTTGAGCATGGGGCCGATCGCTCTTGCTGCGCTAGGTGCATCGCTCGATTCCAAATCTGCACGCTCTGCGTCAGAGAATCGAGGGATAGTCCATCCACCGTTGGAAGGACTGCCGCACTTTGCGCCCAAGGCCAAATCGATCATCTACTTGCACATGAACGGTGGGCCATCGCAAATCGATCTATGGGATTACAAACCGTCGCTTGCAGAGCAGTACGATAAGGATCTGCCCGATTCGATTCGCAAAGGGCAGCGGATCACGACGATGACCAGTGGCCAAGCACGCTTGCCTGTGGCACCGAGCAAATTCAAGTTTCAGCAGCATGGTCAGTGCGGACGTTGGGTCAGTGAACTCTTGCCCCATACGGCAGGAATCGTCGATGAACTTGCGGTGATCAAGACCGTTCACACCAATGCCATCAACCACGATCCGGCTTGTACCTTCGTCATGACCGGAAGCGAAGTACCGGGCAAGGCAAGTTTAGGATCTTGGCTATCCTATGGGTTGGGAAGTCAAAGCGATGATCTTCCAGCGTTTGTGGTTCTCACACCGACATGGTCGGCCAACGCGATGGCTCAGGCCCTCTTTACTCGCATGTGGGCCAGCGGTTTTCTCCCCACCAAATACACCGGCGTTGCCTTGCGAAGCGGTGCCGATCCGGTGCTTTATCTGCGGAACCCCGACGGCGTGATCGCCCAAGATCGCCGGCTGATGCTCGATGCCCTTTCAAACCTCAATGGACATCGTTTCGAACAACTGCACGATCCGGAGATCCAAACTCGGATAGCCCAGTACGAAATGGCTTACCGGATGCAAACGAGCGTCCCGGAGTTGGTTGAGTTCAACGAGGAGCCCGCGAGTGTTTTGGAAATGTATGGACCTGAGGTATCCAAACCCGGGAGTTTCGCAGCCAGCGCATTGCTCGCAAGACGGATGGTCGAGCGGGGCGTGCGGGTCGTTCAGATCTTGCATCGAGGCTGGGATCAGCATGGAAACATCGCAGGGGACTTGCCCGCCCAGTGCCGAGATGTCGATCAAGCTTGTGCAGCGCTCATCAAAGATCTCAAGCAGCGAGGGCTTTTGGACTCGACCTTAGTCGTTTGGGGCGGAGAGTTCGGTCGAACCGTCTATTGCCAAGGTGGTCTGACGAAGACCAATTACGGTCGAGACCATCATCCGAAGTGTTTCAGCATGTGGATGGCCGGCGGCGGGATCAAGGGTGGGATCGAATTCGGAGCGACCGACGATTACAGTTACAACATCGCCGAAAATCCTGTACATATCAACGATATCAACGCAACGATTCTCCATTGCATGGGGATCGATCACGAAAGATTCACCTTCCCCTTCCAAGGTCTCGAGCAGCGTCTGACCGGGGTAGAACCCCAGCGCGTCGTTCGAGAAGTTCTCGCTTGAGACTATCGCCTGACCTCCTTGGCTTCTTAATGCTATATTAACGCGGTCTTCACATACGCGTGTTAGCATATCCCGGGTTGGTAAAGGAAGATGTCATTGCACTTAAAACAAGATTTGGACATAGCCCGAGTTTCGTTGCTGAAACTTTCCGGAATGGTCGAGGACATGATCGCTTTGGCGGTTAAGTCATTGATGCTCAGGCAAGGTATTTTGGCCAGCGATGTCGTGCGCCGAGACTCAGAGGTCGACAGCGCCGAAGTCCGGATCGAAGAGGACTGTCTGAAGATGCTCGCGTTGCACCAACCGGTTGCAGCCGACCTCAGGCGGGTTACCACCATGATGAAAGTCAACAATGACCTCGAACGCATGGCCGATCTAGCTTGCAATATTGCACAGCGGGCCGATAGCCTTTGCACCCACCCAGAGTTCCCGATCCCAAACGGCATCAACGAAATGGCCACGATGGTCACGCGGATGGTCCGAGCTAGTCTCGATGCTTTTGTAAGCAACGATTCAGCGATGGCCCGTAGCGTCATTGTCATGGACGATCCGTTGGATGCAAAAAACGTCCAGGTCATCGGAGTTCTGGCAGAGTCGATTCAGAAAGATCCGTCCCAGGTCGAAGCCGCACTGCATGCGTTTTCTGCCTCCAGGCACCTCGAGCAGATCGGGGACCTGGCCGTCAGTATCGCCGAGGATGTGATCTATATGGTCGAAGGGGTGATCATTCGGCATCGACAGGCACGCTAGTGGCCGCCAGAACGTCGCGAGCACCTTGGACGATGGAAAGACTATGCCTAAAAGTAAAATCTTGGTGATCGAGGACGATCGGGCTATCTCCGAAATCCTCGTCTACAATTTGGACAAAGCTGGATACGAAGTTTCTCTGGCCATCGATGGTCGCGATGGGATCAACCAGGCTCAGTTGAAACTACCCGATGTCATCCTTTTGGATGTGATGCTTCCGATCATCGATGGAGTCGAAGTCTGCCGGAGATTGCGCAGCAAACCCGAAACGGCTTCGGCGATCATCATCATGCTGACCGCCAAAACTGAGGAAGCCGACCAATTGATCGGATTCTCCGTCGGAGCCGATGATTATGTCACCAAACCCTTCAGCGTTCGGGTCTTGATGGAACGCATCAAGGCTCTCCAACGGCGCAAGACGACCAAAGCCGACGATGAGGACGATGTCGTTACGCGAGCCGGCATTACTCTCGATCGCCGTCGCTATCGCGTGAGTGTCGATGGGCAACCTGTCGAATTGACCAAAAGTGAATTCCGATTGCTCGATACATTGATTCGCCAACCAGGACGTGCGTTTGATCGCACCGAACTTATCGACTCGGCGCTCGGTGAGGACACACTGGTGCTCGAAAGAACCATCGATGTTCACATCCGTGCGCTGCGAAAGAAAATCGGCTCGAATGCCGATGCCATCGAAACGGTTCGCGGTGTGGGCTACCGCTTCAAAGAAGACTAAACAGGAATCCATGCAAGCGGTTTTTCGCTTGTTTTTCTGGGGTTTTACTCAAAAAAGCAGTTGCTTTCATTGGGTTTTTTTGCAAATTTGTCGAAATTCCTTGGGAAATAGCCCTGATTTAGGCTTCTCCCGGTTGCATTTTGTTTATCTCAACCTTTAATTCAGCCTGTTCGGAATTGTTCTTTGTCGAACATCCAAACGGTTTCGAGTC
>Ga0315904_10008586_pt1 | contig 13485 bp, 8 predicted proteins | sample LakEriMetagenome_6_FD_203529 | JGI IMG/M metagenome (GOLD analysis project Ga0315904, IMG submission 203529) | Freshwater fungal communities from buoy surface, Lake Erie, Ohio, United States - Buoy 12 MA120 | ecosystem: Environmental > Aquatic > Freshwater > Lake | place: USA: Lake Erie, Ohio... | reverse complement strand
AAGGCGATGTTACCGTCGATATTTTAGCAGAAAAAGTGAAGAGAGCCTCAGTGCTTATTGCCTTTTGCAAACAAACCCTTCGTACCACAGAAGAAGACGTCAAATCCATTCTTCAAGAACTAGAAAACAACAATGATCATGAAGCATAACATCCTAATCACACTCGTTACAACTGCCATAATGGTATTGTTTTCCATTCAAGATACCAAAGCCCAAAAATTGATGAACTCCTCTCGTTCCATTATCGGATACATCGAAGACGGCAGTGTGCGCAGTAGTTCGCGATCCACCATCGGTTATTTCGAAGACAAGAAAGTGATGAATTCAAGTCGTTCTATCATTGGCTATTTTGAAGACGGAAAAATCATGGGATCTAATCGCAGTATTCTTGGATACTATGAAAATGGTCGTGTGATGGGATCCAGTCGCAGCATTCGCGGCTATGTGGAAGATGGAAAAGTTCTTGACTCCTCCCGATCGATAATCGGTTATTACGAAGGCATATTACCTTCACAGGCTGCCATGTATTTTTTCTTTTTCTTCAATTGAAATGGCAACGGCAAGTGATTACATCAAAAAACTCAATCTTCTGCCTCATCCTGAGGGTGGCTACTATCGTGAAACGTTTCGCAGCGGCGTAACGCAGGATTTCGAAGGTTTCGATGGGCCGCGACAGCTTTCCACCTCTATCTTCTTTCTTTTGGAGGCTCCTCAGGTTTCGTCTTTGCACCGCATTAAAAGTGATGAAATTTGGTATTACCACGATGGCGGTAATCTTGAAATCATAGAATTGGACGCGGACGGCAAAGAGAACGTAACACTACTAGGAAAAGACTTGGATAGCGGCGCAACTCTTCAGCATGTCGTTGCAGCCGGCAAATGGTTCGGCGCTCGATTGCCCGAAGGCTCCGCATTTTGCCTGGTGGGATGTCAAGTCAGCCCCGGATTTGACTTCCGCGACTTTGAGTTGAAATGAAACCTGCTTCTCGCCAATAATATTTCGCCACTCTGTGGCCGACTGAAACGCAGTCATCGTTCACGGAGCCAAACCATTCACCATTTCGCTATTTCACCATTTCACCATTTCACTATTCACCAGCAACTCAATACTGCCACTTCTTCGTAAACGAATTATAAAAATTCACACCAAACTTCAGATCAAACTTGGCCCTTTCCCAATTGCTATCGGCTGTTGCGGCATAAATACCAAATCGAAATAATTCCTTCTTGATTCTTACTACACGTTCGATGCCTGCGTAGAATTCGACGTGATGGAAATTTTCATCCGGGATGGAGAGCATCGCTGCTCCGGCAGCTTCGGTGAGTCGAAGGCGATGTAGCAGGGGAATTTTATTGAGCAAAACTCCATTGAAGTGATGGAAATAATTCGCACGGAAAAAAGCATTCGGTGTTGACAATGTTGGTCCCAACAACTGAAAAGAATTCAACGGATCAGAAAAGAAGAAAATGTCGGAGCCGCGGAAATAGCGATGCTCCAGCAAACGCAAGTTTCGTTTATTCACGAAAGAACCGGCCAACACTGACCAATCCATATCGCCCAAGCGACCGACCGTTTTGGCATGCTTCAATCCAACTTCAAGGTAATCAAAATCTACTTCACTGTTGAGCAGCCCCGGAACCCCCTTGCGGTAAACGAACTTGAGCTCGGGATAAACGGAGCCAAGCAGAATCTTTTTACCCTTCTTAATGACATACCGCTGGCGATGACGGTATTTCAACTCAAGCTTGAACTCTGATTTGATGTAGCGTTCGAAGTCGAGAGGTGTATTGACGTCACCAAAGACCTGTTGCGACCAGCGATCGGAGAGCAGGTTAACAATTGGCTTTTGATCGGAGAATTCAAACGTCAACTCTGCAAATAAGCCATTCACAACTTCCATGCGCTGGGCGATACTCCACGTTTGCGTGCGCACGTAGTTACTTCTGCTGAATATTGAACCGAGCGACGCATAGTTGTTCACCATGTCGTAGTAATCACCGAATCGAATGAAGGTGCGAACGAATTTCAATGGTATATAGGTGAGCCCTATTCCTCCCCTTCCACGCAGGTCATTGTTGCGAAAACCATAGTCGGCCTCTCCTTCGACTTCCATCGTGTAGGCATTGGCGAATTCCTTTTGAAACGTGCCGCCGACGCGGTGACGATAGCCGCCGATTCCGAACGGGTTGACTTGCATCGTCAGTGGGTTGATATAGAAAGAATAATCCTTCGCTCGATTCCTGTAGCCTATTCCATACAACAGAAAATCCATCCAGCGCAGGGCATTATAGGTCGAATCAGCTTCCTCGTAATATTCATCACTGGCATAAAGCGTTTGCAAACTATCGCATTTTTGAATGTATGCCATTTCCACTCCATCGAAAGTGACTTCACGGTTTTCCGACCAATACAGTGAATCGCGATCAAACGCTTTCACATCATAGGAACGCACTTCATCGGTGAAAACAAAATCGGTATTTGCCTTAGCCCAGGGTTTTGAATCACGAATTAGTGAGCCGTAATAATGCGTGAGTCCTTCTTCAATTACATATTCTATCTTCAAGGAAAGGACTTGTGCTTGGCCAACGGAGTCAATTTGATAGTTCAATTCAACCGCGACATCGCTATAAAACTTCATTACCTCTTCTGCAAGTTTGTAACGGATGGATGTTACCGCCCAATCAGAGGCACGAATGTTCATCGTTCCATCGAGTAATGGTTCACCAGGGAAAAGCCCTCGAAAACGAATCGTGTACGATTTATCTCCAAGGGTATCGTTGACCGAAACGACATCATAGGCATAACTGAGCATCGCGCCTTCTCCAATGGGCGAGAGTATTTTTTTATCGCAGAATGACGGGATATGCAGCAATCGCCGGTAGATATCATACTCATGAAACCCTTGCATTGACTTGAGCACATAGTTATCATCGTATCCCCACTGTTGCGGGAGGATATCCGATTCACCATAGTTGAAACTCATGGTGACACCTGCGGAATTGTCGCGGGGCTTTTGTGTAGAATATTCTTGTGCACCGTTTATGGTTTCGGCATACTGCTCAGGAGCGGACCAGCGACCTATCAGTTGGGCTTCACTGAGGTGATACTGCAGTTTAATCAGTGGACGATTCTTTCTGCTTTCGCGATTTTCAGTTGAATCCTGTTTGCTTTGGGTAGTGTCAGGCGTGAGCATTTGCACGGAGGTGCGCAGGTAGGCGTCGTATTGCTTGGTTGATCCATCGCCACGGAAGTGACCCGCTCTGGCATCAATGGCCTTTGATACGACTTCTCTTGCGAGATCTCGGCGATCGGCATATACCGCCACAGTGGCCAACTCATTCTCCGCCGATTGCATAACCAAAACCATCGGATGTTTTGATAACGGCAGTTGAATCAGCGTATCAACATCCTGATAACCGAGCATATGCGCCTTGAGATGATAGGTTCCAACCGGCAACTGTATGGAAAAACTACCTGCTTCAGAAGCTGTCGTTCCCTTAATTTTTCCGGAGTTCATATTGGTGACAGCAACCGTCACAAAGGGTATTGCCTGCCCCTCTGCATTCACTGTCCTACCATCCAACAAGGCCTGCTGGGCAATGGACATTAGTGATGCAAGCAAAAGAAGTGATATCGAAAAGAGCTTTGCCACGTGTTGATTCGGTTCAAAGGTAAAGACATGCTCCCCTAACATTCCATTGGAATTGCCAAGTCTAACAAAGCCATTATGCTTGTTGAGAAATATGCATTTTCGAAACCCGAAGAATCCAAACTTTCATTAAATTTGAAAGAACTGTACGACTTCCGCAATTACCGGTCGTCGACCTTAACAAACAACCAAAATTCATTACATGAAAAAACTGTTTACACTTTGGCTGGCACTGTTTGCCGGCACTGTAATGGTTGCTCAATCGGAGCACCAGGAATCAGGGGTAATCGTATCCTCTGCCTTTCACATCACCCGGCCACTGACGGAGATTTTCGCGGAGAATCCCGTTGATGAGTCAAAGCTAATCAAAAAAGAATCTTCCGATCGTCAGCACCGCGAGGCCACCAAGTTCGAATTTACTCCGGCTGATGGTGCGCAATACGATAATGATCCTTCGACGATGCAGACCGCAATGGGTGATAAGCCTAGCCTTGGCTACAAGGCCAACTGGGCGGGTCAAACCGCTGCAGGCTTCCGTCCTTACGACCCATCAGGGGCTGTTGGTCCTAATCATTACATTCAAATGATCAATGCAACGGTATTCAAAGTGTATGATAAAAACACCGGCACCGTTTTGTTGACAGGTACCTTGGGTAACCTATGGTCACCGGCAACCGGCAACAATGGTGACCCGATCGTGATGTACGACAAAGCTGCTGATCGCTGGTTTTTGGCTCAATTCGGAACTTCAACGGATCGCAAGATTTACATCGCTGTTTCCACTACAAATAATCCATTGGGATCTTATTACACATACACCTACGTATCACCACAGTTCCCGGATTACTTGAAGTTCAGCGTTTGGCAGGACGGCTATTACATGACGTCTAACCAATCAACTCAAAAGGTTTTCTGCTTTGAGCGCACTGCCATGCTTGCGGGTACCCCCGGTGCTCGTTCAGTTTATGTGAACTATACTCCGCCAAAGGCCGGATTCTTTGTACCACTGCCCGGCTGTGCCGCTGACGGTACATTGCCACCCGCAGGAACACCTTGTCCAATCGTATCCTACGAAGACAATAACTGGGGAACTGCTTATGTCGATCGTGTGAACATCTATAACATGACGGTGAACTGGACACCAACCACTCCAACAGCGACTATTACGTTGGCTTCTCAATTACCATTGGCTGCATTCAACTCAACTTACAATGCCAGCTGGAACGACGTTTCACAACCCGGAACCACCCAAAAACTGGATGGTATTGGTGGCGCGATGATGTATCGCGCACAATGGAAATCATGGAGCGGTTACAACACCATGGTACTCAACTGGGCCGTACAAATCAGCACTTCACAGCGCAGCATCAAGTGGGTTGAACTGCGTCAAAATCAAAGCACGGGAGTATGGTCTGTTTACCAAGAAGGTATTTATACTCCGGATGCAAACACCCGCTGGATGGGATCCATCTGTATGGACAACAACGGCTCCATCGGCTTAAGCTATTTGAAGTCGAATGCAACCAATATTTATCCCGGTTTGTATTACACAGGACGCCGCACGTGCGATCCACTGGGAACGCTTCCGGTAACAGAAACGTTGGTTATAGCCGGCACAGGCTCTCAAACGGGCGGTAATCGCAATGGTGACTACGCTCATCAGTGTCTGGATACTGACGGAGTTACGTTCTGGAGCACCAGCGAATTCATGGGTGGTACTACCGGAACAAGCGCAGCACGCACACGCATTTTCTCTTATCAAATCGCACCTTGCAGCATTACTGCAGGCGTATCCATCGCTGTTACCGGCGGTTCAAATCCAACCTGTTCAGGTGCTTCGGTTACCTTCACAGCAACCCCAACTAACGGCGGCTCTGCTCCTGTCTATCAGTGGAAGGTGAATGGTGTCAATGTTGGAACAAACTCTGCAACCTATAGCTCAACGACTTTAGCTAACGAATCTGTGGTTACTTGTGTGATGACATCCAACCTCAGTGGTGTGTTGGGTAGCCCAGCCACTTCTAATGCAATTACCATTACAGTTTCTGCTCCATCTGCTCCTAGCATTACAATTGCCGCCTCTTCCAATCCTGCCTGTGCAGGTGCATCGGTTAGTTTCACCTCAACTGTTACTAACGGTGGTGCTACTCCATCCTATGCTTGGACGGTGAATGGTGCTGCAGCCGGAACGAACTCTGCGACATTCTCTTCTACAACACTTGCCAATGGCGCCGTTGTAGCATGCACGCTGACCTCGAGTTCTTCATGTGTTACTTCTAGCACTGCCGCAAGCAATAGTATCACCATGACGATTAACCCATCGGTAGTTCCAGCGGTCAGCATCGCTATCACTGCCGGAACCAACCCATCCGCATCAGGTGCTTCAGTAACGTTCACAGCGACTCCAACAAACGGAGGAACAACTCCTTCATACCAATGGAAAGTGAATGGAACAAACGTTGGCACGAACAGCGCGACCTACACTACAACAACACTTACCAATGGTGCTGTTGTAACATGTGTAATGACATCAAATGCTACCTGCGCAGTTCCTGCATCGGCAACAAGCGCCGGCATCACAATGTCCATCACCGGTGGTACTACTACTTATTGCTCAGCTACGACAACCGCGGCAAATGCAACTACGTCATTCGAGTACATCCGCAAAGTGGTTTGTGGTTTCAGCAAAACATCGAATGCTTCCACCTATTCCAACTTCACAACTACCACAACTACGGTAGTGCGCGGTGCCACGCGTTCATTTACAATTACGGTGAATAACAATTACACGACAGATCAGGTGTTGATTTGGTGCGACTGGAATCGTGACGGTGACTTCACAGACGCCGGTGAAAATGTATACAGCTCAGTATTGGGTGGTGCGTACAGCGGAAGTTTCGTGATCCCAACTACAGCAAGTATCGGAGCTGTTCGTATGCGTATCCGTTTGACAGATACAGCTTCCGGATCGAACACCACTCCATGCGGAGTTTCCAGCTATGGCGAGGTTGAGGATTACACCTTGAACGTCGTAGCAGCAGGTATCATGACCGATGAGGAAGATACTCGTGCGGATCTTGCAGCCACTCGGAGCAATGAAGAGACGGTATCAACAGAATCCATCAATCTAAATGTATATCCAAACCCAAACAATGGTAACTTCACAGTGAAGGCGTTGAATGAGGGTACGTATTACCTGATGAACGAAGCCGGTCAATTGGTGAAGTCATTCACCGTAAACGCGGACAACAATTTCACCTATCAACTTGAAAATCTCACCAGTGGTTTCTATGTTCTTTCAGGACAGAATAAGCAGGGAATTTCAAAACAAAAGATTGTCGTTACGAAATAGACCTTTCGAAAGAATCATTCAAAGAGCCACCTTCGGGTGGCTCTTTTTTATTATCCTAGAAATTCACTATTGATACTATCCGAAGCGGGGGAAATCGATTGCGTTTGTATAATTGAAGTAGCTTTCCACACTCTATGAAATCGTTCCTAACCTTATCATTTTTTCTGACCGCTTGCGTATGCGCATCATTGCATGTTCGCGCGCAACAATCCACCATCACTCTCAGTGGCACCATCACCGAGCAAGGCAGTGGCGAAACACTTCCAGGCGTGGTTATTTACTGTAGTGAACTCAACCAAGGCACATCAAGCAATGCCTACGGTTTCTATTCACTGACATTACCGCAAGGAACTTGGCAAGTGTCATTCCGCCTCATCGGCTATCAAACGAGCGCGATTGAGCTCAGCGGCACCTCTTCACTCCGAAAAGATGTATCACTCGCCAAAGAGGAAGTCACGCTCGAGGAAGTCACCATCAGCGGTGATCGCAAGGAATCCGTAGCCGAAGAATCGCGGATGAGTACCATCGACATTCCCATTGATCAGATTAAAAAAATACCGGCACTCTTCGGGGAAAAAGATGTGTTGAAAGTCATACAGCTGATGCCCGGTGTGCAAAAAGGAAGCGAGGGCAGCTCCGGTTTTTATGTGCGCGGCGGAGGCCCCGATCAAAACCTGATTATTCTGGATGATGCGGTCGTTTACAACGCCAATCATCTCTTTGGGTTCTTCTCCATCTTCAATGGAGATGCACTCAAAAGTGTTGAACTCGTCAAAGGTGGGTTCCCTGCGCACTATGGCGGGCGTCTTTCCTCCGTGCTCGACATGCAACTCAAAGACGGCAATAAAGAAGCTGTGCATGGCGAAGCCGGAATTGGTATTATCTCTTCGCGGCTCACGCTTGAAGGACCTATCCGCAAAGGAAAATCATCGTGGATTGTAAGTGGCAGAAGAACCTACATCGATGCTTTGATCTATCCATTTCTGCCGCGCGATGAAAAAGGTGGATACTTTTTTTACGACTTCAATGCGAAGGTGAATTTTATCTTGAACGATAAAAACCGGCTATACTTGAGCGGCTATTTCGGAAAGGACAAGTTTTACTTCAGAACAGATGAAGGTAACAGCAGCTCCTACGGTAGCTTTTTGTGGCAAAATGCGACTGCAACCGCTCGCCTCAATCATATCATTGGTGATAAAGCATTCAGCAATACTTCGCTGGTCTTTTCTAAATACAATCTGCAGTTGAGGCTAACTGAAGAGCAGGAAAATGATGATGCCTTTGACTTGCGATTCATCAGTGGAATTCGCGACTGGACACTCAAGCATGATGTCGATTACCTGCCCAATTCCAAGCATCATATCAAGCTCGGCGCGCAGGCAACTTATCACCGTTTTACCCCAAGTGCAACGGTGATTAAAAGCACCGATGCGCTGGAAGTTAAGTTCGAAGATGAGATTTACGATTGTTTTGAAAACGGCGTATACATCGAAGATGACTGGAAAATCAGCGCGCCATTGAAGGTCAATTATGGGATGCGCCTGAGTCACTTCAACATGAATCAATCGCACTACTTTGGATTGGAACCACGCATCAGTATGCGGTATTTACTGCGCGAGGACCTGAGTTTGAAAGGCAGCTATGCAATCATGAATCAATACCTGCATTTGCTTTCCAGCACGGGGGTTGGTTTACCTACGGATCTTTGGGTTCCCGCTACCGACAGGGTAAAGCCTCAGCGCTCTAATCAAGTGGCCATAGGGATTGCCAAAGACATCGAAAATCCGCGGCTCACCGTCACCGTAGAAGGTTATCACAAAACCATGTCTAACGTTATTGGCTATAAAGAAGGTGCGAGCTTCTTGAGCGTTGGTGGATTCGGTGGTGAAGAAGAACTCACCTGGCAAGACAATGTGACCAGCGGTAATGGAACCAGCTATGGCGCTGAGCTACTGGTGCAACGCAAAACCGGAAAGCTCAGCGGATGGATTGGCTACACACTGTCATGGACTACACTTCAATTTGATGAGCTCAACAATGGAGAACCTTTCTTTGCTCGCTACGACCGACGTCATGACCTCTCCGTCGTGGGCATCTATGAACTGCGCGACAACCTCACCATTTCCGCCACTTGGGTTTATGGAACAGGTCAAGCGATTACGCTACCACTGGCCGATTATCAGACCATTCCCAATGATCCCCTGAACAATTCTGCCTACGTCTATCCGACCTATTCCGTGGACTACGGACCCAAAAATAGTTTCCGCATGGCCCCGTATCATCGTCTGGACATTGCAGCGCGCTGGGAGAAAAAAATGGCTAGGTGTGAGCGCACCTTTGAGCTTGGCGTGTACAATGCTTACAACCGCAAGAATCCATTTTTCTATAATATTCAAACCCGCAATGACGGCAGCAACTACCTGAGTCAGATTTCGCTCTTCCCTATTCTGCCTTCCGTTTCCTGGTCCTATAAATTTTAATCACATGAAAAAAATCTTCTTCATTTTAGCATCAGCCCTCTTGCTCTTTTCGTGTGAAAAAGAAGCAGACATTCCGCTTCCGGAGACCGACCCCAAGCTGGTCGTCTCGTGCTTCATTAGTCCGGATATGGATTCTGCATTGGCCTATATCCAATGGTCGCGTCCCGTTTTCTCATCGGAAGACATCTATCGACCATACGATAATCTCGAAGTCTCGATTAGTGATGGAAACAGTACTGCCTATTTTCAATATGACATATACATAGACCAATATGTGTTGCCCTTGAGCGAATTTCCCCTGGCCCTTGGCGTTGAATATGCGTTGCGCGTGAAAGCGCCAACAGGCGAAGAGGTCGTCGCGCGCACCACTATTCCCGTTGAAATGCCAACCGTTGAATCCGCTACGCTGGATTCCAGCAGCTATATCAACAACTTCGGTGAAGAGATCAATGAGTTCATTTACAAAACTACCCTGACAGATAACTCGGATGACTTTCAGTACTACCGTTTCATCTATTACAATGAAGACTTTTGGGTTCCCGGAAAATCCTACAGGTATATTGAAGGCATGAGCTACCGGGATGATGAATCACTGGTTGACGGTAAAATTTATGTAGAAGAAAACATTACCTACTACGGCTATAATGGAGCTTTTTCCAACAAGCAACTGGCCGTTCTAAGCTGTAGTGAATCTTACTACCGTTATCACAAGACACTGCAAAATCAGTCGAATGGGAATCCCTTTGCGGAACCGACGCTCGTTTATAGCAATGTTGAAGGAGGATTGGGTGCGTTTGGAGCGTATAGGATGACGGTGGTGGATTACTAGGGGATGGTGAATGGTGAATAGTGAATGGTGAATGGTGGCGCGCGGCATGCATTCGCCACTCGCCACTCGCCACTTCTCATTACTTTTGCCGCAAACAAACCAACCTTGTCTTCCTTACAATCTACCCTTGCTGCGCGCAGCAACGACTGCTGTGAACTTTGCGCAGCATCCACGTCACTCACTGTTTACAGCATTCCGCCGAATAGTGATGAAACTCCCGATGACAGTATTTACATCTGCGAGACTTGCCATGCGCAGCTCAACAAACAAGTTCCTTTAGACGAAAATCACTGGAATTGTCTGCTGACGAGTATGTGGAGTGAACATGTTCCCGTGAAGGTTGCCGCATGGCGACTCCTTCAACGCATGCGCAATGAAACATGGGCTGCAGATGCACTTGACATGCTCTACCTCGATGATGAACAACTCACCTGGGCGCGATCAACCGGTGATCATGAAATGGATAGCGCTGTTGAATTTCACGTGGACAGCAATGGTCAGCGACTAAGTGATGGAGACACCATTGTTCTGGTAAAAACCCTCGACGTCAAAGGCACCAGCTTCAGTGCGCGCGCCGGTACCGTGGTCAAAAACATTCGCCTCGTTGCTGATAATGTCGAGCAAGTGGAAGGTAAAATAGAAAACCAACAGATTGTGATACTCACCAAGTATACGCGTAAAGGTTAAGCATGGAAATTTCGCTGCAACAGGTTACATCGCAAGTCGAGGAACTCAGCAAATCGATTGGCCACTGGATGAAAGAACAAACTTCCGTGAGCGAGCACATGGCGGAAGTGAAAAGCGAAAACAACCTGGTGACCTTTGTCGACAAGGAAAGTGAGCGTCGCTTTGTAGAAGGCTTGCGCCAAATTCTTCCTGAAGCCGGATTTGTTGCCGAAGAAGGCACCGGTGAGCCGAGTGCGAGTGGACTCAACTGGGTCATCGACCCCTTGGACGGCACAACGAATTTTGTCCACGGCATGCCCGTATGGTGCACCAGCATCGGACTCTGCCAAGGGAATGAAGCCATTTCAGGGGTGATCTATGACCCCAGCAGCAATGAATGCTTTACTGCATGGAAAGGCGGAGGCGCATTTCTCAATGGAAAACCCATTCGTGTATCGAATATTCCGACGCTGGAGCAATCGCTTTTTGCAACGGGTTTCCCGTATGATGATTTCGGCAAAGAGGAAGCCTACATCGCGTTGTTTCGCGACATGATGCGCTCAACGAGGGGCCTGAGAAGACTCGGTAGCGCTGCGCTCGATATGGCGTGGACGGCTTGTGGTCGCGTGGAAGGATTTTACGAATACGGTCTCAATCCATGGGATGTGGCCGCAGGGTGTATCCTCGTGCAAGAGGCCGGAGGAATGGTTGCTGATTTCTCGGGGGGCGACAATTACATTTTCGGTGAAGATTTAGTGTGCACGAATGCCCTGGTTCATAAAGAAATGCTCAAGAAGATTTCGCACTACTTCAACTAAAAAAGCTCCGCCGAGGCGGAGCTTTTCGTTATAAATTCTCTCAATCATTATCTCACGATAAATGTTGTTGTAGTTCCGTTTTCTAATACAACATGGTATAGACCCGCACTCCAAGCTTGCGTATCAAATTGCACGCGTGCGCTTGGCTGCTTGATTTGAATCACAAGCTCACCCATGGCATTGAACACACTCAATGAAGCCGGGTTCTTATGTTCAATGGTAATCAATCCATCGGTTGGATTGGGATATACACTCATAGCGCTGCCTTCTGTTTCATCCACTTGAATGGCACAACCGGCGCAATATCCAAAGCATACCTCAGGCATAGTAATGTTGTTTTGGTTGGTCGTTACCGTGCGGTTGTAACCACCAAAACCATCATCTACACCACATTCAAATGGGACGGATTCAGCGAAAGCGAAATCAGGGCCATTCAGAAACTTGAAGAACTGCTGTTCATTCTGACCGACGGTAATTACAGAACGATAAATGGCCGGAGAAATCTCTTGCATTTGCGTTGCTGATGCTGAAAATCCATTGAATGTTCCGGCCACATATACGCCCGCTGCATTCACCGTTTGCTGACTCATATCGACAGTGAGTGTCAGTTGAACCGTTGGAATAACTACGCAAGGTCCACACGCTGCAAAACACTCCACCGGAATTTCTTCATTGGTATTTCCAACCAAGAAACTGCGATTGTATCCTCCGAACATATCGTCCACTCCGCACTCCATTGGAACGCTTTCCCATGCTGTACCATTGACGAATTTGTAGGCGATCACCTGACCGGCATTCACTGCGATTGGCAACTGATAAAGAGAATTACCCAATGGGATCATAGCTTCCGGTGTCCAACTATTGAATGAGCCCGCAACAAAAACTTCATCATTGGTTACGGTTTCGTTACTCATGTCAACATTCAGGGTGACAATCACCAAACTCACCGGCAGACAATCTGCGCATGAAGAAAAACAAACCGTCTGCAGGGTTGTGTCGTTGCTTCCGATCATGAGCGCACGATTGAAACCACCCAATCCATTCGCAACACCACAATCCGCCGGAACCATTTCCTCAGCCGGCCCCCATGCATCGCCATTCAGGAACTTATATTGAACATCTGTATTCTCTTCAATGATGGCAGTGAACTCGTAAACACCATCCCCATCATTATCGGTCATTTGGGAAGCGCCGGGTGTCCAGCCTTGAAAGCTTCCGGCGATATGCACGCCGGCAGCACTCACGCTCTCGTTGGCCATATTCACACGGAAGGTTACATTCACTGTGGTTGGCTCTACAATTGGCTCACAATCGATGCATTGACCGAAACAACGCGGTCCATAAATAGCGTCCATATCACCTACATAGAATGTTCGGTTAAATCCGCCAAAACCATTATCAGCGCCACACTCAGCAGGAACAACCTCGGCTAAGCCCCAATCATTTCCATTGATGAACACGAACTCAATCGTATCCATTGCCGGAACTTCCAATGTTACTTCATAGACACCATCAGCATCCAAATCACTCATCGGCGTTGCGCCAAGCGTCCAGTTCTGCATGCTACCAACAATTTGGACTCCGTCAGGGCTAACCGTTTCATTGGACATGTTCACCAGGAAGGTCACATTGACGTTGGGCTGAATAATCGCGCAATTTTCGCATTGACCGTAACACACAACAGGAGCTT
>Ga0315904_10008584_pt1 | contig 13486 bp, 8 predicted proteins | sample LakEriMetagenome_6_FD_203529 | JGI IMG/M metagenome (GOLD analysis project Ga0315904, IMG submission 203529) | Freshwater fungal communities from buoy surface, Lake Erie, Ohio, United States - Buoy 12 MA120 | ecosystem: Environmental > Aquatic > Freshwater > Lake | place: USA: Lake Erie, Ohio... | reverse complement strand
CAAAGACTTAGAGTCTTTGATGTCAGATATGTTGGAGAAAGGTGTGGACTTTGCTACGTTTGACTCAGGTAACAAGATGTCGCTTCCTGTAGAAAGTATTGATTTCTACACTCAAGAAGGACAAGGGGCAGAGGAACGTCAAGTAATTAACAAGATTCCAGAAGCAAACATTGTTAACTTCCCGATGCAGGGACTTAGAAGACAGCAGTACATTGCTCCTAAGTTCAAGAACGAAGCTACGCTTTCTACTCAGTTAGTTAAGTTAATCTTTTCTAACTTCTATGTAGACGGTAAGTTCTCTTCTCAGTATGCAGTTGTGCCTGGCTTAGAAGATAAAATAAACAATCTACAAGCAGCCTTTATCAATAACCTACAAGTAATTGTAGAAACTGAAAAAGCAAAGATCTACTCAGCTATTGGAGCCACTCTTGAAGGTGACGCAGTTACGTCTATTGATGTACAGAAGTTTGCAGACTGGGTACATAAAGAGTTCGACAAGAAAGATGTGCCACAATCTGTATACAACTATTTACAAGTAGAGAACAATAGATTTAAATTCTCATTAGACGTTGCTCCTCAGCGTGCATTGTTTGAGAGCATACTATCTTCAGCTTTAAGTAAGAGAGTAATCAGACCAAAGATGTTTGGTGAGGCGCTTATCCAGGTTTCTTCTTTAGGATATAACAACCTTAATACTCGCTACACTAAACCTAGTAAGTCACAAGTTGCTAAATACGGTAACAGTGGACTAAGAGACTACGGTAGGATTGTAAATGGCAAACATCAACCTGCCGAAGTCAAGGTAGGGTTCAACCCTAAAAAGCACGCACCTTTACTTAAACTTCAGTATAAAGGTGAGGAAATTTTAACTGTAAACAGATTAAATCAAGCCTTGTTAGATGATGAGTGGGTACAGCAGAACTCTGACAGACTTACTATTGTAGGTGTTCGTATTCCTGTACAGGGTCTTAACTCTATGGAACACTTCCGCGTGAAGGAGTTTCTTCCAGAGGTAGTAGGTCCTGTCATGATTGTTCCGCCATCACTTGTAACTAAATCAGGATCTGACTTTGACATAGATAAATTATTTATGTTCGAGCCACAGTTGGATGACGATGCTAATCTTATTAGAAGAAAGTCTACTTTTATTGATAATCCTAAAGCGGTTTACGATTTTGTTAAGTTAAAGAAACAGACTATCAGTGAATTGTCTGAATTAAATAGCCTCTTAGAAAACAAAAGACAGCAGTTTATTTTAACTAATACAGCAGAGTCTTCAGAGTCTAAAACTTATGAGGGTCTTATTGCAAGTAACGGGGCGATTATCCGTCCTCTAAAGAATAGCAACAAAGAACTTAACGAACAAAAAGAAGGTGAGTTATTTGAAAAGATTGCTCTCCAGGCTACCTCACTAGAAACTTTCTTGGAGACACAAAAAGGTGATCCTGAGATTACTGCGTTACTTAAAAAGATTAAGAGTGCTAAAAATCTCTTACTTCAGCTTAAAGATTACTCTCCCGCAAGTATTAAATCAGGTGCTTCAAATGATTTGATTAGCAACATAAGTGAAGTTCTTTCTGAGCCAGCAGTAATGCCCGCGTTCTTGACTCCTAACGATTCTCCTATTCTAAGAGGATTAGCAGAAGAGTACAGAGATAAGTACCGATCTAAAGAAGATAAGATTACATCTACTTCTATTTTCTCGCCTAGAACTTCTATTAAGATATTCAGAGAGAACGCTACTGGTAAGAAAGCCCTTGGTATTGATGCAAAGACAAATGCCTTGCATAAGCTGTTCCAACAGGTAGGATTGAAGTATACCGCATCTTTATCTAATCTTTATTTCTTAAAGTCCAATAAAGATAACGAGGGTAACATTATCCTAGGAGGTCTTTACGATGCAAACGGTGAGCACTTAATCTCAGATATTATTAACGAGTTTATTAACGGACACGTAGACATCGAGAAAGAAGAGTGGATTAACTACTTTAACGCAGACAAGAATAGAACCAGCGTAATCCTACAAATGGTTCTTAGTGGAACTCCTATTAGGGATGCAGTGTTAATTGCTAACCAACCTATTGTTCAGCACTTCTTAAAGAACAGTAAGATAAGTCAGACTTCCGAACTTCTTTCAGCTAAAAGAGCAAACGTTATGTCTTACTTAGAAGCTGGACTTCGTAAGTTAAACTTAAATAAGTTTATTGTAAGAAATGAATTAGGGATTCCTCAAATCGGTCCTACTATTGCTAACATGTTGCAGGATGATTTATTTGCCAAACATCTAAACAATCTATCTGAAGCAAACTATAGACCATCAGTTGAAAACAGTCGAGCAGCATACAACGATATGCTGGACAGTAACTCGTCTGACATTGCTGCGCAGTTAGTGTTCTTGAGCCAATACTATGTAGCTTCCGAGATGAATCAAAACTTACTTGACCTAACAAGTATTGTTGACTTTAACACAGCAAGTTATAGAAACATCAACGACTTCTATCAGTTAGATAACTTGAAAGAGGTAGCTGAGAACTTTAACCAGGAAGCTGTAGATAAGATTTTAAACAATAGTGTACTATCTCCGTTCAATATAAGTAACCAAGCAATTTCTATAAGTGAGCAAATCTTTGATGTAATGGCTAGTAGAGAGTATCAGGCCATACTCAATAACTTTATAGAAGACAATGGTAAATTCTGGACAGGAGATCAGCGTGTTTCTGAAGTAAACAACTTAAACAATGCCGTGGTACATGCTCTTATTCAGAAATACTCTGAACTCGACGGCCAAGATTTCTACAGTAAGTACGGACCTAAGTCTACATTCTTGACTAAAGGCGCTACTGGAAACTTATTTAGTGAGTACATTGCTTTGTTTACTAAAGGTTCTCAGATTGCAGATGCAAATCTTAAGAACTTTATGCGTAAAAATTTATTCTTAAGGAACTTCCGTAAGAAAGACGTAGAAGGAACTAAGAAATTTTACATAGCTACTCTTACTAACGAGAAGGATGTAGTCTATACCAATGCGATGCAACAGGCTTTCTCTGACGGATTGAACTATGATAAGTCAACTCCAGAGATAAACGCTAGGGTTCGTAAGTTCTTTGATGATGTGGCCAATGCTACAATCGTAGGACAAGGTTTCTCTATTAAGTTTAGAAGTATACACCCTTATCTTCCCGTTGAAGCATTAGAGAGTGCCGCTCGTGCCTCTTTTGAGTTACGTAGGGTAAAAGATCTATTGTTCAGTAAAGAAGCAAAGGCACAGAGAAAAGAAGGCAACGAAGAATTAAAAGAGTCTATGATTAAACTTCTTGAGTTTATTCAATCGGTTCAGAAGATTTATGCTCGTAATGCTTACTCGCCACGTAAGAAGTCACTTAATACCTGGAAGTTTTTTCCTGACTACGTTAACTTAGCAGTAGATAAAGGTATTCGTATCTCTTCTAGTTTGAAGAATGGTCTAGGACTAGCTCTTTCTTTAGCTTCAGAAAAACATCCTGTTACCTTTAGAGGTAAAGAATTTAAAACAGCAGAAGAAGTATTTAAATCTTTTGCTGGTGTTTTTACAATTGCTGAGGATAATAATGCCCAACTAGGACAAGTAACACTTCTTAGACAAATTCTTGGAGAACGTTTCAAGCAAAATTTATCTTTGTTTGCTGAGGTTTATAAGAAAGGCGGCTCAGAGTTTCTGCGTAAATCTACTTATTTCCAAGGAGCAGAGTTTTTAAGAAGCACACCTACTTCAATGGGTGGATACATAGAAGCTATCTCTAACGCATATGACGATGTGTACGATGAGATGTTTGCTGCTATGTTAGAGGCTGAAGAGCAAGGACAAACTTTAACAACTGAAGAAACTAGTGCAGATGAGACTACTACCTTAAAGGAAGATAGAAGCCCATTCTCTGAAGGAGACGGTGTTGACTTTGATAACTTAGGAGAGTTTACAGCTAAAGGAGTTAACCTTAACTCAACTAAACCTAAAGCTAAGTCAACTGGTCCTAAGCCTCCTAAATCTATAGAAGGTGAAGAAGTTTCTCCTACCCCTCCTACTTTAAACACAGAGGAAGTTCCTGCAGTAGAAATTCCTGTTGGACAACAAAGAGTTCTTATAACTTATCCCGAAGTAACAACTGAAAATTTACAGAGATTATATCCAGAATTAAGTGAAAAACAAATTAACGTAGTTGAAAACAACTTAAGACAGGTATTTAAAGGGAAATTTCCTGATGTAGATTTTGAATCTAAATGCTAAGTCTTGAATTATATTTGTATAACTAGAAAACAATGCCTAAATTTTGTATAATTGATTTTAACAACCCTATGACTGGTAGAAGACACCCGTCTTTGATTGGCTATATGCTAAACAAACAGGGTGTTAGTGTAGATACTGTTACTGAATTACTTGACTCTGCTTACTCAATAATAACTTCAGATGGCACTAAACACTGGGGTTCTAACACTAGGGCGACTAGTGATTTCTTAGAGCCACGTATCGGTGATTTCATAGACAACTTCGAGATGCAAGTTGCTCCTGCTGTTCTTGACGAGATTGAAAACGTACAAAGGTTCTATGATTCTAAAAATCTAAACATAGGTTCAGACTTAAATTTAATTCAAGTTAAGGATATTGTTAAAGACGCACAAGATTACGGCATATCTTTAGAGGTAGAAACTATTAATCCTGAGGACAAACCTTCAGATAGAATTTACAGAGTATTTCCTACAGAAATATCAGAGAAAAGTAACGACGCAACCAATACTTTTATCTACAATCAGTTAGAAAACTACTACGAGCAGGTAGGCATGCCTAATGCTTTAAGTCAAGTAGGAACTTATGTAGACGTAGTGAATCCTTCAGTAGTAAATATGCTGAAGAATATTGTAAATGATCCTAGCACTTCTCAGTTTGAGAAAGACATTCTAAACTCAATGCTGGCTGTTCTTCCACAGTTTCCAGAAATCTCTGTAAACTTTACAAAGGACTTGATGACTTCTGAGTTTAATCCTGAGAATATCGTTCCTGCCCGCTACGACTCTAAGACAAATACCATTACGTTTTATGTAGGACCTCTTTCTGATATAGATGCTCCCCAATTTAGGCAACTATTTCTGCACGAACTTACACATGCTCTTTTCTCCTCTACGTTAAAGAATCCCCAGACACAGGCTGAAAAAGTATTTGCTTCTGAAATAAAAAGAATCTACGACTACTATAAGAGTAAATATCCTAATGCAGCTTATGTAGGTCAATTCTACGGACTAACCAATGAGCATGAGTTCTTGTCTGAGTTTTTTAGTAACCCAGAGTTCCGTGCTATTTTAGAACAAGAAGCACCTCCTGTCTATGGTTCTGTGTTTCAATCCGTTTTGAATTTCTTTAAGAAAATCTTTGGCGGTTTCTTAGCAAATACCAATCGTACAGATGTTGACTATCTCAACAAACTTTCAGCCCACTTATTCAATAACATTCTTAACACAGGCATCAACACTACTGAAGTCTACACTTCTGAAGATGCCTTTAACTACGAAGTTACAGATAAAGTTTACGATGACTTTTTAAAGAGTATGAGCTTACCTGGTCAACAGTCACTTGACCAGTTCTATGCAGCTTTAGATAGTCTTTTAAATAATCCTAAGCTTAATTGGGACTCTATCTACAAACACGCTAATGCTACAGGTATTCAAACCCAACGATTAAACATATCGCAGGAAGCATTAGAGAACCTTGAAGTAAACGCTATTATCAGAAGCGATCTCAAAACCTCTTTTAAAGGAGTAATGACTCACTTGACTGAGACCCATAGCTTCTTAAAAAACTTAACCACCAGTATTAAAGACTTAGAAAAAGACCAAGCCTTACCCGAGCATGAGTTATTTTCTAGAGCATACCACGCTAAACTTATTGGACAACAGTATTTAGATTACATTGCAGACTTCAAAAGCTTAATGGATAATCCTAGTAGTACAAGTCCTATGGGTAGAACTATTCTTAACATTGAAGCAGTTGCTCGTGAATTGACTTTAGGGTTCGACAATATAGCTGCCCCAGCAATTGCTTCTAAGTTTGCAGAATATTTTTGGCCTCAGACTGAGCAGTTAAAGAAAGAAATTAACGCAGAGATTGAAAGGCTTACAAAGATTAAAGAAACAGCAGAGCGTGCTGGCAATACCAAAAAGGCTACAGCAACTCAAAAACTATTAAACGCTGAGGTCGATAGACTTAAAAATCTAGCCACTAAAGAGAATCTAACACAAGCCCTTAAAGGTGTCCTTATTAATGGAGACTTAGGATCTAATACTCTAGGATCTAAGTTAGGTGCATTTATAGAATCAGCCGCCTTGAGTGGTAACTTGGTTACTGGTACTTTGGCTGGATTTGTAGATGACCTTTACTCAAAGTCAGGAGAAGAAGCATTAGTTCTTGAGAGAACTATGAAAGACCTTGCTACTAGACTTCAGAATCACTTACAAGCACAGGGAAAGGTTGCTGTTACATCTTTAAACTTTGCTGATGTATTTGGTAAATACGTTAGAAAAGTTACAGTTAAGGAAATAAAAAACGTAGGCGGAGTTTTAGAATTATCTGAACGTCAAACTTATGTGTTCCAGACTGAGATGGATGAGGTTGGATACTTGAATCGACATGCAGAACTTAAGTACGAAATTACTAAGCTAGATAACAAGCCTAACAAAGATGAGGCAGACATGCTAGAATTAGAACGTCGCATAGATGAGCTAGCTGCATTTGAAGACGAGCATTTAGAAAGTCTATATACTGATGAGTATCATCGTATACAAGGACTTCTTTCTGAACCTGCCCGTAAGGCACGTCAGAATATTATTGATGAGATGCGTAAGATACAAATTAACGCAACTCAAGGAGACCAGACAGACGAAGATCTAGATCGCTTAGAAGACTTAAAGATTCAGTTAGATGAATTAGAAAATCCTTTTGGTAAGACTCCTGAGCAACAAGAGATTGCTTACAACATACAGGAGTGGAAACAGGCTAGGCAAAATGCTGAGTTGTACACTTACAGAATAACAGATGAGAATCGTGCTATCTTCAATGATTTCTTTGACAGTAAAAAAGCAAAGGTTACTGAATACAAATTAGCATTAGCTAACTTACTAGGTATACCTGACCCGCAGACATTCCCTGACCTAGACACAGAAATATCTCAGAGACTACAAACTACCAGTTCAGATAGAATTGAACTTGCTAAAACGCAATTAAAAATAGCTGAGAATGATTTACAAAAATTTAAAAGAAACAACGTAGTAAAGAAGATTAAGCCAGAGTTCTATGAACAGCGTAACTTTATCCTAGAAGGGATAGAGAACATCCACTCTAAGTATAGAACTGATATGGACAGTAAAGAAGCCATAGGTGACTTATATCGTGAACTATTTACTCTTTTAAAGGCATATAAAAATAGAGACGGTGAGTACGAAGGTTCTAAAGTTCCTACAGAGTTGGTTGAATACTTGACTGAAGATGGGGAACTTATTAGAGTTAGTGTCTCTACTCGTGTAAAAGACATCGAGAATAGAATTGACGCTATTCGTGACGAGATGACCCGTGGTGTTCGTATGTCTAAAGAAGACAAGGACAACTTGATAGCTTTGTTTAACCAGCTTGGAGAAATCCAGGAAAGAACTAGCACCGAAGACTATAAAAGAATAGTTAAAATTGAGCAGGCAAAGGCACGTACAGCTGCTATTGCTGAGTTAGGAGACAAGGCTGCTAACATGACTAATGCTCAGATAAACAGAAAGATTCTTCAAACTTACTACAAGTCTGAGTGGTACAAACAAAACCACAGAGACTTCAAAGCGACTGGAGAAGGCAATCCTTTATTTCATTGGAGAGTTACCCTACCTACTAATCCTGCATTTATCTCTGAGGAAGAACCTTCTTTCCGTTGGACTACCATCGAAGTAAATGATACAGTAGATCCCAACACAGGACAACCACTTTACATCAACAAGGCTGTAAGAAACTTTAGATACAGTAAGCGAGTTCCTTTGAAGCGTACAAGTAGTTTTAGAAACAACGATTACTCCAAGTTAGATGCTACTGAACGCCAAATTATTGGGGAAGTAGTTGCTCAATTAGGACAACTTGAAGACGGCTTGCCTGTAAAACTTAAGTTAGGAACTGAACTCCCTGCTTACATGAAGACTGGACTTGAAAGTCTTAATGGAAGAGTAGGTAATCTTAAAGACCAAATCAGAGGAGTTGCTTCTAACTTATGGGATAGAGCTACAGGTAAAGATCAGGAAGACCCTACAGATAACGTAAGTCTACTAGATAAACTAAGTGGAAACAAATCTGAACTTAATAAGTACAGCGATAGAATCCATTTAAAGTATGTGAGTCCTATTGAGCCAGAAAAGATGAGCATTAACTTCTTTGAGTCAATCACTCAATATGGAGCAGATGCTTTACGATTCAAAAACTTGTATTCAAATATGGCTTACATTTTTGGTACAAGAGACTTAGTCAATAAGAATCTAGGCGGAACTACTACGGCCAACGTAGTTAACAACTTAATTGAACGTAAAATCAACGGTAAATCCCGCGTATCTCTTACAGGAAACCCTATCTTAAATGCTATAGGATACGTAAGTGATAAAGCTATTGTAGGACTAACCGCTAAAGCAACTCTTTCTGTCAACTTACCTTCAGCTGTTAAGAACTTCTTGGCAGGTAGTTACAACATATACACCCAAGCAGGTCGTTTCGGATTAAACCGAAAAGACATTGCAGTAGGTAAAGGAGTTGCAGCAACTCACCTAAAAGATTTTTACAGAGCAAGTATAGAAGACGGTGTATCAACTCCTTATATTCAGAAGGTAAGATACTTTAACATTATGCCAGACGATCACTTGAATGAAGTCGGCAAGAATATGTACCGCACTAGTCTAGATAAGACCGATAACTACAACTTATTTAAGATGTACGGCTTTACTAGACAGGCTTTAGAATTTGAGATGCGTGTTGCTGTAGCTGAGGCTTTGTCTAAGCAGCACTTAATCGAGCTAAACAACGGACAGTTTGTGCCTATAATGGACGCATACGAAACCAATAGTGGACTACTAGTTCCCCGTGCAGACATCAAAGATTTAGCAGGATTCTCTAACCAGGAAAGTTACTTTAAAGGTAGATTAAACTTAATCAACAGTTTGATTCACGGTGCTTATGGTGCTATGGACAAGGCTGAATATCAACGTTACGCTATTGGTCGTTTCATAATGATGATGCGTAACTGGTTTGGTTATCAGTGGTTGAGTAGATTTGGTTCACGCAGAATGTCCATCAGAGCAGGTATGGAATTTGAAGGTATGTACAGAACTATGTGGAACGTAGTAGGGTACAAAGGCAAATTCTGGCAGCTCATGAGTTACTCTGCTACTTCAGACCTTTTAAGTAATAATGAGAAAGAAAACCTTAAAGGTGTTCTTCTTGATACTATGGGTATGTCGGTGATTATGGGTCTTAGTTATCTTGTCAGTCAAGCTGTTTACTCAGATGACGATGATGATGTAGATAATGCAATGGCTTATTTAGCATTGTACAACCTTCTTTACTTAGAGGACGAATTAAATACTCTCCACCCTATCTTTGGTCCAGCGGCTATTGGTTATGCGCGTATCGAGAATAAGGTAAGCGGGGACAACTTTGCTACTTATTACTTTAAGAAATACTTCACAGAACCTTTCCGCGTAACTCAAGACATTACCAGAGCAATGATAGAGTATTCTCCGATGGGAGATTTGGGAATGTTCGATGAGTATGTACCTTTAAGTAAAAACGGTAAGGTAATGAATCCTAATCGTTATAAGCCAGATCCTTTCTTACAAGGTATGCCTGACGTATTAGCTCGTACTCTTAAACTATTTGCGTTAGATAAATCAGTAAACTACGTAACAGGAAACCAAGAGTTTATGTACCGTAAGTACGACTACTTAAATCCTAAGTACTTTACTGAGTCTTACGAAAAAGAATTAAGACAGGCTAAAAGAGGACAGCGTTCTAACAAACTTGAGATAAAAGCAATCAAAGAAGAGATTAACATTATTGAAGATCCAGATACAAAGGCCCTTCTTTATGAAAAAATTGACCGTCTTGAGAAAGAAATAGAAGCAGATAAAGAAAGACAAGAAATCCTACAACAGAATTACTCGGATTATCAAGCTGCTGATAGAAAGTAAATCTATTGTTTTTATTTTATTTTAAATTATATTTGTATAAGCGAGTCGTAAGACTGGTTTATTAACTTAAACGTATACAATTATGGCATGGGACATTTCTCAAAAATTAGACGAGCAATCTAGAAGACTAAGACAGATTGCCGCAAGTACTGGTCTTACAGCAGGAGCTGGAGGCTTTGTACGTTACTCAACAGGAGCAGTTAACGACACCGTATTTACTGCAGTTATTCCTCAAGAAGACACAGTGTTTACTTCATTTAAAGTAAACGGAGTAGAGCAACTTACTCTTCGTGGTATGTCAGGAGTAACTTTCAAACAAGGTGCATACCTTTCAGGTGGTGGAATTATTACAGGATTTGCTATCTCTAGCGGTAGCATAATTGCGTATAAATAATGTATCCTAGAATAGGAATAGGAATACCTACGTTTAGAAGTACAGGGGGAGGGGCTCCTCCTGCACCATCTTTATTATTGGATGATTACCCCGATGCCGCTGCTGCTTATTCACTACGTCAATTAAGAACAGCTTATACAGGCCCTGCTATTACACTTAAAGTTTTAGATGGAGGTGCTAATCCAGAACATCAGATTTTTTTTGATGGTAGCGGAGAATTAGACACAACCCAAATACAACAACTATGTGGACCTTTTGCAGGCGTAGTAGCACAGTGGTATGATCAGTCTGGAAACAATAGACATGCTTCTCAGACTAATATTCTTTCTATGCCTAAAATCTACCAAGTAGTTGAAGGTAGTGGGAGTGTTATAAATGTTAATTCTAAACCTGCAATTCAATTTACTAATACAAATGCTAATTGTTTAAATATTTCATCTAATTTTTGGACGTATACGGGGGATTCTACTGTTTTTCACACAAGCATAAATAGAAATAGTAGTTTAAATCAATTTGGTAGTGTAATATCTTATTTTGAAAATCCTTTTACATCATTAGGGTTACAATGGCAACAATTCCCCAATTCCACAACACAGGCTTGTACTGACTTTTATGCTCCTGGTGGTATGTCAACAAGTGGCACACAAAGCGTAAATACTCAATATCTTGCAACATTTCAATGGCAAAATTGGTCGACACATAAAACAAACGGCAATACAATAATTGCAATTAATGGTTTAAATCAATCTCTAACTGCTTATGGAAGCAATCCATCTTCTTGGGCAAATAATGGAGTTACTAAAATAGGTAGATTTAATAATACTACAACCCATGATGCAAATTTTTTAGGCGATATTCAAGAAATAGTAATATATACAAGTGCTTTATCAGGTGCAAATATGGATGGCGCAGAATCTAACATAAACACATACTATGGCATCTATTAACGGCTACAAATTTCAAACAGAAACCGAAGCAATTGCAGCGCAGACAGCCTGCGATGAGTACTATAATATAGTCCCCAAGGAAGGAAACATTGCTCAACATTGGACAGGATATAACTACTCAGAATTAGATAACTTTTATTATATTATCACACATCCCAGTTTAATTCCCGTATTAGGAGAACCAATAGAATTTGATTTAACATTACCTGAAATGAACTAAAATGAAAAGTACTACAGTATTATATACAGCTACTATGTTCTCTGCTTTCTTAGGCACTTACTTCTTTAATTTAGGAGCCGATAATGCAGAACAATACTTAGCGGTAGTTGCTGTAGTTTTCATTGATGGATTCTTTGGAGTGTGGGCAGGAACTAAACTCGAAGGTTTTAAGACAAATAAAGCCCTTAGCGTACTTAAAACCTTAATGGTTTGGGTATTTATGCTTACAGGTATTTTAATGATTGAGAAAGGCTTTGAAGGTACTTTCTGGCTGAGTGAAACAGTCTGCGCACCTTTTATCCTATTCCAACTTATCAGTGCATTAAAGAACGCAGCTAGGGCAGGACTTATAAAAAATGAATTACTCCAGATAATTCTAAGTAAAATAGACCAACACAAAGTAAATGAATAAACTGACCACAGCCGTAATCGGCATACTACTGTTAGTAGTGAGCTATTTGTTATGGGAACGATATATGTTTCCTGTAAGCCACGACGAAGAAAAATTTATGGCTTATCTAGATTCTATGAATAAACGTAATGAACTTATGTTTAAAAAACTAGATTCTTTAAGCACAGTTAAACACGACCAGTACAGACTCTATGAACAAATCAATCTTAAATATGATACGATTCAAATTGCTATTGATACTATGCCTGACATTGATGGCACAAAACTCTTACTCACAATCTCTAGACAGCTTACCGCTAAAGGAGTTGAATAATGAATTTCTCAAAGGTATCAAAGCCAGAGAAAGAGTAGTTGTTCTAAAAGAAATCATCAGAGTAGACAGTCTTCAGTTAGGTATTTATAAAGACTCTATAGTTCCTAACTATGAGAGTGTAATTAAGAAATCTAAAGAAGAGGTGACTAAGCTGAATCGTGATTTAGCGATAAAAGAATCTGAACTTAAGATTTACCGTTACGGATTTATAGGCATGACCATTCTGGCCGTACTAGGATTTATATTTTAATGAAAAACTTTATCTTACCTTTATTCCTGTTAGTAATTGCACCGTTGAGTGCACAAAGGGATAGTATTTTAATCAAAACTCCAATCTACTCTTGTGTATACTCAGAGGTACTTCAACAACCTAAAAGAGTATGGTACACAGTACAATGCCCTACTGGAAGTTATCCACGAAAGGGAATGGACTTCTATATAGTAGACAGTATTAAAACTTCTGACCACAAAGACTACGAGAATAACGTATGGGACAAAGGACACTGCGCACCAGCAGCGGACTTTAATTGTACCAGAGAAACTCTTTGGCAGACATTTTCTTACTTAAACTGTATTCTCCAACACGAGAAACTTAATAGAGGTGCTTGGAGATTACTAGAGGCTTATGAAAGGGAGTTAGCTAAACAAGGTAAAGTAGAAGTAGAGATAAGAGTAATTTACGGACCAAAGGCTACTAAGTTGCCTACTGGTGCAACTATTCCAACTGCTTTCTACAAGACAATTAAGTTTGGAAACAAAAAAGAGGTGTACTATTTCCTAAATGAAGCACCTAAAACAACTGATTTCAAGCAGTTCAAAGTTCTATAAGTTGTTTTATTGCAAATTATTTTTTAGTTTGCATAAACTATTATGAGAATTACCCATGACTATTCATGAATTAGAACTTGAAATCAATCAATTTTTCTTAGATTCTGAAAAAGAAGTTGATGAACAAGGTAACAGACAGAAGGGC